>Ga0172368_10001644_pt1 | contig 30041 bp, 26 predicted proteins | sample Lak11m_FD_114540 | JGI IMG/M metagenome (GOLD analysis project Ga0172368, IMG submission 114540) | Freshwater microbial communities from Kabuno Bay, South-Kivu, Congo - kab_022012_11m | ecosystem: Environmental > Aquatic > Freshwater > Lake | place: Democratic Republic of the Congo: South-Kivu...
CAAATCGCCGCCGGCAGCGTGGCGAAGGATGTCGGAGGCATGAAGCTGTCGGGCCGTGCGAACGCGGGACCTGCGCCGGCCGCGCCGCCGCCGGCTGCCGCGGCGCCCCGACCGGCTCCGATGCCCGATACTTCCCGGTCGGCCGCCGCTGCACCGCCGCCGCCGGCGTTCGCGCCCCCTCTCGACGAGTGGGAGCGCGCCGATTCGGAACCCCGGGCGCAGCGACAGGAGGGAGCCTCGGGCGCAGCGAGGAGTTTCGACCGGGAGAAGAAAGCGGCCGCCGAGTCGCTCGCGAAGGAGGACGACGCCCAGGCGGAGAAACCGGCAGCGCCCGGCGAGTCGCTGCTGGCGTTCGCGCAGGCGGCGCTGGCGCGCGGCGAGTACGACAAGGCCGCGGAATTGTTCGGGAAAGTGGTCGAGGTGAAGGGGGCGTCCGAAGCGGTGGTGCGGGCGGCGATGAAGGGTCGCATCGGGGCGCTGGTCGCGCTGGGGCGTCTGGACGAGGCCGAGCGGGCGCGCGCGGAGTACCTGCCTCGGTTCCCGGGGGTCGGCGTGTCGATTCCCGCCGCGCCGCGAAAGGCGTCCGTGCGGTCGTTCGCGACCGAGTCGGATGCGGCGCCCGCCGCGCGTCCCGAGCCTGCGTCCGAGGCGCCGGCGTCGAAGTAGGTCCGGCTGCAACTCCCGCCGAGTCCGGCTTTTCGCCACCGGCGCGCGGCCCTCACCCCCCGACCCCTCTCCACACGGGCCGCGGTGGCAAGCGCTCGTCCGACCCCTGTTGCGGCCCGGTGGAGAGGGGGAGAAGTGCCCGCGAAGTCCACCGCAAGCCGCCGAATCCAGGCGCGGCAGCCCTCCCCTCTCCACCGGGCCGCTGTGCATCGAGACAAGCAGTGCCTCCCTGGCCCGTGTGGAGAGGGGTCGGGGGTGAGGGCCACGCGGCGGCCTGTACCTCGGCTGTTTTCGAGAAGAGGTGTTCTTCCGAAAGCCGGACGCCGAAAGCCGAACGCCTGTTTTTGACACCCGGGCGCACTGCGGCATACGATGCCCGGCCGCACGAGGGGCGGCGCGGAGCGTCCGGCGGCCGAGGTGGCGCGGGCTCTTCCGGCGCGGCGGCCCGACCGGGCGCCGCGGCTTCTCGACGAGGCAGGACGACATGCTCCAGGGCAAATACCCGCTGCTCATCGCGCTCGTTCTGGGCCTGCTGGCGGGCCTCATCGCCTACTCGGCCATCAAGAGCCGCGAGCGCCAGGTGCGCGAGGGCTGGGAGACCGCCCGCGTGCTGTGCGCCGCCAAGGACGTCTCCGAAGGCACCGAGCTGGACGAGGACGCGGTCAGCATCTGCGAGATTCCGGAGAAATTCGTCACCGACTCGTTCATCAAGATCCAGGGCGAGGAGACCGAGGCCGACAAGCTCCCCTACGGGCAGAAGGTGCTCGTGCCGCTGAAGAAGGGCGACCCGATCCTCTACTCGCACTTCGAGAGCCAGCGCGAGTTCAAGCTCAGCGAGGGCATTCCCGAAAAGGCGCGCGCCATCGCCGTCGAGATTCCCGAGAAGGGCACCGTCGGCCAGTGGGTCGCCCCCAACGACCACGTGGACGTGCTGGGCACCTTCCGCGACGACGAGACGCACGGACTGGTCACGACGACCGTGCTGCAGAACGTCATCGTGCTCGCCACCGGGCGCATCACCGGCATGACGACCTACGCCACCGAGGAGGAGAAGAAGTACAACCACGTCATCCTGATGGTGCTGCCGCAGGAGGCGGAGCTTCTGGCGCTGGCGCAGGAGACCGGCCAGCTCATGCTCGCGCTGCGCAATCCCAACGACCTGGAGACGGGCGGCTCCGACAGCGAGAAGGTCGAGGTCACCGACCCCAAGACCCTGCTCACGGGAAAGAAACGCGCGCTGCTGGAGAAGGTGCGCCAGACCACCATCCAGACCATCGACGTCATCCGCGGGCGCGAGCGCACGAAGGAAACCGGTCACTCCGGCGCCGAGCCGGAAACGCCCTAGGGGCGGGCGAGGACGGGGCGCGATGCTGGTTTCGGCTTTCGGCTTTCGACTTCCGGCTTTCGGCTTCGCGGGCTAGGACGGGACGGCGCGATGCTTTCGGCGATGACATTCCTGCTCGTGACGGGCAGCGTCTTCTTCCTGACGCTGGTCATCATGGGCATCCTGTCGCGCGCGTTCGAGCGCTACAAGGAGCGCTACGTCGTCAAGAGCATGTCGGACCTGTCCGACATGTTCCTGTTCGTGGACCCCGGCCAGATCCTCGTCCTGAACATCGCGGTGATGGTGCTGCTGGCCGCGGGCGGATGGTTCATCGGCGGCGGGTTCCTCATGGCGCTCTTCGGCGGCTTCGGCTTCATCCTGCCCAGCGCGGGCATCAAGTACTACCGCGTGCGGCGCATCAAGAAGTTCAACACGCAGCTCGTCGAGGCCCTGCAGCAGATGAGCAACGCCCTCAAGGCGGGCCTCACGTTCGCGCAGGCCATGGAGGCGATATCCAAGGAGAGCGCTCCTCCCCTGCAGCAGGAATTCGGCCTGTTCGTGAAGGAAGTGAAGCTGGGCGTGAGCCTGGAGGACGCGCTCATCAACATGGCCAGGCGCGTGGGCAGCGACGACCTGGAGCTGGTGGCGACGAGCACGAACATCGCCCGCAGCCTGGGCGGCAACATGAGCGAGATGTTCGAGACCATCTCGGCGACCATCCGGGAGCGCTTCCGCCTGGAGGGCAAGATCGACGCCCTGACGAGCCAGGGCCGCATGCAGGGGTGGATCGTGGCCTCCATGCCCGTGGCGCTGGGCATGGTGCTCAACTACATGCGGCCGGACCTCATGGGGCCCATGCTCGGGCACATCTTCGGATGGGTGCTGATGGCGGGCATCGCGCTCATGGAAGGCGTGGGGATCATGCTCATCCGCAAGATCGTCAACATCGACGTGTAGGAGCCGCGCGTGAACGCCCTTCTGGCCTCCGTCCCGGTGCTCGCGGCCTCGTCGGGAGTGGTGCCGGCGCTGCTCGCCGGCCTGGCGGTCATCGCGTGCGCGGGCTTCGCGGCGATGCTCGGGCTGGGGCTGTGGAACCTGTACTTCGAGCGTTTCGTCGCCGACGTGAAGGAGCAGCAGAAGGAGTCGTTCCTTTCGGCGCTGCGGCGCGTCGTGCTCATCCGCATCAGCGGCTTCAACGAGCGCCACTTCTCGCCGGCGTACCTCGCGCGCATCGACAAGATGCTCACCACGGCGGGCAATCCGGGCGAGCTGCTGCCGGTCGAGGTGGTCGGCCTGCAGGAGGTGTCGTTCGCCGCGTTCACGCTGTTCGGCCTGTTCCTCATGGCGACCGTGGGGCTGTACCCCTTCTGGGTGGCCGCCTTCATGGCGCTGGGCTGGTACTACCCGTGGATCTGGCTGCGCGACAAGAAGACCAAGCGACAGCACCACATCACGCGCGCCCTGCCCTACAACCTGGATCTGCTCACGCTGAGCGTGGAGGCGGGTCTGGACTTCGCGCAGGCCATCGGCAAGGTGGTGGACAAGGGCCGCCAGGGCGCGCTCGCCGACGAGCTGCGGCTGGTGCTGCGCAACCTGAAGCTGGGCAAGACGCGCGAGGAGGCGCTGCGCCTCATGGGGGAGCGCTGCGACATCGCCTCGCTCACGTCGTTCGTGAACGCGCTCATCCAAGCCGACCGCATGGGCACGAGCCTCGGGAAGATCCTGCGCATCCAGTCGACCCAGATGCGCATCGACCGCACCAACCGCGCCGAGAAGCTCGCCAACGAGGCGCCGGTGAAGATGCTCTTCCCGCTCATCGCGTGCATCTTCCCGACGGTTTTCATGATCCTTTTCGGGCCGATCATCTTCCAGGTGATCACGGGCGGCGACTAGAGGGGCGGCGCCGGGAGAGCCATGGCCTTCAAGCTCACCATCGAGCAGGGGCGCGGACGCGGACAGGCGTTCGACTTCGAGGACGACGAGATCACCATCGGCCGGACCGAGGAGAACGACGTCGTCCTGTTCGAGCAGGGCGTGAGCCGGCGCCACTCGCGCATCACCTTCGACGGCTCGCACTACTACGTCGTCGACATGGACAGCGCCAACGGCACGCTCCTGAACGGCACGAAAGTGACGCGCGAGGTGCTGGAGGACGGCGACGCCATCGGCATCGGGGCGGTGGTGTTCCGCTTCGACTCCGGGCCGACGGGACCCGCCACGCGCGTGGTGAGCGAGGTGCCCGACCTGCCCGCGAAGGGAAAGCCCGCCGCCGCCGCTCCCGCGCCGCGCACGGTGGCCCGCGAGCAGCCCGTGCGCGCGGCCGCGCCGAAGAAGCCCGCCGCGGCGCCGCTGGCGGTGGACACGAAACGCACACGCACGCTGCTGCTGGCGGGTCTCGCGGTGATGCTGGGCGTGATCGTGCTCATGCTGATGCGCGGGCGCGCCGACGACGGGCGGGTGCGCTGCGGCAAAGGGCCGTACGCGCTCGACGGCGCGACGCGCCAGGTGAGCTTCGGCGCGGGCGAGACCGACGTCGAGTGCCCGACCGGCGTGCGCTTCGGCCTGCAGTGGAGCCGCAACACGAGGGCGATTCTGCACTGGTCGTCGACGTACACGGACAAGGGCGAGGTGGCGCTCGTCGTCAACGGCGAGCGGCTCCAGGACGTCGGCGTCGCGCCGACCGCGCGGCCGCTGTCGCAGCAGGTCGTGCTGCCCGAGAAGTCGCTCAAGGAAGGCGACAACGTCGTCGAGTTCAAGTACCTCAAAGGCGACGAGCGCTGGGGCGTGCGCGGAGTGGAACTGGAGACCATAGGGCTCAACGAGGCGGACCTGACCAAGGCGCGCCAGGCGTACGAGCTGGGGACCAAGCTGCTGCAGCGCCGCAACGTCGCGGCCAGGAACCTCTACGATGCCTGGCAGATGCTCAAGGAGGCGCGCCGGCACATGGAGGGCCTGGAACCCAAGCCGGATCTGTACGCGCCCACGCTGTCGATGATCAAGGACGTGGAGCACGACCTGGACAAGCTGTGCGAGCGCAAGATGTTCGACGCGCGGCGGCTGGAGACCTACGACGAGATCGACAAGGCGAACGACGTTTACCGCTCGGTTCTCGCCGCCTTTCCGGGCGACGCGCACGACTGCCGGCAGCGCGCGGCCGGACGCATCATGGAAGAATAGCGCGCGGTGGCGCCCCATCCCGGCAGCCGCGCGCGGCTCACGGCGCGCCAGGCGGCGTTCTTTCCCGGCGACAGTCTGTTCGCGAAGCTCGCGCGCGCGGTGTGCGCCGCCGAGTGCCTGCCGCGCAAGGAACTCTTCGAGGCATGGGAGGTGGCACGTCGCGTGCGCCGACGCATGCGCGGCGGGCGCGTGGTGGACCTCGCGGCGGGGCACGGGCTTCTCGCCTACGCGATGCTGCTGCTGGACGACTCGTCGCCGCGCGCGGTGTGCGTGGACTCTCGAAAGCCGGAGAGCGCGGAAAGGCTGCGGATCGGCCTGGAAAGCGCATGGCCGCGGCTGGCCGGGCGGGTGCGGTACGAGCAGATGGATATCGGTGGAATAGGACTTACATCGGAAGATGTTGTCGTGTCGGTACACGCCTGCGGCCGGCTGACCGACGTCGCGCTGGACATGGCGGTGGACGCACAGGCGCGGGTGGCGGTGCTGCCCTGCTGCCATGATCTCGCAGACGCAGACACCGGCGGCCTGGAGGGATGGATGGACGGGCCGCTCGCGATGGACGTCGTGCGCGCGACGCGGCTGGCCGAGGCGGAGTATCGCGTGTGGACCGGGCGGATTCCCGAGGCGATCACGCCGAAGAACCGGCTGCTGACGGGAGAGCCGAGGCACTGAGCGAAGGAGGTCCGGCTGCGCCGGCGCGTCCGAAAGGGTTGCTGCCGGAAGCGCGCCGGCTCATACTCGCGCGCATGGCGCCGATCGTGGACACGCGCGTGAATCCGGACGGGACGACGACTCTGTCGGTCACGCTGCCGGGCGATGTGGCGCAGGCGCTCGTGCGCCCGGTCGAGGCCGCCGTGCGCGCAGTCCTCGACGCCGCGGGGGCGCTGCGCCAGTCGTCGGCCCGGGGCGTCGTGCATCTGCGGGACGTCGCACCGCCCGCCGAGCCCATGGAGGCCGAACGACTTGGCGCTTGGCTGCGCGAGCAGGGAGTGCCGCAGGAGGAGATCGACGAGCACGCACGACAGGTCGAGGAGGGCCGTCGCTTGCGACGGTCGTATCCACCCGAGGAGATCGACCGATGGACGCGCGAGTTCGAGGCGGCCGCCGACGAACTCCTCGTGGCGCGGGATACCCGCGGCAAGCCTGAGAAACCGTGATCGCCTTTCTGGACGCCACGGTCTTCGTCGCGGGGGCGCACGCCGGGCGCGGCTGGGCCGAACTGATGCAGGCGGCCGCGACGCGCTGCGTCCGCCTTGTCACGACTCGGCTCGTTCTCGCAGAGGCGGATCGGCACGTTTCGGAATCCCGGTATGCGGGGGCTACCGAACGGCTCGATCGCCTCCGCGGCGAGGTGGAAGTCGTCCCCTTCGCGTCCCGGCTGGAGAACTGGGCGCTCCTGGTCGTCGAACGCGAAGACGCGCACGTCTACGCTGCCGCGGTCGGCGCCGATGCCGACTTCCTGGTCACCGCGAACCTGCGCCACTTCGCGCGGGCGGCCGAGGTTCGAGCGAGGCCGCGCGTCGTCAACACGCCGGAGTTCGTGCGCGCGCTGCTTGCGGCATAGACACCCCTCCCGCCGCCGGCCGCACCCGCGGCGGCCGGCGGCGGACGAAATCCGCGCTACTTGCGGCAGGTTTCGGTCTGCAGCGTCGTCCACTTGCCGTCCATTTCCGCCTCGACCCGGTGCAGGACCTCCTTGTCGCCGCGGCGCATGACGGTCTCGCGCATCTTCATCTGCTTGCCGCCCATGACCGAGTCGCCGCCCAGCGACAGCGTCCCGTCCTTGTACGTGCCCTTCTCGGTGCTCATCGCGCCCGACGAGTCGTAGCTCATGACCGAGTACTGCGAGCCGTCGTAGCCGACGACCCAGTTGCCGCGCATCTCGGGGGCGGCCTTGCTCTTGTCCTGCCGGTAGTCGCCCACGAAGAAGTGCCCGTCGAGGTCGCGCTTGATCGTGATGCCGCTCCTGGTGTCGTAGCTCGTCCCCTCGGGCGTCGACGCCGTGCCGCTGCACGACCACTTGCCTTCCATCCACTTGAGCTGGTCGAGCTCCGCGGCGGGACGCATCGACATCGTTCCGCCCGAGGTGTCCTCCGCAATCTGACTCCTGCGCGATGCCTGCGCGGAGATCGAGCCTGAAACAAGGGCGAATGCGACTATCGCCACCGACGAGCGGACGTATGCGCGCATGGATTCCTCCCCGTTGGGCGGCCGTCCATCAGGCCGCCGCGTCCGGCGTGCCCGAGGCACGGCGGATCACGCCAACGTTGGGCACGCCCGGCTGCGCTCTCAACGACAGGCGCTACCTCTTGTCGTAGAGTATGCGCTCGGCCGCCGGCCCGTCCCCGCGGCTGATGCCTCGCGCCACGCGCGTGGCCACCGTGCCCGCATGGATTTGCGCGCGGGCACGAGCGGCTGGGCATATCGGGCCTGGAAGGGCTCGGTGTATCCGCGCGACCTGCCCGACGCGCGGATGCTCGGGTTCTATGCGTCGCGCTTCGACACGGTCGAGCTGAACCACACGTTCCACCGGATACCGACTGCGGCGTCGCTGGCACGCTGGGCGGCGCAGACGCCGCCGGGATTCCTGTTCGCGGTGAAGACACCGCAGCGCATCACGCACGTGGAGCAGATCGACCCGGCGTCCACGGCCCTCGGCGCTTTCCTGGATGCACTCGCGGGGCTGGGCGATCGGCTGGGCGCCGTGCTGTTCCAGCTTCCACCGCGCCTGCACGCGGATCCGCCGCGCCTGCGTGCCTTCCTCGCCCGCCTCCCGCCCTCGCTCGACGCTGCGTTCGAGTTCCGGCATTCCTCGTGGTTCGCAGATGCCGTGCTGCAGACGCTCGCCGACCGGGGCATCGCGCTGTGCCTCGCCGAATCGGACGACGCCTCGACACCCGTCGTCGCGACCGCACCCTTCGGCTACCTGCGGCTGCGTCGCGAGGCGACCACTCGCGCGGACCTGGAGCGCTGGGTGCGGGTGATCGCGAAGCAGCCCTGGCGGAGGGCGTTCGCGTACCTCAAGCACGAAGACGCCGGACTGGGAGCGCAGCGGGCCCAGGACCTGGCGGAATTGTGGCGGCGAAGGCCGGAAGCGGAAGCGCCGACGGTTTCCACCTAGGCGCGCCGCACCCTACCCCGATTTGATCTCGCAAGGGAATACACGCTCGAATGCTGCGCGGTTCGGTGTTCCCGGCCGCGGGTCGTAGACCGCGAAGACGACGCGATCGAATGCGCCCGGCAGGCCGTCGAGCGCCTGCGCGAACGCTTCCGCGGCGCGCTCGGGATCGTTGCGGAACGCGCCGCACCCCCACGCTCCCAGCACCAGCACGCGCACGTTCTCGTGGGCGGCGGCAAGGAGCACCCGTCGCGCGCGGCGCCTCAGCGTCTCGTCCAGGCGCGCAGCGGACTCGTCGTCGCGCCCGGCGATGCCGCCCGCGTTGGGCGCCGGGCAGGTCAGAATCGAGGCCCGGAACGGGTTCTCCAGAAGCGCCCCGTCCTCGGCACGGAAGAACGGCACGCCGGGCGAGAAGATCAGATGGTCGGTGTACAGCAGCGACCGCCCCCGCCGATTCGCCTCGTAGTACGCGGGGTTGCGCACGAGGCACGCGTACAGCGCCGAACACCGGCAGAGGTCCTCCTCCTGCGCCCGCGCGCCTGAGAGAAACCCGCCGCCCGGATGGCGTGCCGAGGCGAAGTTCAGCGCACCGACGTTTTCGAGACGGTCCCGCATAACCAGGCGCCGCAGCGCTTCGCCTGTCTTTTCCGCGGTCACCTCGACGCGCGCCGGCACGCCCGCGACCGGGACGGGAAGCGCCGCAAGCTCCGCCGGAGCATACAGACGCGAACTCGCGCGGGCCTCCTCCACCCACGCCGCGATCGACACCTCCCGCCCGGATGGTGTGCGGTAGCTCCCGCGCTCCACGATCGCCCGCGTCTCATCCGCCATCTGCACGAGGTCCATTTGCGTTCTCAGGCCGCCGCACGCCGGCGCGCGGCCGGGTTCTCGACGAGCCGGGTCTTGCGCGGGGCGATGCCGATTTCGGCGACCGTCCCCGTGTCGAATCCCAGCGCATCCGCCTCCATCCCGTCGGAGAAAAGCACGCCGCCGGTCGGCATGCGCGATTCCAGCCGCAGCACGGCGCCGCCCTCCAGAATGCCCGCCGTCAGAGCCGTCCCGGTGCTGCGGCTGGCGAAGGGCTCGCGCACGACGAACGCCAGACGCTCCTCCTCCCACCCGACGCGCTGCGGCCGCGACCTGCGCGGACGCCCCGACACGAGCGCGTCGACCGACGCCGCCATCTCCTGCACCGAGCGCAGCCAGCCCGTGGAGCCGGCCCCCGTCGACACCAGGACCCCGCTCGACGACTGCTCCTCGTCGCGGCCCGCGAAGGAAAGCCGGTAGCGCGCGGACACGTGCGTGCGCGCCCCGATGAAGAAGTCGTTGAACGCGAGCAGCCGCTGGCCGTCGTTGAGGCGCGCCTCGGCCATCGTGACCGCGCGCGTCCGGGCACAGCCCTCCAGCACGGCGCAGACCGCGGCGGGGACCTCGCCCGGCAGGAACGGCAGCAGGATCCCGTCCCACCGCGCCGGGTCCGGGTTCACTCCGAGGAGCGGCTGATTCTCCAGGTATTTCGCGGTGTTGGCCACGAGTCCGTCCTGCCCGACCGCGACGACGACGTCGCCCCGGGCGAAGATGAAGGCCGGCACCAGCCGGCGCTCCACCGGGACGAACCGGTCGGCGAGCTTCGCGAGCGCGCGCTCCAGGTCGCCCGCGGCGCGCACGTAGGTTTCGTGCTCGCGCAGGTAGTCGCCGAAGTCCAGCCCCATGTGCTCGACGTAGAAGCGCGCCTGCGCCTGCGTGTTCCAGCTCTCGACCAGCTCCTCCAGGCGCGTGCGGCGCGTGACGAGGACGACGCGGCGCACGGCTATCTCCGCTCCGCCTTGGGTGCCGGGCGCATCAGCGTCTCCAGCAGCTCGGGCGAGATGTTGAGATTGCCCACCTTGCCCGCGTTGGCGGCGAGTTCCTGGAAGGCGAGCGCCATCATCCTCCCCGGATCCGTCGATCCGGCGGCGAGCACCTGCAGCGCGCGGAAGTCCATGTCGCGCCAGGGCTTGAGCTGCACCTCCTGGGCGTAGGCGGCGGCGTCGGCCCGCGTGCGGGTGTTCTCTCCCTCCAGCGCCACGAGGGCCCGGCGGCGCTCTTCGACGGCGATGCGCGCGGCGACCTTCGTCTCCTCGATCTGCCGCGTCTTGGCCTGGGTCGCGACCTCGGTCTCGAGCTCGTTTTCGCGGATGCGCCGCTCCTGCTCGACGGCGTTGTTGCGCCGGGAGTAGAGCGCGTCGTCGGCCTCGCGCAGGAGCTGCTCGCGCGCCTCGGCCTCGAGCGCGCGCGCGGTGTCGGGCGACGGCTTCACGGCCAGCAGCGCGCAGTGGACGACATCGACCCCGACGCGGGCGAGCGAGGGCGACGCGGAAAGCGTCCCGAAGGCGTCGGTCGCCATGGCGTCGGCCTCGGCGAGCGCGCGCCGCAGCGGGCGCTCCTGGATTCGCGCGCGCACGGCGGCCTGCGCCGTGCGCGCGATGCGCGTCGCCAGCGCCTCCGGGCCCGCGCCCGTGTGCCCCCCGCCGTCCCAGGCGAAGTCCAGCTCGGCGGCCAGCTTCCTCGGATCCGCCACCCGCCAGGTGAGATGGCCCTGCGCCGTGACCTGCTGGAAGTCCGCGGTGATCTCCTCGAACATGAACGGCAGGTCCCGGCTGTCCAGCGGCACCACCACGGCCGTGGAGCGGGGCGCGAAGTGCAGGAACGAGATGCCCGCGCCCTCCCGCACCGTCTTCCCGTCCCGGAGCAGGAGCACGAACGCGTTGGGGGGAGCCTTCACGTACCGGAATCCGAGCATCGGAGCCTCCTTCGTGTCATCCGGACACGAACTGTACGCCCGACTTCGTGTCATGTCAACACGAAGGTTCGCGGCGAGCCTGGAAAGGCGAACCCGGCCCCGGAGCCGGGCCCGGCTTGACTTCGCGTCCGGCGGACACGAACATCCGCCGCCGGGATCGGGAGGAAGCGATGGCGGAAGGATCGCGGCGCACCTACGACTGGCCGAGGCCGGCGCTGACCGTCGACATCGCCATCTTCACGGTGGCGGGCGGGCCGCCGCCGTCGATCCGGGTGCTGCTGGTGCAGCGCGACCTGGACCCTTTCCGGGGCCGCTGGGCGCTGCCGGGCGGTTTCGTGCACGAGAACGAGGACCTGGACGCCGCGGCGGCGCGCGAGCTGCACGAGGAGACGGGCGTGCGCGACGTTTCTCCGGAACAGGTGTGCGCCGTCGGGACGCCGGGGCGCGACCCGCGCGGGCACGTGGTGACGGTGCTGCACGTGGCGCTGGTGCCCGCGCACCGGCACCCGGTGCGGGCCGCGGGCGACGCACGGCGCACCGCGTGGTTCGACGCGGGCGCCCTGCCCCGCCTGGCGTTCGACCACGCGCGGCTCATGGAGCTGGCCGTGGGCCACCTGCGCAGGCGCGTGGGCGCGTCGACCGCGTGCTTCGAGCTGCTGCCGGAGGCGTTCGCGCTGGGCGAGCTGCAGACCGTGCTGGAGGCCGTGCTGGGACGTCCCCTGGACCGGCGCAACTTCCGGCGCAAGCTCGCCGAGGGCGGTTTTCTGGGCGAGGTGAGGGGCGCACGCCGCACCGGCCGGCACCGGCCGGCGAAGCTCTACCGTCTTCTGCCGAAGAAACTCGAGAGGCACGTCGCCGGCCGAGCGGGGATGCCGTTCTGAGCGCCCCTCCGAAGCGTCACGGCGACTCGACGCGGACCGCGGCTGGCTTCCTGTCGCGCACGAAGGCCGCGATCCGCCCGATCTCCTCGTCGGTCCCGACCGCGATGCAGCCCTGCGTCCAGTCGACCCACGTCGACCAGCGGCCGAGCCACGCCGCCATGCGGGCGGGGCCGTGGATTCCGACGTCGCTTCCGGTGAATCCGGCGGCTCTCTGCTGCGCCGTCGGGTATTCGACCGGGACGAACGTGCCGAACTTCGCGGACGCACGGGGCGCGCCGACGCCGTAGACGCCCAGCGGCGTCTTGCGGTCGCCGGTGCGGGTCTTGCCCACGCCACCGCGCCCGAGCGCGACCGGAAAGGACTCGACCGTCTTTCCGGCTTCGCAGAGATACAGGCGGTGGTCGTCGACGCGCACGAGGATGTTCGTGCCGCGGCCTGCACAGAGTTCGTCGGCCGCGGCGGCATTGCCGGACAACCCCGCGGCCAGGGCCAATGCTGCGACGTGCGCGCTGCCCGTCGCCCGGGCATGGAGTCCCGCGACGCGTAGCGGCAGGCGTGGGCTGGCGGGATCGGCAGGCATCCTGCGGAACGGTACACGCGAGCCCCCTCGCCCGGCAAGGCTGCCGCGGGGCCGGCGTTCCGCGCGCTCGCACGATTCGCGCGTTCTCCGGGGTCTGGCCGCGCCTGCGGCGCCGGTCTACTCTCGCAGCATGTCGGATTCCGTCGGCATCGCCGCGAGCCATGCGCCGAACCGGCGTGCCGCATTTCCCGCGCGGCAGATGCTCGCCGTCGCGCTCGCCGCGCTGGCCGTGCGGGCGATCTTCATACTCCAGTGGCAGAGCCTTCCCTACGCGGACTCGCCGCTCGTGGACGCGAAGGTCCACGAGGCATGGGCCGCGGAGATTCTCGGCGGGCATCCGATCCGGGCGGAGGCGTTCTACCAGTCGCCGTTCTACCCGTACTTCCTCGCAGCGGTGTACGCCGTGTTCGGTCATCACCCCGCGCTGGTCCTCTGGATCCAGGCTGCCGCGGGCGCGGCGGCCTGCGTGGTGCTCGGACTCGTCGCGGACCTGTGCTTCGGCGCTCAGGCGGGCCTGCTCGCGGGCCTCGCTGCCGCGTTGTACGCCCCGTACGTGTTCCACGGAGCGCTTCTCGGCAAGGAACCGTGGGTGATTCTCGGCCTGGCGTGCGCGTGCTGGCTGGCCTTGCGCGCAGCGGCACCGCAGGCGCACCGACGCGAGGCGTTCCTGTGCGGGCTCGCCCTGGGCTTCACCGCGCTGTCGCGGGGCAACGTGCTGTTCCTCGTGCCCGTCGTGCCGGTGTGGTGGCTTTTTACAGAGACCCCGAAGCGGCCGGCGCGCGCGCTCCTCTTCTGCCTCGGGGTCGCGCTCCCGATTCTTCCGGCGACGATCCACAACTACGCCGCGAGCCGCGACTTCGTGCTCGTGAACTACACCGGCGGCTACACGGTATTCATGGGCAGCAACCCCGAGGCGACGGGAACAGGGACTTCGCCGCTCGGAATCCCGTCGGAGCCGCACGCCGAGGAGGCCGCCATCCGGCGCATCGCGGAGAAGGAGGCAGGCCGTCCGCTCAAGCCGTCGGAGGTTTCCTCGTGGTGGGCCGCGAAAGGAATGGCCTTCGCGCGCGAGAACTCCGGCGCATGGACGGTGCTGGTCTGGAAGCGGTTCAGGCTGTTCTGGAGCGGCTACGAGGCGCCGGACACGTACGACCAGCAGTTCGTCGCGAAGAAGTTCGGGACCGCGGTGGACGCTCTGCCAGGCTTCGCGGCGATTTCGGTGCTCGGGCTTCCGGGGCTGCTCCTGCTGCGCCGGCGCGACAGGCCCGCCCGACTGCTCGCGTGGCTGGCCGCCGGATACGTGATTCCGGTCGTCGTGCTGTTCTACGTCTGCGACAGGTACCGCCTGCCCGCGACGGTGTTTCTCATCCCGGCGGCGGCGGGGATGCTGTCGCGACTCGTCGAGACCCTGCGCCGCAGGCAGTTGCGGGAAGCGGCCGTCCTTCTCGGTGCGGCGGTCCCGGCCGCGGTCCTCGCATGGGGCCCGAGCGGGTATCCGCTGCCTCCCGGCGAGATGGAGGCTCGTGCCTTTTCGCAGCTCGGGGCGATCCATCAGCGCCGGGCGCGCCTCGACGAGGCGATGGAGTGCTATCGACAGGCAATCGCCCTGGACCCGATGCTCGCGGAGGCGCGCAACAACTTCGGCACGGCCCTGCACGCGCGAGGCCGGGCGGAAGAGGCGATGGCGGAGTATCGGGAGGCGTTGCGGCTCCGGCCCGCCTATGCGGAGGCACACGTCAACCTCGGTCTGGCTCTGGCCGAACGGGAAGCGACCGACGAGGCCGCGATGCACTACCGGACGGCGCTCGAGACCGACCCCGGCAGCGCGGAGGCCCACGACAATTGGGGCGGACTCCTTCTGCGGCAGGGGCGGATCGAAGAGGCGGAGCTGCACTTCCGCGCGGCCATCGGGCTGGCGCCCGGCAGTGCGCAGAGCCGCAGCAACCTGGGCGTCGCGCTCGCACGGCAGGGGCGCCTCGCCGAGGCGATTGCCGAATGCCGCGCGGCCCTGGAGGCGGACCCGGAATCCGCTCTCGCGCGCGACAACCTGCGGATATTGCTCGAACTCGGCGGCGGGCACTGAGGCGGGTGGCGCGCCGCGTCGATTGGGCTGTTTTCCGAGCCGGATTCGTTCGTCGCCGCGACGATCCGCACGATTTCAAACGGATGCGAAGCTGCACGCGGCCCAACCTGCCGCAACTCCTCGGGTTTTTGTCCCCAGAGGGGCCTTTCCCAGCCGAAAGTCCCCTCTGCGGCGCGAATCGCTCGGTTTTCGAAGCGATTCCGACTCGTCGAGCGTCGCAGCGCATCGGAACGATGCGGATTCGTACCCGCCCCTTCGCGAACCGTTGCGGCACAAGGCCCCGCCGCGGGCACCGCGCGGCAGTTCACCCCGCACCAGGCACGCCTCGCGCGCCTACCTCCCGGCGCAGCACCTCGCCCCGTACAGCGTGTCGCGGCTCGACGGCGCGTTGTTCCAGCCGACGGCGAAGGCGCCCGCCTGCACGCCGTTGCTCCAGCCGCCGCCGCGCAGGCCCGCCGCGGGGACGCCGTTCTGATAGCCGTCCGCAGCGGAGCCGGTGCGGTCGCGCGCCGCGCCGTCCACGCTCCAGGTCTGGTCGGCGCCGTAGCCCGCCGGCCACGGACCCGACGCGACGCCCGTGCGCGCCGCCGGCGTCGCCCCGCTCGCACCCCACGCCGCGCCCGCCTGATACCAGTCGGCCACCCACTCCCACACGTTGCCGATCATGTCGTATGCGCCGAAGCGGCTGACGCAGTCCGAGTGGAACCGCGCGGGCGCAGGCGTGCCCCCGTGGCCGGCGACGTTGCAGCCCGCCGCGCCGCCGTCGCCGCCCGGCGGGTCCGGCGTGCCCGTCGCCGCGAGCTGCCACTCGGCGTTCGTACACAGCCGCTTGCCCGCGTTGGCGCACATCTGCTGCGCCTGGAACCACGTCACGTCCGCGCGGGGCATCCGGCCGCGCACCGAGCACGCGACCCACGTCGTGCCGTAGCCCGTCTCGAGTCCCTCCGTGCCACCGTCGCAGCGCGATGCCTCGTACCTGTCCACCCAGAAATCCGCGGCCTTCACCATTTCGTCCGTCGCGCCGTCGGCCCGCAACCGGGTGCACAGCGTTCCGGCAAACCCCGGCTCCGCCTCGCGGGTCCACGCCGGGGGGCAGTCCGCCGCCTCGAGCACCGCGACCCGGCCCGCCAGCGCCTGCGCGTCCGCCCGGCTCTTCTCGCGCTCGGCCTGCAGGGCGGCCACGTCGTCGGCGAGCTGCCGGACCGTCGCCGGGTCGCACGCGGGGGCGCACTTCCAGCCGTCGCCGGCCCGCACCGCCACGTCGCCGTCGGCGCACGTCTGCGTCACGACCGGCACCGACGCCGCGTCCACGGAGATGCGTCCGGTGGTCGCGTCGACCTGGACGCCCGGACCGGCCGGCGGCGGCGGGCGCGAGCCGCCGGAGGAGATGGTGCAGCCCGCAAGCAGGGCGAGGCCGAGGACGGGGACTGCGGAGCGAAGGGAGAATGACGCGGCATGCGCCAGATCCGATCCTCGAGGCGGCGGCGACGCCCCCGACCCCTCTCCGCACGGGCCAGGGAATCCATGCTCCTTCATGCGCACAGGGGCCCGGTGGAGAGGGGAGGGCTGCCGCGCGTGGATTCGGCGGCGGAGGTCGGATATCGCGGGCACTTCTCCCCCTCTCCGCCGGGCCGCAACAGCGATGAAACAGGCGCCTGCCACCGCGGCCCGTGTGGAGAGGGGGCCGGGGGGTGAGGGCGGCCGGCCGGTCCGCGCGAGGAGTTGGAGCTGGCTTGAGCTGCACCCGTGGGAGAACGGCACGGACGGCATCAAAACGCGGACGGGCGGGGGCGTCAACCCGGGCTGCCGCTCGATCTACTCGACGAGCAGATACGCGTCGCGCGCGGTGTCCACCGCGACCAGGTGCTCCCCGTCGGGGTACAGCATGAAGTCCGTCACGGTCCCCGGCAGCGCGAGCTCGTGCGTCTCCGCTTCGACCGCGTCGCCGAACGGGTCGACGCGCGTCCACGCGAGCCGCCTCTGCCCGCCGCTCTCCGACTCCAGGGCGAAAACCCAGCGGCCCGACGGCGACACGAGCATCCGGTCCACGAGCTGGACCGGGACGGGCTGCGGCCGCGTCGTCGCGCCGTCCGCCAGCGAAACGACGACCACTTCGCGAGCCCCCATGTCGCTGCGCAGGGCGTAGACGCGACCGTCCAGGACAGGCGCGAAGTCCGTCTCCATGCCGAGCTGCGCCACCGCCGCCGGCGCCGGGTGTTCGCCGCGAAGCAGCGCCGCGGCGTCCACCGCACGGACGCGGCCGTCCTCGTCCGTCAGCACGAGCCGGCCGCCGTCCACCCACGCGTCGGCCAGCGCGGCGCCGGCGTCGAAGAGCACGGGGGTCGCCGGCGCCGCCGGGTCCAGGAGCGCCACGCTGTCGATGCGCGTGCCGGTGAGCCGGTAGACGATCCAGGCCATGGCACCGTCGGACGAGACGCGCACGCCCGGATAGCCGCCCAGGACGAAGAACGGGTCGGGCGGCGTCCACGCGAGCAGCGGCCGGTCCATCTCGTCCAGCACCTGGATTTGCTCGTCGAAGCGCACGACGCGCCGGCGCCCGTCCGGCGCGGTGACGGCCTGCTCCGGCGGACGCACGGCGCCGTCCGCGAAGGCCGGCCCGTTGGGCAGCGGCACGTCCCACAGCGCGCTGGACTCCAGCGTCGCCGGGTCGAGCCGGATCATCGCGTCGGAGAGCCCCTGGCAGGCGCTCAGCACGGTCTGCGGCGGCTCGACCTCCGGCTCCCGGTGGAGCGAGGGCACGCACGAGCGGGCCTCGAGCCCCCGCGTGCGCAGCAGCGAGCCCGTGCGCGCGGAGAGCGTGGACACGCCGCCCCGGTGCGCCACGTGGAAGAGGTCCGGCGCCGCGAAGACCACCCCGTTGGCGCCGGCGACGGGCACGCTCGCGATGGGGACGATGCGCCCGGACTCGACCTCCAGCAGCGTGATGCGCCGCGAGTCCTGCGAGAGGGCGCAGCGGGTGCCGTCGTCCGAACAGGCCAACGACAGCCCGAACCCCGGGTCCACGCCGAGCGCGTCCAGGAGCCCGCGGGCACGCACGGCGGGCGGCCACACGGAGGCGTCCAGCACCTGGAGCTCCCCGCGAAGGTCCAGCAGGACGAGGCTCCCGTCGGGCGAACCGGCCGCCATGTAGACCATGGACTGCTCGCCCTCGAGTTCGTACGGCACCGCGGAGAAGAGGTCGTCGGAGGCGGCGTCCAGCAGTTCGAGCGTGCGTTCCTGGCCGACGACCCACCGCGTGCCGCCCACGGGTGCGACGACGACCGTGCCCCACGGCGTGGCGGAGCGCGCGCGCGGCGGATCGCGGTCGGGCTCCACGACCCAGATCTCCTCGCCTGCCGACACGATGCCCGTGGCGCCGTCGGAGGCGAAGGCGACCTCGGGGGTGATCGGCTCGGCGATCATGCCGGGCAGCGCCAGGGTGGTGCTGCCGGCGACGGTCACGAGGACGAGCGAGGGCGGCACGTCGGTGCAGTCGGCGGCCGTCGAGGCGAGGCAGTCGGGCGACTCCGGGTCGGTGCCGAGCATGGCGATGCGGCCGGGACCTGCCGCGGCCAGGGCGAGGACGCGGCGGAACCGGAGCGGCTGCGTGAAGGCGTAGGTCCCGACGGCGACGCGTCCGGCGCCGCCCAGGAGCACGGCCAGGGTGCCGTCGTCGCCGAAGGGCACGGCGACGGTGGCCTCGGGCGGGCGCAGGACGGTGGTCTTGACGCGGCCGAACCGAGGCCGGCCCAGGCCGTCGAAGACGAACCCGTCGCGCCCGGAGCGACCGGCGGCGGTGTCGACTGCGACGCGGCCGGTGCCGCCGTCGTCGGGCACGTGGACGAGAAGCCGGCGCCCGCCGTCGGTGACTTCCACGGGGCGCACGGGGCCGCTCGCGCCGAAGCGCACTTCGACCGCTCCGGGCACGGAGCCGAAACCCGACCCGCGCACCTCGACGCGGCCTCCGGCGAAGGCGTGGCGCGGCTCGAAGGAGTCCACGACCGGCACCTCCGCGACGGGCGCCGGCGCGGCCGGGACCACCATGGGCGAGCGGCACGACGCTGCCAGCAGCAGCAGGGGCCAGCACGCGCGCGTCGGCATCGGAGCGTTCCTCCGGGGGGGGCGGGGGCGCAGTCTAGCGCCGGCAGGTTTCCCGGGCCGGGAATGGACTCCAGGTTCGAGCGCCCGCCCCGTGCCAGCCGCCCCCGGACTGCCCCCGCTTCTCTACTCCGATGACTTTCGCGACCCGCCCGCGCCCGTTCCGCCCGCCCCCGTCGGGGCTCGGTGACCCGCGGAGCCGGGTCCGCAGGCGTGCCCGGCGGGGCCGTGTTGGTCGGCTACCAACACGGAAAAAGCGGCCGGATTCCAAGGGGTTGGAGAAAACCACCCCCGGTCACGTGACACCTGTTCAGTGGGCCGTTTGTGCGGCTTTCTTGCCCACCCGGCAGAACCGGTTGCACACTGGCGGCCGGAGGCGCCGATGTCCACGAAAAGCGAAGCCCTGGCGACCGTGACGCAGCCGCACGAGTCCGACGAAACCCTGCCCCGGGGCGCGGACGAGATCGACTTCCTGGACTCGCGCCAGAAGTCGATGCCGCTGAAGGCCGCGACGCTGCGCGAGAAGCTCAAGGGCGTGACGGCCCCCGCCCGTCGGCGCGTGCCGTTCGACGGGCGGCAGGCGCATGCCGAAGGGACGGAACTCGTGGAGCTGTACATGCGCCATGCCGACGCGGTGCTCGGATATCCGAGCTTCCGCCAGCTCCTGCTGGAAAACTGGGCGCCGGGCCTCGACGACGCCTACCGGCGGATGCGCATCGCGAAGTTCTGCACGGAGGACCAGGCCACCCTGGGCGTGACCAAATGCGATCGCGGCATCCGCCTCATGAAGAGGCTGGAGAAGAAGTCGTTCGAGGACCTGCTGGAGCCGCCGCTGATCCTCCGTCTGCCCGCGAAGGCGTCGCGGCCTCAGACGACCTTCTTCGACGCGACACCGGACGAGGTTCTCTGGACGATCGAGGAGCTGGAGCGCCTGGCGCGCCCGCAGCCGGACGAAACGCTCGGCGAGGCCGTCTTCCACACGCGCGGCACCGTGCGCGACATGATCGACGACGAGCCGCGGTACGAGGAGCTTCACCCGACGGTGTCGGCCGGAGAGAAGGACGTGGTGGTCCGCACGAGCCCCTCCGGCCGCGACGGATTCGCGCTCGCCGCGAAGTTCTACGCGTCGCTCGCGCGCAGACGCTGAGCGCAGACCCGGCCGCACGCACCTCAGGGCGGCGCGATCCGGCCCGCCGCTCTTCTTGACGGCCTCCGATTCCGCCTCGATGATCGCGCGCCGGCGAGGCACTGTCCCATGCGTCCCGGACTCCGTCGCGCGATTCTCCCCGCTCTGGCGCTGCTGCTGCCGGCACCGGCGGTCGCCGCCGAGGCTGTGCCGATCCGCGTCGCGGTGCTCGACTTTGCGGTGGAGGGCGCGGCGTCCGCGGGCCTGGGGCGCGCGCTCGGGGAAGTGGCGGCCACGCAGGCGGCGAGGCTCCCGGGCGTGCGGGTGGTGTCCCAGGCCGACCTTGCCGCGCAGCTCGACGATGCGCGCCGGCGCCAGCTCCAGGGCTGTCCGGCCGACGACCGCTGCATGGCGGACTTCGCGTCGGCGCTGGACGTCGACCGGCTGCTGGCCGGCTCGGCGGCGATTGCCGCGCGCTCCGTCCTGCTGTCGGTGAAGGCGATCGACGTGCGGCACTTCCGTACGCTCGCGCGCACCGGCGATCTGCTGCGCGCGCCGACGCAGGAGGAGGTGCTCGACGCCGCGCGCCGGCTGGCGCACGAAGCGCTGACCGGGCAGCGGCTCGACACGACCGGCGCGCTGCAAATCGAGGTGTCCGAGCCGGGTGCTGTCGTCGAACTCGACGGCCGCGAAGTCGGACGCACGCCGCTGGAAGGCGGACGGCGCGTCATCGAAGGCATGCATCGGCTCGTCGTGCGCAAGGAGGGCTTCATCCCCTGGGAGGGGCGCATCGCGATTTCGGCCGGAACCGCCGTACCGATCCACGTGGCGCTCGTGCCGCTCGCGGCGGTCGAGCGCGCGCGCCGCATGTACCTGGATTTCTTCGCGGCGAGCATCGCTCCCCGCTTCGTCGCGACGAACCTCGACAACTGCCGCGGCGGATGCGGGGGCTGGACGATCGGAGTCTTCGGCGGCCAGCGGATCACGCCGGCGATCGGCGCCGAGCTTTTCCTGTTCCCCATGCTGACGACCTGGCGCGCGTCGACCCGCACGGTGTCCGCGCCGATCGGCGGCACGCGCGTCGTCTCGACCGACTACACCGATCGCATCGGCGTGGGCGGCACGCTCGGCGGCGTCGCGGCGAGCGCGCGGCACGAAGGCACATGGCCCGTCACCCTGCGCGCCTTCGCCGGGGCCGCGCGCGCCAGTTGGTACGCGGACTCGGGCGGCGACTTCCCGGACGCGCCGCAAGGCCATCCGTCCGGCGCATCGCATCCGAGGGCATCCGGAGCGTTCTGGTCGCCCACCGCCGGCGCGAGCCTGCACGTCGGACGCCGGCTGTCGAAAGGATTCGCCATCGAAATCGGGCTCTCCGCGTTCATCCTCGTGCTGCCGGCGACGCGCTCGGGCCCCGAGCCGTCGCCCAAGGACCGCGCCACGTGGCTTCCCGCCGGACCTGCCCTCGAAGGAGGCGTCGCATGGTTCTACCCAGCCGACTTCGCGCTGCGCTTCGACTTCGAATGACGTTTGCCCTTCAAATCGACCCTCTTCGCGGGCCACCAGCGGCCCCCTCCCCGACCCTCCCCCGCAAAGAGCGCGGGGGAGGGGGATCGCGCCGGAGGCGCTGCCAGCGCACACTCCCTCCCCCGGGCTTTTTCGGGGGAGGGTCGGGGAGGGGGCCGGCGACGGGGCGGCGAGTGAGTCAATGGAATAGGCGTGGAATGACGGCGTGCATGCTCGCGTGCGTGCTCGCCGCAGCGCTTCCGGCCCGCGCCGAGGACCGCCCGCTCCGGCTCGCGGTCACCGACTTCCTGGTGCAGGGCGCGGCGCAGGCGGAGCTGGGGCGCGCGCTCGGGGACGTGGCCGCCGCCGAGGCGGCGTCGGTCGGCGGCTATTCGGTCGTGTCCCAGGGCGACATCGCGGCGCAGCTCGGGCTGGAGGCGCGAAAACAGCTTCTGGGCTGCGCCGGCGACGAGAGCTGCATGGTGGAGGTCGCCGGCTCGCTCGACGTGGATCGCCTTCTCGCCGGCGTCGTCACCGCCGTCGAAGGCACCTGTTTCCTCTCCGTGCGGCTGCTGGACGTGCGCAGGCTGCGGACCCTCGCGCGCATCGGCGATACCCTTCCCGCGGCGTCGCAGCCGGAAGTCGTCGACAGCGTGCGGCGGCTCGCGCACGAGGCGCTCACCGGGCGCAAGCTCGACACGACCGGCGTCGTGCGCGTCGAGGTGACGGAGGCGGACGCGCGCGTCGCGCTGGACGGCGCAGACCTGGGCCGCAGCCCGCTCGCCGGCGGCCGGCGCGTACACGAGGGCGCGCACCGCATCGTCGTGCAGAAGGAGGGCTTCATTCCGTGGGAGGGCACCGTCTCGGTCTCCGCCGGCGCGACCGTGCCCGTCTCCGTGTCGCTCGTGAAGGTGGAGTCCATCGAGAAGGCCCGCACCGTGTACGCCGAGCTGTTCGGCGGCGTGACGCTGCCTCCCGCGATGGGCGTGCTGGGCGTCGACGACTGCAGCGGCGGGTGCGTCGCCAACGGGGGCGGCATCCGCGGCGGGTACCTGCTCACGCCGCGGCTGGGCGTCGAGCTGTTCCTGGTGCCGTATCTGGACAACCTGCGCGCCTCCGAGCATCCGCTGCAGACCACGCTCGGGGGGCTGCCGGCCCGCACGGATCGCTACCGGCAGGAAGCGTCGATGGCGGGGACCTTCGGCGGCCTGTCGCTGGTGTACCGCTTCTTCGACACGTGGCCGCTGATGCTGCGCATGTGGACGGGCGCAGGCCGGGCCGGCGTCTACGCCACCGGCAGCGGGCTGTTCTTCGACGCGCCCGGGCAGTTCGAACCGTACCAGGAGACGTACTGGCAGTCGGCGTCGTTCTGGACGCCGTTCGTCGGGCCGGAACTCCGCTTCGGCGTGCGGCTGAGCAAGGGGCTGCAGATGGACGTCGGCGCGGCCGCCATCGTCACGGTGCTGCCGTCGATGACGCAGGCGCCGGGGCGCTCGGCCCGCGATCCGGACGTCGTGCTTCCGAAAGGACCGGGCTTCCGAGGCGGGGCCGCGTGGATTTTCCCGGCGACCGTGTCGCTGCGGATGGACTTCGGGAGTTGAGCGGGGCGGAAGGAGCCGGCGAGGCTTTGAGCGACCCATGCGCATCCTAATCAACGCAATCGGCTCCCGCGGCGACGTCCAGCCGATGCTCGCTCTCGCGCAGGGACTGCGATTGCGGGGACACCGGATCGCCATCGCCGCCGACAGCAGCTTCGAGGACTGGATCGAGGGGTTCGGTCTTCCCTTCCTCGGCGTGACGCACGACCTCGAGGAGGGCCTGCGCAGACGAGGCAGCCTGAAGAACGGCTTCCTCCGCGGACTCGTCGAGCAACTCCGGGCGCAGTTTGAGTTCATCGACCGCGCTCCCGAGGTCGATCTGGTCGTCGGCGGCGGCGGTGCTTTCGCCGCGCGCACGCACGCGGAGGCGCGGCGAGTCCCGGGCGTGTTCGTCGTCTACAGCTCGCAGGTCATGCCGTCGGGGCGCCAGGAACCCGCGACTCCTGCGCGGATGCCTCGGTGGACCTGGCCGTTTTTCGGTTGGCTGTGGCGCTTCATCTTCAACCTCGCCTTCCGTCGTGCCTTCAACGACGAGCGGAAACGCCGCGGGCTTCCGCCGATTCGCGACGCCTTCGCTCACATCCTGGGAGACGCGCCGCTCCTCGCCGCCGACGGTGCGTGGGCGCGGCTGCCGTCCGACGCGCCGCCGGGCTCGTTTCAGTGCGGGCAGTTGCTTCTGGCCGACACGGAGGCCCTGGATCCGGCCCTGGAACGCTTCCTCGAGGCAGGCACGGCTCCGGTCTACGTCGGCTTCGGCAGCATGCCGGATCGCCGCTCGGGAGAGACCACCCGGTCGATACTTCGCGCGTTGGACGCGTGCGGCGCGCGGGCCGTCGTCGCCTCCGGCTGGTCCGACCTCGGCGTCGGCGAGGCGCTCCCCGCGACCGTCCATGGCGTCCGATCGGCGCCGCACGTGAAGCTGTTCCCGCGATGCGCCGTCATCGTCCACCACGGCGGCGCCGGGACGACGCAGGCCGCGGCGCGCGCCGGCGTTCCGCAGGTCGTCGTGCCGCACATCGGAGATCAGCACGCGTGGGGCCGCACGATGGAGGACCTCGGCGCGGGAGTGGTCGTCCGCCGCGACAGGCTCGGTTCCGAGCGACTCGCGTGCGCCCTCGCGAAGTGCCTGTCCGACACCGACGTGCAGGAACGTGCCCGCGCGCTGGCCGCCCGCGCGGCCGCCGACGGAGTGGAGAAGGCCGTCGCCCACCTCGAATCGCTCGTCGCCGCGTGGTCGCGCTGACCCGCGCGTCGTGACCTTCGGCGAGACATGCAAGATGCGGCAGCAGCCGCCGGCGACGGCGGGGTGATGCGACGTTCGGACCACCTTCGAGCAGAGACGGGCTCGGACGTCCCGCACCCGCGACGGCGGCCGGGCGGCGTGGTCTCCTGCGACAACGACTTCGTGCGCTTCCCCGGCCTGAGGTGGAGAAGCCCCCTGCGGCCGTAGCGTCGCCTCGGCGCTGTCGTCATCGAATCGTGCCAGGATGCGCGGCGGCCAGCCTCCCGTGCGCAACGGGATCGGAGCCCCGATGCGGTCGCCGCGATCCGTCTGCTCCTTCTGCCTCCTCGCGTGCGTGCTCGTCGCGCGGCCGTGCTTCGGCGCCGTCCTCGCGCCCGAAGGCACCGTCGACGAGCCGGTGCCCGGCCCCGCTTTCGACGCGCAGTCGCATGCCGCGGCCGCCTTCGACGGCACGAACTACCTGTTCGTATGGGAGGATCGCCGCCTCGGCCTCTCGATGTCGTCGTCGATCTACGCGGCCCGCGTCCGGCCCGACGGCACGGTGCTCGACGCGACCGGCATCGCGCTTCCCGGACCGGGCGCCAACCCTGCCGTCGCGTTCGACGGGACGAACTTCGTCGTGGTGTGGGATCGTTTCACGCTGGCCACGCGCGACGACGTGTTCGGCGCGCGGGTGAGCCGCGCCGGCGTGCTGCTCGACGCGGAGCCGATTCCCGTCGTCGCGAGCGCGGACGACGACTCCGAGCCGGAGGTGGCTTGCGGCGCCGGCACATGCCTGGTGGTGTGGACCAACGACCGCGACGACCGAGTCTACGCGGCCCGCGTGACGCCGCAGGGCCGCGTGCAGGACGCCGGCGGGTTCGCGCTGGACAGCTCGTCGGGTTTGCGGCTGGGCGCGCGCGTCGGATTCGACGGGACGAACTTCCTGGCCATCTGGAACGCGTACATCGGTGCGGCCCCCGGGCTCGCCGCCGTGCGCGTCGCCCCGGACGGCCGCGTGCTCGACTCGCCCGCGAGGGTGCTCGTGCCCGGGTCCGCGGACAGCCCCGACCTTGCCTTCAACGGGACGGAGTGGCTGATGACCTACGGCGGCAACGGCATCGCGGCCGTGCGGGTGCGTCCCGATCTCTTCGTCCAGGGATCGAGCTTCAGCGTCGTCCACGTGCCCGACGGACAATCCCATTCCCGCGTCGTCGCCGCCGGCGGCCAGTGGTTCGTGACGTGGTTCGACAAGCGCGATGCCGCCTCGTACGACGACGGAGACGTCTACGGCGCGCGGATCGGCGCCTCGGGCGGGGTACTCGACACCGGCGGCTTCCCCATCCAGGTCGGCACGAAGGGCCTGGCGGATCCGATGGCGGCGACCGACGGCACGGCCTTCCTCGTGGCCTGGACGGGCGCGGACATCGACGGCAAGCGCGTGAGCGCCGCGGGCTCGGTCCTCGACGCGACGCCGCGCAAACTCTCCGTGGCTGCCAGCAGCGAAATCACCCCCGCGGTCGCCTTCGACGGCACGCAGTTTCTCGTAGCCTGGGCGGACAACCGCGACGGCAACCGCACCGACATCCGGGCGGCCAGGGTCTCCAGAACGGGGGCGATGCTCGATCCGTCCGCGATTCGAATATCGACGCCGACCGGTTACGGCCGCAACCCTGCGGTCGCCGCGGGGCCGGGCGGATTTCTGGTCGCATGGGAGGACTACCGGAACAAAAGCGGCGTGTGGGCGACCCGCGTCGATGCCTCCGGGCGCGTGCTGGATCCGGGCGGAATCGAGGTGTTCGCGATCAACTCGGAGAACGTGTCGCGGCCCTCGGCGGCCTTCGACGGCACGAACTACTGGGTGGTGTGGGAGCACGGTTTCAGCCGGCAGTTCGTGGCCGCGCGCCGCGTGAGCCCGCAGGGCGCCGCGCTGGGCGCCGGCCCGCTCGCGTTGCAGCGCAATCCCGGCAACTACTCGGAAGCCTCGCACCCGGCCATCGCCTGCGACGGCGCCTCGTGTCTCGCCGTCTGGGATCGCGAGGAGTTCAACTCGAACCGGATCCACGCGGCGCGGCTGCTTTCCGACGGGACCTTCGCCGACGCGGCGGAGCTGGATCTGGGCTGGGCCGGCCAGCAGGCCGCGCCGTGCGTCGCGGCGGGCGCGGGCGGATTCGCCGTCCTCTGGCGTTACGACGGTCTGGCGCTGCGGCGCGTCACGGCCGCCGGGGCACTGAACGGCGACGCGGTCCAGGTGGCCGCCGGGACGTCGCTGTACTCGCCCGCGATCGCCTGGGACGGACGTGCATACGCCGCCGCGTGGCGCCGCTGGACCGAGGCGAAGGTCGAGCTCTTCACGGCATGGGTTTCTCCCGACGGCGTGCCGGTCGAAGCCGCGGCGCCGGTCGCGCTGCCGGCCACCGTCGGCGAGGTGGTCTCGCTCGCGGGAGATGGAACGGGACGCGCGCTGCTCGCGTACAGCCGCTTCGACCCCGACCCGCGCTTCAACGCATGGCGCGTGCGCGCGAGGCTCGCGTCTCCGGGGACGGCGGGGGCTCCGTGCTCGAACGCAGCGACCTGCCCGAGCACGTACTGCGTGGACGGCCGGTGCTGCGATTCGCCCTGCGGGGGCGGCGCTACCGATTGCATGGCCTGCAGCGTCGCGGCCGGCGCGGCGCTCGACGGCACGTGCGGGCCGGTGCGCAACGAGCCCGTCTGCCGCGCGGCGCGCGACGGGTGCGATGTCGCGGAAAGATGCTCGAAGACGTCCACGCAGTGTCCCCCGGACCTGTCGGCCGACAATGCGGGCTGCGACGACGGCAACCCGTGTACCGATCACGACGCCTGCAGCGCGGGCGTGTGCCGAGGCACGGAACTTTCGTGCGCAGAGCCGCTCGAGTGCCACGGCGCGGCGCGCTGCGATCCCGCGACGACCGGGTGCACGAGCGACGTGCTGCCGGATGGCACGGCGTGCACGGGCGGGACGTGCCGGTCGGGCGAGTGTGTCGCGCAGATTCCCGCGTCGCGCCGGCCGAAGAGCGCGTGCGGCTGCTCGGAGGCGTCGATGGCGGGCGTCGTCGGACTGCTCGGCTTGCTCCGGAGGCAACGGCGGGTCGGGCATCGTGATCCTCCGCTGCGCGCTGTGAGCCGCACCGCCCGGATGGATGGCCTCGCCGCACGCGCAGGTCTGCCCGTCCAGCCGGTCGAAGTCCCGCCCCCTTGGAACGGTCGGGTCCGCGCACGCGGCCGACCGATCTGACGGGTGGGGCGGGTGCGTTCTGCGCGTCAGAACGGTCCCCCGGGGGCGTCAGATCGGTCTTCCGGAGCGTCGGATCGCCTGCCCGGGCGACAGATCGGCGTCGCCGGGGGCGTCAGATCGGCGTGCGCGGAGCGTCAGATCGGCCCGCCGGAGCGTCGAATCGGAGTCAGCACGCGTCAGATCGACCCGCCGGGGCGTCGGATCGGCCCGGCCCGGCGACAACTCGGCTTCGCGAGGGCGCCAGATGGGCCTCCGGGGGCGGCGACGCGCGGAGGGCGCTTCGAAAACCGGGCGACTGTGCCAGAATGCGCCCCATGCGCACCTCGATACTGCTTGCCGCCCTGCTGGCCGCGTCCGCCGCCGACGCGAAACCCCGCCCCTCCAAGCCCCCGGCGTCGTCGCCGCGCGCCGCGAAGGACGACGACCCCGACAAGGCCGAGCGCGAGAGGCTCGACGGCGAGTCGTCCGCCGCCGAGGAGAAGGCGCGCCGGCTGTCGAAGGCGTCCGACTACGCCGGCGCGGCCGCGGCGCTGGAGGCGTTCGCCGGCGCCAACGAGAAGGTGCGCGCGAGCCTCAAGCAGAAGGTGGAGCGCGTGCGCACCACCGCCGCCGGCTATCGCAGGCGCGCCGGGTGGGCGGCGAAGGCGGCCACGTCCGGCGACGACGCGCGGTTTCTGCTGCGCGACCTGCTGGTCCCCGCCGACTTCGGGCTGGACCGGGGCGACATGCCGGACGAGCGCGTCGTGAAGCTGGTGCGCGCCCTGAAGGAGTTGGACAGGGACTTCGCGCTGTTTTTCTCGAAGCGGCAGCTCGCCGTGAGCGTCAAGGCGGACGGCGAGGTGACGCCCGTGCGCGCCCAGGTGCTCGCGGACCGCGCAATCACCGGGCTGCGCGCGCTCGGATTCGAGGCGAAGGAGGGCGACGGCGAGGAGAAACTGGTGCTGCAGGCGAGCGTGGGAAGCCAGGGCAGCCTGGGCGCCCTGTTCGGGGACAAGGGCGGGGGCATCCAGATGGAAAGCTGCCGCGCCGCGATCGCCGCGCGCTGGACGGGTCCCGGCCAAGTCGTGGTCGGCTTCGATCTCGCCGGAGTGTCCACGCACATCAACCCGGACGAGTGCCGGCGCGGCGCGCTCGCGAAGGCCGGAGAAATCGTGGCGCGCGAGATGCTCGTGGCGTGGCTCAAGGCGCAGCCGTAGCGACCGCGCCGCGCCCCGGGGTCGCGTCCTCTCCCTTGAAACCGCTAGAGTTGGAGCCAGAGCCGTAGCGCCTCGACGACCCGTTGCATGTCACCCGCGTCGAGTTGACCGGGCAGTTCGCGCATGCGAGCGCGCGGGGCGCTGACCAGCTTGTCCACCATCACCTGCGAGCTCCTCTGGAGACCGTTGCCAGGCGAAGGCTCGACCGCGACCCGGAAAAGCGGGGCGTCGTGCAGCTCCGATGTGATCAGGCACACCGTGACGCTCTCGTGCGTGTCGTTGAAGAGATCCGACTGCACCACGACCGCCGGGCGGGGCTTCCCCGAGTAGGTGCCGCGAGCGGCCACGAGGACGACCTGGCCGCGTCTCATGGCTCGTCGGGCCAGTCGGCTGCGTGCTCGACGAAATCGATTGCGTCTTGCTCGCCCGGACTGCGCGCGACCAGCAGCGACTGACGATGCGCCTCTGCGGCCAGTGTTTCGGCCTCGACGTAGCGGCGGATCGCCTCGCGCGCCAGGTCGCTCCTGGTTCGGCCCTGCTGCCGGGCGATCGCCGCCAGCTTTCTCTCGAGACCCGGGTCGAGCCTGACGCCCAGCATGTTAACGTGTTTAACACCTCGCGGCATCCGCGTCAAGGCCGCGCGCCCGACTGCATGAAGTCCGGCTTCGGACCGCGCAGCACCTCGACGCGGGTCTTCGGCTCGCGGCCAGAGCCGCCGACCCGACGGCGACCTCCCCGGCGCCGCGACTCACCCCGCCGGCAGCTCCACCGTGAGCTCCGTGCCGAGCCCGGGCTCGCTGCGCATGCGGATGCGCCCGCCGTGCCGCTTCACGATGGCGTTGGCGTGTGGGGGAAGTGGTGTTTCCGGCCTCCCGCGCGTAGGATGAAATCCGGTTCGGAGGCCCGGATGCGGACAACAAGCGAATTGCTCGACGAGGCGCTCGCGCTGCCGGTCGAGGAGCGGGCAAGCCTCGTGGACTCGGTGCTTCGCAGCCTGAATCCGGGCGCGGACCTGATCGACCGCGCGTGGTCCGATGAGGCGGCGAGGCGCTTGCACGAAGTGCGCGCAGGCAAGGTCGCGCTCGTGGACGGCCCTTCCGTGCTCGCGGAGGCACGGAAGCTCGTGCACCGATGACCTGGCACTTCCATCCGGAGGCCAGGGCGGAGTACCTCGAGGCACCGGATTGGTACGACCGGGCGAGACCGGGACTCGCCTCGGAGTTCGCGGCGGAGGTCGAGCGCGCGATCGACCGGATTGTGAGCTTCCCGCACGCATGGACCAGAATCGACGACGACGTCCGTCGGTGCCTGCTCACCCGGTTTCCGTACGGCGTCCTCTACGCCGAGGTCGAGGGCGAGATCGTGTTGCTGGCCGTGATGTCGCTTCACCGGGAACCCGGCTACTGGCGCTCCCGTCTTCCGCAGCGTTCC
>Ga0172368_10001648_pt1 | contig 30012 bp, 39 predicted proteins | sample Lak11m_FD_114540 | JGI IMG/M metagenome (GOLD analysis project Ga0172368, IMG submission 114540) | Freshwater microbial communities from Kabuno Bay, South-Kivu, Congo - kab_022012_11m | ecosystem: Environmental > Aquatic > Freshwater > Lake | place: Democratic Republic of the Congo: South-Kivu...
CAGGAGTTAGTCACGAAGATCTTACTCTTGCGGCTAAAGTTGGTTATATCTTGGGGCAGTTAGATGGTAGATTTACGCTTCTGGAACCTAGGAGATAAAGGTTTTATTTTGTATCTCTTCTTAAATTTTCTTTTTCGATATCTTCGATTGTTACATTGTTCTTTGCCATTATGACTAAAAGGAAATAGATTAAATCAGAACATTCCCCTATCAAGTTGCCTTTGTCTTTTGCGGTTATTACTTCTGCGGCTTCTTCAATTAGTTTTCTTTTTAGCAGTTCTGGGTCTGAGACTAACTTTTTAGTGTAAGAGTTATTATCTTCATCTTTAATTTTTTCCTTTATCTTTTCATATAATGCTTCTAAGTCAAATTTTTTCTTCTCATTGAAACAACTGTATCTGTCTAAGTGGCAGGCATTTCCTTTCTGTTTTACAGTAAATAGAAGTGCGTCTTTATCACAATCTGTCTTTATATCTAATACTTCTTGATAATTTCCTGAAGTCTCTCCTTTTAACCAAAGTTTATTTCTACTTCTGCTGAAATACCATCCTTGTCTTGTTTCTAATGTTTTTGTAAGGCTTTCCTTATTTGAATATGCTAATGTTAGAATGTTTCCTTTTTTGTCTTTAATTATTGTGGGGATGAGTCCCAATTTATCAAAATCTACTTTAGAAGCATCAAACTTTTTTTCAGTATCTTCTTTATTTTGTTTTTGAGATTCTTTCTTTTTTATAATTACTATATTTGACTCAAAGATTTTATCATAAATTTTTAAGTTGTATTTTTCCAGGGATTTTCCCGAACAAACAATGTCAATGACTAAATCTACTAATTTGTTTGAGAAGAATTCTTCAGTTGCTCCCGAAGCATATATCTTTTCTATTCTATACCCTTTATTCTCTAAAATGCCAAGACATTTCTTCTTTGCAATTTCTTTATATTTTGAGTTAATACAGATTCTAAGCTTTTTTGGCATATCTGAGATATTTTTATCCTTCGGACCTAGAAGACACAAGGAGGGCTTTTCGAATATGAAATTTTCGTCTTTCCAAGGGATTGTTTCTGCTATTCTTATTTGCGCGTTTGTGTTATTTAATGAAAATTCTTTGAACAAATCTTCTCCAGTTATTCCTATTGCCTCCTTTCCTTCTTTCATAAGAGACTCAACAAAATAAGGCACATCTTCCCCTCTGACTTCTATAATCTCTGCTTTTATTTTATCTTTTATCGCCAAAGCAATGTCTTTGCATTTTTTAAGTCCAGAATTTTTAGGACAGATGAATATAATCAGCTTTCATGTCAGCCATTGCTCCAAGATTTAAATTAGAAGTACAACTAGAATCAGTGAAAACAACCAGCATCAGAAGATGCCTTTGCCCCGAAATATTTTCCTAGTTCCATGGTTATTGTTTGATTGGGGAGTATATAAATTTTTCTATCAAAAAACTTAATTTTATCTTATCCAAGCACGCGTTCCGTCTTTACCAAAAAGCATTCTTCCAATTTCTTTGAAATTATTTTGTTTTCCTACTGTCCATCTTACTTCGTAGTTTTTATTAAATGCATCAAGTTTTCTTGGGGAGTATTCTTTTCCTAGGATAATTGGGTCAAAATTTATGTCTGCTTCATATTCTCCAACAATTTCTTGTGTTATGATATCTCTTATTTCATGTCTTGCCTTTTTTCCGAGTTGATTTCTGATTATGGCTGAAACAGCAACGGATTTGATATACAGGGGATTATTGATGTTGTTAAATAGAGGTTGATCATTTGGCCCTTTCTGGACATTTGCGACAAAAGGATAGAATTGGTTTTCTTTTACTTTACCAAATTCTACTATATCTGAAAGAGATAAATTGTACGAATGTTCTGTTTCATTAGACGAATGAGTTAATTCAAGAGGGGTTCTATCTGTTTTGTTGAAATCAACTCTATTTATACCTCTTGCTGGAGAGAGCATTGCAAGAGCCAAAGTCAAAATAGCCAATTTTCTCATTAAAATCTCATTTCTAAGGGGTTTTTATTTGTTTGCTTCTAGAATTGGGAAAATTGTAATACAGAAGCAAGCGGATGGGCAATAATTAAGCATTTGCCTCATCCCTTCTGTTAGCTTTCGGTTCCTTTTTCCCGGATATCTTGATTGTAAAATAAGCTTTATGCAAAAGCTATAGGTTGGAGATAACTTTTGAGTATATAAAACTAAACCAAATATAATATATATAATAAATAAGATATTTTAACTGGACTAATTGGCTGATTCTTCAGTTTTTGGTTTCAATAAGGGAGAATCCTTACTTTTAACGAATAATAGTCCTTTAAATGAAAAGCATTCAGGGAAACCTTCTCTGTTGAATTCAAATTTTCCATCTATTGAAATTGCGTCTGCCCTTCTTAAAGAGAATCTGCTTCTTCTTAACTGTGAGTTTCTGAACTGATATTCTGCACGATAAACATTATCTTGTTCGCGTTTAAATGCTACTATTGGAATTCTGTCTGACATTGAACGATTAGATAGCTCAAATCCCTCATCTAAAGCCTCCTCGATTTTATATGCTACTTTGATAAGTCTTGGAAATAGAATTATTGCTTCGTAAACCCTCTTTTCATCGCCAAATCTAAGCGGAGCTTCAATTACAAATCCTTTTTTCTGAGGTAAATCATACATATTTCAGTTAATAATCTTGGATATTTAAGATTAATTATAGTAAAACTAGATAACCTGCATGTCTCTCTCTGGGAGTTTACAAGGCTTAAGAAGAAGGCTCATTCTTTTGTTTTCTGCCCTTAAAGTATTCAGCTCTTCATTGAGAAGATAGATTTTGTTTAATAATCCTAGAACAATCTCCTTTGTGTTCTTTATGTTTTGGATGTTTCCTGAAATTATTATTTCCTCTTCCATTTTTTCACTTCTTGATTATTTTTATTAATTTGAGTTTATAATTCCTTCCGAGAACTTTAGAGTAGAAAAAGTGATTTTAAACTTTAGAGTGAAAACTCGATTATTTACTGGAGAGTTAATGGGGATTGTAACCTAATCTAGTTAAATCTTCTTGTCTATTTTTCTTTTGCATTCTTAAAACGTATTGTAGCGCCTCGGCGCCTGAAATTCCTAAAGCTCCAGCAGCCATTACAGCTAATTCCCTTGCATTTCTTGGAATGAATGATTTTTGTTCTGATAACTGTCCAAGATACTCTAAAGCTAGTTCTGCTCCCGCATTTAATTCTTCTTCTGTTAGTTTTCTTTGAGCTTGAGGAGGTTGTTGTGTGCTTGTTGCAATGGTTTGTAAATTGTCCATCTGTTTTTTATCTGTAGACGGTTTATAAATCTGTTTATTTCAATGCTTCAAGAACTCTTTTTAGGACTTCATCGACTGTGCCTAATCCATCTATGTTGATTAAATCTGAGTGAGTGTCATAATAATCCAAGATTGGTTTTGTTTCTTTGTTATATACTTTCATCCTGTTTTCTATGACTTCTTTTGTATCATCTGCTCTGCCTTCTATCTTTGCCCTATTAAGAAGTCTTTTTACTAATTCTTTTTCGTCAACTCCAAGATTGATAACTTTAACATTAGTTATTTTTAATTCTTCGAATAATTTTTCTAACGCCTCTGCCTGAATAAGTGTTCTTGGAAAGCCATCTAAAATGAATCCAGATTTTGCTTTTTCTTTTAAATTAGTCTTTACTATTTCAATAACTATCTGGTCTGGCACAAGATGCCCGCCTTTCATTATTTGCTCAACATCTTTTCCCAGCTTGCTTCCATTGGATATTTCATTTCTGAATGCATCTCCTGTTGAAAAGTGAAAGATTTTAAGCTTTTCAGCAATAAGCTTTGCTTGGGTGCCTTTTCCTGCTCCAGGAGGACCAAATATTATTAGATTGTATTTTTGCTTTGCCATCTTGATTTTATCTGTTTATGAATGGATTAGTCAAATGTGCTTTAAAAGCATTTTGATTGTCTTGTTTTATACAAAAAGAGTGAATGGGGCGGATGTCACTCTTAATTCTCTTTTATCTAAGTCAAATAGGGCCGTTGCTTGGTTGTAATGTGGATTAGAATGTCTTGCGGTGCTCCAGAAACGTCCAGTGTCAAAATCTTCAATTAATTCTTCTTCCAATGGCGTTTTAGAATCTTCTTGGATAAATAGGACTTGAAATGGATATCTCCATTCACAAAGAGGAACACTTACTATTGCACTTATCGGATTTATGGCTTGGTTTCTTGCACCGGCATTATCTCGCCTTATTTTATTTAAGTCTTTTATGTCTGCTCTTGACGGAAGAAATAATTCTGCTGGATGAGTATGTACGTCAAAGAGATATTGATTTTCTGCTAAGTTTATTGGTTCTGATACAAATTCTACTCCTTCTGATTTTGGAAATGGTGCTTCTGTCCGTTTAAAGTTTCTTCTTATTTGTTCTGATGCTCCGCCTTGTGCGTTACCAATTATTCTTCCTAGTTCCATAAGCTCTCTGTTTTTGACTGGTTCTGGGCCGACTTCTTTTCTATATCCTATCTGTATCTTTGGATGGTAAAGAACTCTTCCTGAATCTGTATTTACATAACCCCTAACTAGTGTTTCATATCCAGAACCTCTTGTGTTTCTTATTGCTGTAGAAAGTCCTGCGAGAAATTGAGGGCTAGTTATAACTTGTCTTATATCTACTCTTGGTTTTTCAGATGTTTCGTGCATGAAATTAAGTAGATAATGGCTATTTAAACCTTTGTTTTGTTGTCACTTGTGTATAATAACAAAATCGAACTAGAGGACGTCGGACTTTGTAATAATTCCCATAATGTTGTCTTTGTCTGTTAAAAGGAGAGCATTTATTGTCTTTAATAATGGGAGGGCGACTGATAAGGGGGTTGAGCTTGGCAATGTGGGAAATGGGGGTTCTAAAAACTCTGAGATTTTTGAAGATAAGAGAACTTCTTTTGATATTCCTTCGGTGATTTTGCCGTATATTCCAGATTCACTTATGCTTCCTTGGTTTCTTTTTCCGTTGAAAACCGGAATTTGAGAGATATTGTGCTTTTTCATTAATTCTACCGCTTCTTTGATATGCTTAGATGACTGGATTGAGATAAAATGTTTAGTCATTACATCCTTACATGTTCTTTCTTTTGAGTGTTCGAGACTTTCTAGAGTTAGAAATATCTTTTTAGCTATATCATATGAGGGAATTAATTGGTTTGATTCTACTTTAGCGATTAACGATTGTGAAACTCCCGCTTTTAATGCTAGTTCATTCTGCTTTATTCCTAATTGGTTTCTTTTTGCTTTTATTGCAGATAACTCTGGGAAGTTCATAATTATCTTTATTTTATGTTATATTTAAATATTCCTATTGGAATATTTTGTGCAGAAGATATTATAAAGAGGGTTTTTTGATTTAGATTATGAATAAATACTTTTTTAGTTCGGAATCAGTAACAGAAGGACATCCGGATAAAATATGTGATCAGGTGTCTGATGCAATCTTGGATGAGTTAATTAGACAGGACCCCTACTCTAGAGTTGCTGTTGAATGTTTAACTACAACTGGGAGTATACATGTTGCTGGAGAAGTTACTACAAAAGGATTTGCAGATATACAAAAGATTGCAAGGGATACTTTAAGACACATCGGTTATACTGATCCAAGGTTTGGAATAGACTGCGAGGACGCCGGAGTTTGGGTTTCTCTTCATGCACAGAGTCCAGATATTGCGCAAGGAGTTAATGAAGATAAGAGTAAAGAGCAAGGAGCAGGAGATCAGGGAATGATGTTTGGATTTGCATGTAATGAAACTAAAGAGTTAATGCCTCTTCCAATTATGTTAGCACATAAATTAACTGCTAAACTGGCTGAAGTTAGAAAGAAAGGAATTATAAAGGGCTTAGGCCCAGATGGGAAGTCGCAGGTTACTGTTGAATATGATAATGGAAAACCTAAAAGAATTGAGGCAGTTGTAATTGCACAACAACATATAGAAACTATTGATGAAAATGAATTAAGAAGAGAGATTCTTGAGAAAGTTGTTAAGCCTGTTTGTTCTGAATTTTTAGATAATGAAACTAAGGTTCATATAAATGCTACGGGGAGATTTGTAATTGGTGGACCTGAAGGAGATACTGGAGTTACTGGGAGAAAGATAATTGTTGATAGTTATGGCGGAATGGGAAGACATGGGGGAGGAGCATTTTCAGGCAAAGATCCTTCAAAGGTTGATAGAAGTGCGGCCTATGCTTGCAGATATATAGCCAAGAACATTGTTGCTGCAGGATTAGCCGATAAATGTGAAGTTCAATTGTCTTATGCTATTGGGGTTGCTAAGCCAATGGCTATATTTGTTGATACTTTTGGAACTGGGAAGATATCTGATGAAAAGATTGTTGCTTTGATTGAGAAACATTTCCCTACAAAACCTAAAGATATAATTGATGGACTTAATCTAAGAAGACCGATTTATAGGAAGACTGCGGCTTATGGGCATTTCGGAAGAGATGAGCCAGAATTTACATGGGAAAAGACAGATAAGGCAGATATTTTGAGAAAGGAAGCTGGATTGTAGGAAGGTTTTTAAGTTTCTTATTTCTGTGTTTTTGATGAAAAGTTTTAGTCCAAGTGATGTTGCAGCACAGAGAAAGGATTTTGTTCTAAACAGGTACCAAAGTGGGATAGCTCAGTTTGGTGGAAAACAAGTTGAATATTTTGTTCTGCCTAACAACCTTAATCTTGCCTTGCCAAACTTTGCATTTAGAATGACTGGAAAGAAAAATGAGCCTATGTTATTTGGGGTTTCTATAGGTGTTCCTACGGAAAGAAAGAGATTTTGGGTTGCCCATGAATATCATGAATTTACAGAGCTTCCTGAAAGTCCAGACAGTTGTTTGAAGGCTTTGGAATATGAATTACAATTAGTTGATGATGGGCAATTTAAAGAGCATGTGCAAGAAAGGGCAGGTTTCTTTAACGCGTTAGTTCCTTATCTGGAAGCTGAAAAAACCAGGATCGGGGCATATACTTCTGAGGATATTGAAAGAGTTGCCAAGAGTAAAGATAGACTAAATGCTATTATAAGAACAGGATTTAAGAGATAATCTTATTTTAAGGTTATATAGTAATCTTTAAAAACACTTTTTAACAGATTAAAATATGCCTACATCGTATAACGGCTAGTACACTACCCTGTCACGGTAGAGACCCGGGTTCAATTCCCGGTGTGGGCGCTTTCTTTCATTAGATTTAAATAATAATTTTAACAATGCATTTTATGGGAGATGAAATTAAGGGCATTGTTAATGACAAGTTTTTAGATAGAAAAGCATCAAATAAAGTAATGAGCATATCTGCCGTGATATTCGTTATTGCGATGGTTGGATTATTTACACAAGGATTTGGGATTTTAAAGGATAAAGATGTAGGGATTAATCTTACGATAGGAGATGCGCCTGTACTTGGTAATCTTGATGCCCCGATAACTATATTTGAATTTTCTGATTTTTCATGTCCTTTCTGCGCGGCTGCTAATGGTTACAATGAAGAGGCAATTGCTCTTCTTAAAAAGTCTGATGTTAATTGGGAGGCAGCAATGCCTAAAGTTATTGAAGAGTATGTCAAAACTGGGAAGGCTAAAATTGTGTTTAAGTATGCGAGAGGACATGGAACAGGACAAAGTGCACAGATTATTGGATGGTGTTTGAATGAGCAAGGATTGTTCTGGGAGTTTCATGATGCTGCTTTTGCAAATCAGGGAGATATAAGTAATTTTGATAAAATGAAACAGGTTGCATTGAGCTTAGGGGCAGATAAGAATTTGCTTGATTCTTGTTTAAGTTCTAATAAATATAATTCAAAATTGAACGAAGATGATAATTATTCTAAGAGCCTTGGTATTTCAGGAACACCAACTTTCTTTGTAAATGGGGATAAGATTGAGGGGGCACAGTCATTTAGTGTTTTTAAAGAAGTTATTGATAATACTTTGAATTATCGATAATTCTGATGATTATAATAATATTTGTTCAGAATTCTCGAATAAGACAATTCTGTTGATTGGAACACTTAAAACAGAATTGTCTATAATTGGAAAGATTTAGGATAGATTTTTAAAGGGTATAATAATTGGTTTTTGATGAGATTAACACGATTGACTGAATCTGAAGATTTTTATGATGCCGATGCTCAAAGGGCGAGTGGCAAAAGTTTTAGAGTTGCATTAGTCGATAATTCCTCTCCTGCGACTAGCATGGGGGATTTTGCCAGATGGGATGAAAGGACTAAAGGTGAAAACGGCATTCTTTTGTTATCTAACGTACGTTCTGTAGGAAAGGCTATGGAATTTTCTAATGGTGAGATGAGTAGAAAACAGCTTGTTGAATTATGTGAATCTGGGAGATTTAGCGGACAGAAAGATTTTATGCTTGGCTATGCCGAAGTTAAAGCTGGAAAATATCAAGTTTACAGATTGGAGGAAGATTAAAATGAAACTTGTTTCTACTCTCGCATCTTTTCTTGTCCTATTTAACGATGAGGCATTTAAGATTCTACCTATTCCTGAACATCTGATGTTTGATAAATTTGAAAGTTCTTTAAGTGGGAGAGATGATTTTGATGAATCTGAAAGGCAGCAGAGAGATATGAGATATAGGCTGCCTCTTCCAAGTTTAACTATTGAATATAAGAATTAATTACTTTTTTTCTTCAATCTTTAATTCTTGTTGTCCGACTTCTGGGATTTCTTCTTCTCTTGGAACAATAACAATATCTGCGACTCTGTCTCCATCTTTTAATTTAACTACATGAACTCCTTGTGTGGCTCTTCCCATTACTCTTAAATCTCTCATTGAGACACGAAGAACCATTCCTTTTGTTGTTGTTGCTATAATCGAATCTTTTCCATTTACTGACAGAGAAGATATTACATCTCCTGTTTTATCAGAAGTGTTGAGATTAATTACTCCTTTTGCTCCTCTACTCGTCTTTCTATATTCATCTAATTCACTTCTCTTTCCAAATCCTCTTGATGTTACTGTTAATATTGTTGTCTTATTATCTTTTGGAAGTGCTTCCATAGAAACAACTTCATCACCCTTTGATAATTCTGCTCCTTTTACTCCGTAACTTGCTCTTCCCATTGGACGGATTTCTTCACTGCTAAATCTTATTGCTTGTCCTTTCTTTGTAATAAGCAATACTTCTTGATGGTCTTCAACTATCTTTACAGAGATTAACGTGTCTGAATTATCTGCAGGAAGATTGATTACTCTTACTCCTGCGTTTCTTGGCTTGCTTAAATCAACTAATGGAAGTTTCTTTACTAAACCTAGCTTTGTTACAAACATCAAATAGCCTTTCTCGAAATGTTTAACTGCCATTGCATTTGTTAGTGTTTCATCTCTTAAATTGAGAAGATTAATCACTGCTTTTCCTCTTCCTTGTCTTTCTGCTGTTGGGACGTCATTAGCTTTAAGCCAATGGACTCTTCCTCTTGAAGTGAAGAATAATAAGTAATCATGTGTTGAACATGTAATTAGCTTTGTTACAAAGTCTTCTTCCTTTAAGTCACTTCCTGAAACTCCCGAGCCTCCTCTCTTCTGCTCTCTATAAGACTTGACATCTACTCTCTTCACATATCCTGCGCTTGTAATCATTACTACTACATCTTTCTTTTCAATCAAGTCCTTTTCTGTGATTTCTTCTACCCTTCTTAATATCTTACTTCTTCTTTCATCGCCGTATTTATTCTTTATCCCCTGAACTTCTGACTTGATGACTTTAAGTATTTCTTTTTCATCTCCGAGTAGTTTTCTTAATTCTGCAATTTCTTCATTCAACTTCTTCTTTTCATCATTAAGCTTTGAATCTTCTAATCTTGTTAATTGCTGTAATTTTGTTTCTAGTACTGCCTTTGCTTGTCTGTCTGTTAAGTCAAACTTTTTCATTAATCCTTCATGTGCTTCTGTTGCGTTCGCACTCTTTTTAATGAATTCAATTATTTTATCTATGCTCTTTAATGCTAATAATAAACCAAGAACAATTTCTAATCTATCTTCTGCTTTCTTCAATTCGAACTTGCTTCTGTTTCTTACTATTAATTGTCTGTATTTGACATATTCAGCTATTATATCTCTAAGATTGAGAACTCTTGGTTTGTTTCCTACAAGAGCGAGCATGTTTGCATCAAAGCTTGTTTCTAAGTTTGTTGAAGTGTATAATTTGTTTAATGTGAATTTAGGGTCAGCTTCTTTCTTTAATTCTACAACTACTCTTATCTTACCTCTTGCAGATTCGTCTCTTAAATCATAAACATCTGGTAGTTTCTTTTCTGTTGCTAATTTGGCAATATTTTTTACTAAATCTGCTTTGTTAACCATGTAAGGGATTTCAGTTATTACTATTGTGGGCCTTCCTTTTATCTCTTCAATAGCTGTCTTTCCTCTTATGATTACTTTTCCTTTTCCTGTTTTGTATATCCCTTTTATTCCTTCTCCGAATATTGTTCCTCCAGTTGGGAAGTCAGGACCTTTTATTATTTCTGATAAATCTTCAGAGGTTACATTTGGTTTGTTTATGTATTCAACAATTGCATCACACACTTCTGTTAAATTATGTGGTGGGATGTTTGTCGCCATTCCGACTGCAATTCCTGTTGCTCCATTCAAAAGAAGGTTTGGCAATTTTGCGGGAAGTGTTTCTGGTTCTTCAACTGAATTGTCGAAGTTAGGGCGCATCTTTACTGTTTTCTTTTCTATATCTTCTAATAATTCTTGTGAAATCTTAGATAGTTTGGCTTCTGTGTACCTCATTGCTGCCTGTGAGTCTCCATCAATGTTTCCAAAGTTTCCTTGCCCGTGAATTAATGGGTATCTTAATGAAAAGTCTTGAGCCATTCTTACTAATGAATCATAAACTGCGATGTCACCATGAGGGTGGAATTTTCCTAGAACTTCTCCCACAACTGCTGCAGATTTCTTAGTCGGCTTAGATGCATCTAAACCAATAGAGTGCATTGCGTAAAGAATTCTTCTGTGTACTGGTTTTAAACCATCTTCTACACTTGGAAGAGCTCTGTCTACAATGACTGACATGGCATAGTCAATGAATGACTGCTCCATTTCTTCAACTATCTCTGCTGCGGCTACGCCTTTTTCTAATTGGGCTTTGCTTCTTCTTTCTTCTTCTTGTTTTATTGCGGCTTCTTCAGCTTTCTTTTCTTCTCCGTTTTTTTCTTCTGCCATTTTTATTTATTCCTTGTTTTTGATTTAGTTGTGTTTTTCATTGATTCTTTTATTTCTTCTAAATCTTCTTGAATTAATAGGTTTTCTTCATCATCATCTTCGTGTGGCTTTTCAGGAAATGCCCCTACATATCCGCAGTCTACACAAATCCAACTTCCTGTGACTCCTCCTGCAACCATATCTACATTTTCGCTGTCGCATTGTGGACAGAACTTTTTTCCTAATATTTTCATTTTTGTCATCTAATCAACTCCAATTGAGGACACAAGTCTTCTATTTTCTTAAAATTAATTATTTCATGGGCGGTTCCATCTGCTATTCTGGTTTCGACTCCTGCTTTTAATGCTAAAATTATTCTTTTTTCTTTGGCAATAGCATACCCTACTTCCATTAATGTGCCTTCACTTTTATCATTAGAGTTAGCAAGTATTAAAATGGAATCACATTTATCCATCTCTTCAAGTGCATTACTTAATATTTCTCCTTTAGACTTTCCTTTTGTTTTATTATTAAGGAAAGTGCAATAGTAGTTATGTCCTGCTTTTTCTAGGGATTTGCCTATCTTTTTCATGGTTTGCTCTAATTCTTTTGGTTCTTCTCCCGTGACTTTATGTGCTATGAATAATTTCATTTTAAATGTCCAACTGGGCTTCGTGAGCTCTTTCGGCAATAAACTGTCTTCTTGGCTCTACGTCGTCTCCCATTAATTTTGAAAATGTTTCGTCTGTAATGGCAGCATCATCTATTGTAACTCTGTTTAATAATCTCGTTTTAGGATTCATTGTAGTTTCCCATAATTGCTCAGGGTTCATTTCTCCTAATCCCTTGAATCTTTGTACGTCAACATTTCCACCCATCTTTGAAATAATCTCTTTAAGCTCTTTATCGGAGTAAACATAATGGTCTCCTTTCTTTCTTACTCTATATAATGGGGAAACTGCGATGTATACGTTTCCGTTTTCAATAAGCTTAGGCATAAATCTAAAGAAGAACGTTAATAATAATGTTCTAATGTGCGCTCCATCTACATCCGCATCAGTCATTATTATTATTTTTGCATATCTTAGTTTTTCTAAGGCAAACTGTTCTCCTATTCCTGTTCCTATCGCAGTTATTAAATTGACAATTTCTTCTGATGAGAGAACTTTAACCTGATTTGCTTTTTCTACATTAAGTATTTTACCTTTTAATGGCAGAATTGCTTGGAATTCTTTATTTCTTCCTTCCTTGGAACTATTATGTACAAAAACTCCTGATGCCAAAGCAAAGTTATGTGTGCTTGGAACTTCAATATCGTAAACATCTATCTTTTCTTTTATCATCTCAATTCTCTTTATCTTATGGTTGTAAAGTCCAACTGCTTCAATCATCTTTTCATTATTATCGTTAAAGAATCTTGAGCAGAATTCTTTCATGCTTAGGATTGACTTATCATTATTTTTTACTCTAATAATGTCAAATTCTTTCAAACTTCCATCATTTTCGATAACTTTTTTCATCAAACTTATTGTTTTATTATAATAGGTCTTGTTATAAGTTTCTTTTCTCTTTTTCCTAAACTCTTGAGTCCATTGCTCTTTAGTTTTTTCCCGTCTCCATACCAAAAGAACTTCATCTTTCCATTGTTCTTTAGCCAGATTTGAAAGGTACGCCTTTGCATCTGGATTCTCTTCAAAGAACTTTCTAACTTTTTCTGCAGCTTTTGTCCTATTTTCTGGATTTGCCCAATATTCTTTTTGACTTTTATTTAACAATTCGTTATTCTTTTTTCTATATTCTTCGTTTGAATTATAAAACTCCAAAAACTTGTTTATCATAAATTCTTTGTATTTTTCGTCTTTCCATAATTCCTTAGAATTCTTGCTCATCATTTCTCTTACTTCTGGTTGTTTAGCCCAAGCTTTCATCTTTTCCTTGTATTCTGGAGTTTGATGGGCTTCGGCTGCTTTTCTCTTTGTTTCTTCACTATGTAATGTTTTTGTCAGAAGTTCGGTATGAAGAATTAAATGCTCATCTTTAGGAATTCTTATGATATTTGTAGGATTATTATTTAACTTATTAAAATCAATATGGTGTCTTGCATCTCCTTGTTCTTTTGCATATAATTTATTTTGCAAATTATATTCGTCAGCAAGCATATGTGTAAATATCCATATTTTATTTTGGTCCCAAACCATTTCATACCCATCAATTGTTATTCCTCCACCAATTTTAGATATTCTTTTATGAAGAGGCATCAATGAGTCTTCTTTTGTTAAGTCCTTAGCTTCTTTGTAACTTCCATCCCTTAACATAAACTTGTGATTTGGAGTACAGATAATTTCCTCAGCATTATCCAAAACAACCTTAATAACTTCTACATTTGTTTTGGTTTTTCGTGAATTGGTTATTTTTTCTATTCCGATACTTCCATTTGTTCTAATAGTATAGCAGAAGTTTTGCTTTCCTTCTTTCTCTTCCTTAACTAATTCTTCAAATGATAAGCTTCTGCCATCCGCTAGTGCAACTTTCGTATTTCCAGAAAAACATCCTGCGGCAGAATCTCCTTCTACTATGAATAATTCAGATAATTCTGTTTTATTGGAAGAACAATCTGCTAATTTTCCTGGTAGACCGCCAACTGAAAATGCGTTCTTTCTTCTTACTAATTCTTTCGCTTTCTTTGCCGCATTTCTTGCCTTCTGTGCTTCCAATGCTTTTTCTACAACCCTTTTTGCTACTGTTGGGTTTTCTTCGAAGAAAATTGATAATGAGTTCATTGCTACGGCATCAACGATTCCTTTAACTTCGCTATTACCTAATTTTGTCTTTGTCTGCCCTTCAAATTGAGGTTCAGGGACTTTAACAGAGATTATTGCGGTTAAACCTTCTCTTACGTCATCCCCAGTAAGAGTTTCATTTTTAACTAAATTATTCTTTTTTCCATATTCGTTTATCGCTCTTGTCAATGCGGTCTTAAAACCAACCACATGAGTCCCACCTTCAACTGTGTTAATCGTATTTACGAAACTTAATACGTTTTCTTGGTATCCAGAATTATATTGGACTGAACATTCTATTGTTACCTTATCTTGTTCTTTTACGAAATAGATTGGTTTAGCGTGAATTGGTTCCTTTGTTTTGTTTGCCCATTTAACGAATTCTATTAATCCTCCTTCATAATGAAATACTTCCTTTTTTCCTGTTTCTTCTTCTTTAAGGATTATCTTTAAGCCTTTGTTAAGGAATGCAATTTCCCTGAATCTTGCTTCTAGAATTGAGAATTCGAACTTTGTTGTTGAAAATATTGTATCATCTGGGAAGAAGGTTATTTCTGTTCCTGAATCTTTCTTTTCACATTCTCCTTTAACCCTTACATCTGCTAATGGTTTTCCTATCTTGTATTCTTGGAAGTAAATCTTTCCGCTTCTTTTTACAGTTACTTTCATTAGCTTAGACAATGCTGCAACTACTGAAATACCTACCCCGTGTAATCCTCCAGAAACGGTATAAGAGCCTTTGTCGAACTTTCCTCCTGCGTGCAATTTTGTAACTACTATTTCTAAAGCTGACTTTTTGTATGTTGGATGTACTTCTGTTGGGATTCCTCTTCCATTGTCCCAGACAGTGACTGAACCATTCTTGTTTATTGTGACTTCTATTGTATCACAGTGCCCTCCCATCGCTTCATCTACCGCATTATCAACTATTTCCCATACTAAATGATGCAATCCTGTCTTACTTGTGCTTCCAATATACATTGCAGGCCTAAGTCTGACGCCTTCTAACCCTTCAAGAACCTTAATTTTCTCTGCTGAATACTCTTTGCTTGCTTCTTCTTTTGCCATTAATTATCTCGTTCCTCTTTGACTTTTGCAAAAATGCAACTTGCTTTATAAACCTTACTGCACTAAAATGGCTATTTGTCGACGATAAAATAGGTTTTAGATATTTTAGTTAAGGAAATTTAAAAAAAGGCGAAAAGAAAAACTAATTTATTAAAATCCCAAAAACAATAAGATTTATATACTTTCACATCTTACACAGATTACACAGGAAGTAATAAAATGCCAAATATAACTTTATCAATTCCAGAAGAACTGAAGAAAAAGTTAGATTCTATGCCAGAAGTAAATTGGTCTGAGTCGATGAGGGAGTTTTTAATGAAAAGGGTAAAAAGAATGGTTTTGCTCAAGAAAATTGATAGACAATTGGAAGATTCTGAATTTACCGAAGAGGATGCTGAGAGGTTAGGAGAACTAGCAAAACAGAATAGACTTAACAAATTAAAAAGAGGAGTATAATGGAACTTGTTGTAGATACTAATACTTTGTTTACACTATTTTGGAAAGGTTCTTTGATTAAAAAATTATTAATTGCGGGGCATAATTTATATTCTCCTGAATTTGCACTTGATGAGATAAAAAAGCACAAATTAGAGATAATTAACAAGGCAAAGATTTCTTCAGATACATTTGATGAATTAATTATTGATTTGTACGATTTATTGGATTTTGTTCCATTTTCTTATTATTCTGATAAAATTTCAAAAGCATTTCTACTACTCAAAGAGCACCATAAAGATGCTGATTTTCTTGCATTGGCATTAAAGCTTAATGCTTCAATTGTTTCGAATGATACAGAATTACTAAAACAAACTGCAATTGAAGTATATAATAAATCAAAGTTCTCGATGTTGTTTTAAATCAGAATATAATTACTTTTTAGCTTTAGCTTTTTCGTGAGCTTCATTCTTTGCTTTTAATCTTGCTTCGTCTTCTTGTGTTTTCTTTAATGTTAACTTGTATGCTTCTGTCCATTTGACTCTTCTTTTATCTCTTCCTAACTTTAATGCGTTTTTTCTGCATTTTTCCGAGCAGTAATAATCAATAACTCCGTCATTTTTAATTAAATGAACTCCCTTGAAATCAAATTCTTCTCTTCCGCAGAATACGCACTTTGTCATGCGAAGCAATACCTCCTATTGCGAGCACAAGCAAAACTTTGTTTTGCTGTGCAGAAAAATCCATAAAAGATTTTTCTTGCATTCAAAAATTGATAAATTTTTGTCATTATCTAGAACTTCCTGGGGATTTTCTCTCCTTCATAATCTTGAAACTACCCTTTATTCTTCTTGCTTCGATTTCTGTCTCTCTTAATGTTATTAAATCTCCTATTTTAACAGGACCTTTGATATTTCTTCTCATACTTCTTCCTTCGTTTCTTCCTGATAGAATTTTAGCTTTAACTTGAGTAACTTCTCCTCTTGCTCCTGTTCTTCCCACAAACTCTTCAACTAATGCGTTGACTGCTTCTCCACTAGTCAAACTCATCTTAGTGGTTCCCTGTTGACCTTGCTCTTGCGACTTGTCCTTTACCTTCTGTTGTTTTGCCATTTTAGATTATTATTTATTTTTTAAATTAGCAATATCTTTCTCAGCTTCTCCAGCATTTATAACTGCAACTGCTGCGGCATTAACTTTTATACCTACAGCAATTCCTAGTTTTTGCTTAGAGTCAACTTCGTGGCAAGGAATATTTTTTTCCTTGCAGATAACAGAAAGGTGAGAGACAATTTCTTTTGGAGTAACATCTGCAGCATAAACAACTAACTTGGCTACTCCAAGCTCAGCTGCCTTTGTCGCTTCATTTACTCCCTTGTCAACTTTTCCTGTTTTTCTTGCTCTTTCAATGATATTATAGAAGTCCATATTTGGCCTCCGTATTTAGTTTAATCCTTTCGGATTAGGTTACCTCATCGGTTGAATATAAGTTCAAAACAGGCTTTATAAATCTTTCTTGAAAGAAAGGTTTAATTGATTTGTTATTTTATTATCGGAAAAGTTTATTAAACTGATAGATTATTAGGCAATATGTTTCAATGGATTCAAAGAGTACACGCATTTTATGCAGATAAAAAGGCACAAATAGATTTACAAGTTGAGCAGACTAAGAAATCCCAAGAGATGTATCAAACTAGACTTTCCCCATCTCTTACAGATGAACAAAAAGCAAGATGGTTTATCGGAAAACTTGAAGATGCCCTGCAAGGGGGGAGAACTACCAAAACAACGACAGATATTTACGATCTTCAAAGTTATTTAAATGATCTTTGTTGTGATATGGCTGATTGGCATACTGTTTTTGGAGGTCAACCACATTTTACAAGAGACACATTGGGGAGAGCATATAATCTTATAAAACAAGCATCAAGAGAATTTCAACAAACAGATGTTGGACGGGCTGCGACAAGATTTAAGAGAGATTTTCAAAGAGAAGTTCTCCCATATTTGCCCCCTGCAACAGCTTAATTATCTCCAATTAACATTAACATCATCGGTTCTTTCTCTTGGTTTAATGTCGATTTTGTCTAGGGAAGATTTGATGCCTTTGTTGAACATAATTTCTCCTAAATATGCAATCATTGCGCCATTGTCCGTTAATAATGAATTATCTGGGCAGAATAATTTGCATTTTCTTTCTTTACACATTATTTTACACATTTCTTGTAATCTTTTATTGCACGCAACTCCTCCCCCTAAAACGAGTTCTTTCTTATTTGTGTGCGCAAGAGCTCTTTCAGCGGCTTCTACAAGCATTGCGAAGGCGGTTTCTTGCAATGAGAAAGACAAATCTTCTATTTTTTCACCTTTGTCATACAGTTGTTGAAGTTTTGTTTGCATTCCTGAAAAAGAAACATCCATTCCTTTTATTGAATAAGGGAGTTCAATGTAGTTCTTGCTTTTTTTTGCTAACTCTTCTATCTTTGGACCGCCTGGAAAGGGAATTCCTGTATGTCTTGCAAATTTATCTATGAAGTTTCCTATTCCTATGTCTAATGTTTCTCCAAACACTCTATACTTTCCTGAAGCATAGGCTATTATTTGTGTATTTGCTCCAGATGCGTATAATAAAACTGGGTCTTTTGCTTTTAATGTTCTTGATATTTCTAAATGAGCTATGCAATGATTAACTAGGACTATTGGTATGTTTAATTCTTTAGCTTTTTTCTTTGCAAATTCCATTCCAGCTAAAAGACAGGGAGCTAATCCTGGGGCGTTTGAGAGAGCTATTGCTATAATTTGTTTTTCGTTAATTTTTGCTTTTTTCAATGCTTCGTTGTAGAGTGTTTCTGCAACTCTTCTATGGTGTGAAGCAGAATCCATTGGGACGATTCCTCCTGAAATCGGTTTGTGCATATCTTTTATATTGCATAAAATCTTGCCATTATTGACAATCCCTATTCCAAATGTGTGTGCTGTTGTCTCTATTCCTAAAATCATATTAATAGATAGAAAAAATAGTATATAAGGTTAATTAACAATCATCCCATTGCCTTAATTGATAGGATCTACTTTTTAGTGGAAAGTAATCTGTTTCTCTAAATCTTGTTCTTCTTGGAGGATTATCTTCTAATTCTTCTATTAAATGATGATCTTCTCCATCATGAAATCTTCTTGATATTTTAAGAGATAGCGTTTTTGCATAAAAATAACTTAAATATCAGATATAAAAATGCTTTGATTGTAAATATGATAAAAATAAATAGAAAAAGGGTAAAAAATAAAAAAATTAAAGTGGAGAAGAAAAATTATCTTTTCTTCTTCTTTCTGCCGCCTCTTGCCATTTTAGCTTCACATACGTTGCCTTTTCCGTCAACATAGTAAAGATAGCCTGACTTTCTTTTGACAGCATTCTTGACTAGAATTGTTCCCATTTGTACCTCCTTTTAAAAAACATTAATTAAATTAATTGAGTTCTCTATTTAAATGTTTCTTTACCGACGATGAATTTGATAACTTGAGAGTTTTCTTTATTGAGTGGTAATTCTAGTAATTTTCTGAATGGTTTTTTTGGTTTAACAGCGACGGTAAAAGGGTTTACAATTTGGTATTCTAGCACCTTATTATCTTTGTCTAACCAGATAATTAAGAATTTAAAGAAAACAAAAATTGAATGAATAGACAAACGAATGTCTTTTTTAAAACCGAATAATAAATTTCTTGTTTTGTTTGTTCTAAACATTAAACCGGAGAATTTCTCTAGTTCACTTACTTTTCTTGCACTTATATTTATCTTTTTGTTTTTGTATTTTATAATCATCTGAACCAAAATGGAATTTTCTTCTCGGGAATAGTCTGTTTTATGTCTTTCATCTTCAAGTTTACAAACTTTTCATATAAAACATCTACGTTTTCCTCACAGACGAAATCGTGCTGTCTAAATCCTCCGCCGAATGTTTTTGGGATGTGCATTAATTCGTGAATTATTACTTTATCTTGCTCATTTGCAGGGAGTTTCTCGAAGATTTCTAAAAATTCTATTGCATAATGTGGTTGAACTTGCATTGCTTTTTGCATTAATTTCCCTACAGTGTGACAGCGAGCAAGTGTTCTTCTTGTACTCGTTCCTTTGCTTCTAAAGCATTTAACTCTATTTGTATCTATATGATTTAGTCCAAGGGTTTGAACTATCTCTACCATTCTGTCTTGTAAGTCTGGAGCTTCAAGGTATTTCATTTGTTTTCTCTTTATTTATTTTGGTAAGAAGCTAGTTTATTTAATAAATGTTATGAAATTAATCTAATTGAACAACTTTATCTGCACCTTTATCTTGAATGATTGAGATTCTTCCTGGAGGAACCCCTAATTTCCTTGAAATTAGTGTTTTTAATTCTAAATCTGCATCTGCTTCTCCTTGTGTTGACATTAAATAAACTAAATATCTATTGTTTCCAAATCCCTCTATTCTTGGATTTGATGAACCATACCTCACTTTTACTGTTATTTGCATTATTTTGCTTATTATGCCTAATTTAAATATTTAATCAATTTCAACAATCTTATTTCTTGAAGTGGGATTTTTTATCTTAATCTTTTTAAAAGAAATGTCAAAATATTTAGACAATAGATTAACTAGCTTAATATTGGCTTTATTGTCTTCTGGTTTAGCTTTAACGGATATTTCATAATTGTTTTCATCTAATTTTATTATTTCATCTTTATCCGAATTGGGTTTGACTTTTACGTTTATTATCATGAAGTTATATTGTGGGTTATCTTTATAAATGAGTAAGGTTTAGAGTAGGCATGTTTAATAGAAGAACGAGAGCATTATTGTTTGCAGATATTACTTGGTTCTTTGGGGAAGGGATGCTTGGGCCCCTATTTGCAGTTTTTGCCCAGAGAATTGGAGGAGATATATTAGATATAACTTGGGCTTGGGCGGTTTATCTGATTGTTACAGGATTGTTAATTGTATTCATTGGAAAGATTTCTGATAAGGTAAATAAAAATAAACTTGTGTTTTATGGATATATTTTGAATGCAGTATTTACATTTTCTTATCTTTTAGTTGATAGTCCCGCTAGATTGCTTGCTGTTCAGGCAGGATTAGGAGTTGCTGCCGCAATGGCTACCCCTACTTGGAATGCTCTTTATGCTAAATATGAAGATAAAAAGAAAGATGGTTTGTTATGGGGGCTTGCAGATGGGATGTCACAATTGTTTACAGGTATAGCTATAATCATTGGAGGATTAATTGTTGTTCATTATTCATTTGATGCTTTGTTTATATTAATGGGTATAGTTCAACTGATTTCTTGTGTTTTACTTTATCCTGTTTTGAAGAGTAATGCATTGTTGCGTTAACGGGTGTTTTGAGTTATCATTTTATTAATTTGAAGGCGATTAGAGATTAAAAAATAATCCTCTTTTTATTAGGGATTAGAGTTTTATTTCCCTAGCTTTATGTGCTCTCTAGAAAGATAATAGTTAAAAACTAGACTTCTAACTTTAATATATGGTAAATTATAGAAATTTGAATCAAGCTTTAAGAGAGAGCTGTAGGTCTGCAAGCGAACAATTTTATGCTTCAATAAATCATGTTCAAGAATCTCAGACAAAAAAACTTCTTCAAATAGTTCAAGATAATTCTGGAACTGATTTTGGAAATAGAAGAAAATTTGCAAAAGTAAAATCTATTGGAGATTTAAGATTGGCTATTCCCATAACTACTTATGAAGACTATGAAGATTATGTTGCTCAAATAGCTGATGGAAAAGATAATGTTTTAACAAGGGAGAAAGTTTTAATGTTGGAACCCACTAGTGGATCAACTTCTCCTTCAAAATTTATTCCATACACTGCTTATTTGAAAAAAGAATTTCAACAAGGAATATTCCCATGGCTTTATGATCTTTTAACTAATGGGCCTGGAGTTGCTAAAGGAAGTTTTTATTGGTCAGTCACTCCAGCAACACATAAACAAGAAAGAACTTCTGGAGGAATACCAATTGGCTTTGGAGATGATGGAGCTTACTTTACAAGAGAACAACAGGATTTGATCTCTCAATTAAGTGCTGTTCCATTTGATATAGCACAAATACAAGATATTGGGGAATTCAGAAGACAAACTTTAGCTCATCTTACTGCAAATAAAGATTTAGCATTTATTTCTGTTTGGAATCCAACATTTTTATCTTTGTTATTAAGGCCTGTTGATAAACCTGCAGAAGTGTGGCCAAATCTTTCTTTAATTAGTACTTGGGCTGATGGAAATGCTGCACACTATGTTAGAGACCTAGAAAGGTTATTTCCAAATGTTGAAATTCAACCAAAAGGATTAATTGCCACAGAAGGATTTGTTTCTTTTCCTTTAGTAGGTTGTGAAGGTTCTGCTTTATCTGTTGATTCTCATTTTTTTGAATTTAGAAATTTAGAAAATAAAGCTGATGTTAGATTAGCTCATGAACTAGAAAAAGGAAGAGAATATGAAGTTATATTAACAACCAGCGGAGGATTTTACAGGTATAATTTAGAAGATGTTGTAAGGGTTGTAGGATTTAAGGAAGAATGCCCTTTGATTAGATTTGTTGGAAGGAATAATAATGTTTCTGATCTGTTCGGGGAAAAGTTAAATGAATATCATGTTTCAAGATCGATAGGCGAAACTCTTAAAAGGAATTCGTTGACTCCTTCATTTTTTATGATTGCTCCTGAAAAAACAGGAGATGTTCCTTCATATGTTTTATTTTTAGAATCGGCTGGACAAATTAGTGCAAATGATGTTGTTGAAGATTTAGATCTAAGACTACAAGATAATTATCATTATAACTATTGTAGAAAACTCGGACAATTAGAAAGACCAAGAGTATTTTTGATAGATAGAAATCCCGAAAGGAATGCTTCAGACATTTATTTGGAAGAAAGTCAAGCAAGAGGCAAAAAAATAGGAAATGTTAAACCTACAGTATTAAGTTCTCAATTTGGTTGGTCTAAAAAGTTTAGAGGGAAATATGCAGAAAAGTAATGGAGTTTCTAAATTAAAATTTTATTTCCGTTAGCTTTATAAATACCGATCCATTATAATAATTATAAAAAGGTGTTAAAATGGCAAGTGATAAATCATTGAAAGTACTGCTTTGGATCGCTGCGGTCTATCATATAATTCTTGGATTGTTAGGTGTTTTTGCTAAAGATGCTGCTGTTACACTTGCTAATGTTGCATTTAATTTTAATTTAACATTAAACAATGAAATGCTTTGGGTAATTAATCCCTTCGCTGCTTATCTTTTAGTTTTTGGAGTCTTCATGGCTGTTGCTGCTACAGATCCTAAAAAATATAAAAATATAATCTATGCAGGAGTTGGTTTGTTTGCTTTAAGAGTTATTCAAAGAATAATTTTCGTTGTTTCTGCACCAGAGGGATTAATTAGCAGTGTTGATCCTATAAGAAATACTGTCGCTATTGCGGTTGTTGCAGTGATGGGATTGTCAATGTTTCTTCTTGCTAGAAAATTAAAGTAAGATGTTAGTTCTTGATACTTTAGCCTACATTTATTTATTATTATTTTCAATTTATCATATCATTCAAGGAACAGCCTCAGTATTTTTTCCGAATTTTGCGATAAAATTTAATGAAGTTTTATATGGTTTTAAACCCAAGGAAAAAGAACAGCTTAAAATGACTTTTAGACCTTGGGGAAGCTTTGCCTTTGCTATAGGAGTTTCTGGTTTTTTGGTTTTAATGAATATGGAAGAATATTTCTTATTCTTAATTCCGTTTATAATCTTGCTTATATTCAGAGCAGGATATAGATTTATTCTTAAAAAAGAGATAATGGATTACTGGAAAGTCACAAAAATACAAAATTGGAGAATGATTATTATTCAACTAATAGGGTTTTTATTATTTACAATATTTGTTATTAGTCGGTTGTAAATATAGCATACTAATCTTTTTAATCTGTTTTTATATGAATATTCTATGGATATTTTATTAATTCAACCAAGAGGTCCAATGTATAGATATGGCTCGGGTATATTTAGAAAACCGATTAGGTATGCTCCCCTAACATTGACAACTTTAGCAGCATTAGTTCCTCAAGGTTTAGAAGCAAAAGTTGAGCTTATAGACGAAGGAGTTGAACAATTTGCCCCACCATTAAGTGATCCAGATTTAGTTGGAATTAGTGCTATTACAGGTCATGCACAAAGAGCATATAAAATTGCTGACTATTTTAGATCTAGAAATGTTCCAGTAGTTCTAGGCGGAGTTCATCCAACACTAATGCCTGAAGAAGCAAAACAACATGCAGATTCTGTTGTTACTGGTTTTGCTGAAGAAAGCTGGCCACAATTATTAAAGGATTTTCAAGAAGGACAGATGAAAGAATTTTATCAACAAAGAAGAGATATTTCCTTAGCTAATTTGCCTAATCCTAAAAGAGAATTACTAGAAAAAAAAGGGTATGTAACTATCCATAGTGTCCAAGCAACTAGGGGCTGTTATAATAGATGTGATTTTTGTGTGGCTCCGGTTGTTTGTCAAGGAAAAATGTATTTTAGGCCTGTTAAGGATGTAATAAAAGAGCTGGAAGAAATAAACGGAAGAGATGTGCTTTTTGTGGATGTTAGTCCTATAGAAGACAGAGATTATGCACTTGAACTTTATAATGCAATGATTCCACTTAAAAAAAGATGGATGAGTCCATGTACGATGAGGATTGCTAAGGATCCAGAATTATTAAGAGTTGCTTCTGAAAGCGGTTGTAAAGGATTGTTATTGGGTTTAGAATCTGTATGTGAAAAAAGCTTAAAAAATATGCATAAAAATTTTAATTCTTTAAGAGATTATAAGGATCAAGTTCAAAGACTTCATGATCATGGAATTGCAATAAATGGCTGTTTTGTTTTTGGATCAGATGAAGACAATAAAGATGTTTTTAAAAGAACAGTAGATTTCGTACAGGAAAATAATATTGATTTGCCAAGATATACGGTTTATACTCCATTTCCAGGAACTCCTTTATATCAAAGATTAGAAAGCGAAGGCAGAATTTTAACCAATAATTGGTCTTTATATGATGCACAACATGTTGTAATGAAACCAAAAAATATGTCTCCAGAAGAATTGCAAGAAGGCCATCATTGGGCTTGGAAACAAACATATTCTTTCTCAAATATTTTTAAAAGAATGGTCGGAGCAAGAATCCTTCCTTATGTTGTCATACCTGCAAATATAGCCTATCATTTATATGCCCAAAGATTACCAAATTTTGATGTAGATAAAATGAATTCTACTGATTTTACTGGAATCCCTGATATTTTATAAAATGAAAATAACTTTAATACAACCCTCAATCGGAAAACACGAAGGAGAAACTTATCCAAGATCCTGGAGTATGTATCCCCTCAATTTAGCAGTAATAGCAGGACTAACATCCAAAGAAAAAGAAATATCTTTTTTCGATGATAGATCTGAAAGTATTCCTTATGAAATTGATACTGATTTAGTTGCAATGCCCGTTGAAACCTATACTGCAAAAAGAACATACTCTATAGCTGATCAATTTAGAAAAAATGGGGTTCCAGTAGTTTTAGGTGGAATGCATGCTACTTTGTTGCCAGAAGAAGCAAAACAACATGCAGATTCAGTTATTATTGGAGATGCTGAACCAGTTTGGAAAACAGTTCTAGAAGATTTAGAAAATAGATCCTTGAAAAGAAGTTATCATGTAAATACAAGTGGGAAAAAATTAGGAACAGTTCCAATAAATCGTGAAATTTTCGATGGAAAAAGGTATCTTCCATTAGGATTAATAGAAGCAGGAAGAGGATGTTATTTTGATTGTGATTTTTGTGCAGTCACTGCTATGCATCGAAGAACATATAGGACAAAACCTATTGAAGATATTGTAAGAGAAATTGAAGAAACTCAAAGCAGAAATATTTATTTTGTTGATGATAATTTTGTTTCAGACTTTAGAAGAACAAAAGAATTATGCGATGCTATAACTCCTTTGGGAATAAGATGGATAAGTCAGGGAAGTGTCAACATGGCAGATGATGCTCAATTATTATCTTCTTTAGAAAGAAGTGGGTGTTTTAATATGCTTATTGGTTTTGAATCACTTAACCCAGAAGCATTAAAAGCCATGGGAAAAAGTTGGGCTTCTTCAAAAAGAGATTATTCGGAAGCAATGAAAAAAATAAGAAATCATGGAATAACAGTGTATGCTACTTTTGTTTTTGGTTATGATACTGATACTAAAGATGATTTTAAAAGAACATTAGATTTTGCAATAGATCAAAAATTTGCCATTACTGCATTTAATCATCTGGTTCCATTTCCAGGAACTCCTTTATATCAAAGGCTAGAAAGTCAAGGAAGATTACTTTATGATAATTGGTGGTTAAGAGAAAATGGAAAATTCGGAGAAGTAGTTTTTCAACCAAAAAATATGTCTCCAGAAGAATTAGCTGAAAATTGTTATAAATGCAGAGAAGGGTTTTATGGGTATGGTTCAATAGCTAAACGAATGTTAGACTTTAAGGCTAATTCAAGAAATATCACAAGTGCAGGTTATCTTGCATGGGTAAATTTATTTTCTAAGCATGAGGCTAAAAAGAGACAAGGCTGGCCTATAGGAGAAGCAAAATAAAATGAAAGTCACACTAATAAATCCTACAATAGGAAGAATAAACAATAGAAAATCTTATAGAAAATGGGTTTTAGAGCCGTTATCATTGGCAGCTTTAGCAGGAGTAACACCCAAAGAAGTTCAATTAGAGATGTATGATGATCGAATAGAAGATGTAGATTACGAATCTCCTACTGATTTAGTAGGAATCACTGTTGAAACTACAACTGCATTAAGATCTTATGAGATTTCAAGAAAATTTAGAAAGAGAGGAATTCCAGTAGTCCTCGGTGGTTTTCATCCAACACTAATGCCTGAAGAAGCAAAACAACATGCAGATTCTATTGTTGTCGGTCAAGCAGAGGGAGTTTGGCCAGAACTTCTGAGAGATCTCTCGAGAGGAGAGTTTAAATCAACATATGCTGGCTCTCCAAATGAATTTTTAAGAGGATCAACTCCAGCCAAGAATGTTTTTAATGGAAGAAAATATTTGCCATTTTCTCTGATTGAAGCAGGAAGAGGATGTTATTTTGATTGTGATTTTTGTGCAGTTAGAGAATTTTTTGATAGAGATTATTATCCAAGACCCGTAAGTAGTATAGTTGAAGATATAAAGCATTCAGGTAAAAGAAATTTATTGATTGTGGATGATAATATTGCATCACGAAAGAGCCATTTGGAAGAGTTATGTACTGCGTTAAGACCCTTGAATGTTAATTGGGCGAGTCAAGCATCAATATCGGTATCTGAAGATGAAGAATTACTTGATTTAATGAAAGCAAGTGGCTGTAAAGGTCTTTTGATAGGATTCGAGTCTTTAGTTGATGACAATCTTAGGCAAATGAATAAATCTGCAAATTTAAGGAGAAAAGATTATTCAAAATCAGTTGCAAAATTAAGGGCTCGGGGAATAAGAGTTTATGGTTCTTTTGTTGTGGGATACGATTTCGATACTCCTGAAACAATTAATGAAACTTTAAATTTTGCAATCTCTGAAAAATTAGCTATATCAAATTTGTATCCACTAACCCCTATTCCAGGAACAGCTTTATATTCTCGACTTAAAGAAGAGGGGAGACTTGTAAATCCAAATTGGTGGTTAGATTATAATCATCAATACGGTACTTTAGTATTTGAACCAAAAAATTTTACTCGAGATGAATTAAAAAATTTAGTTGATCAAGCTAGAAGAAAGTTTTATAGTTGGGGCTCGATTTTCAATCGTTCATTAGATTTTGAATCTAATGCTAGAAGCATTTCGGGGGGAGCATTATATTATCTGGCAAATTATTTAACAAGAAAAGAAATTTTGGCTAAAGAAAAAACTTTCTTAGGATTAGAACATGGCACAGTTTAGATTAGAATTAGCAAGTAGAGAAGACGATGCAGATCTAAGGAGAATTCTAAGAGAAAATTCAATGGGTGGTTCAATCTCACTTACTTTAAGAAAAGAACCTTCATTTTTTGATGATTTATCCGTTGAAGGAAATTTTAATCAAGTTGTTGCAGCAAGAGAAGTTGAAAGTCGAAGAGTTGTTGGCTTTGGAGTTCGATCTATTAAACCAGCATTTGTAAACGGAGAAAAAGTAGATATTGGGTATCTTGGATGTTTACGACTAGATAAACAGTTTAGGGGAACTACTTTAGTTCCAAGAGGATATAAGTTATTTTCAGAATTGCATAAAGATAGTAGAGTACCATTTTATCTTACAACTATAGTAGATGATAACCAATATGCTAAACAAATACTAACTTCAAATCGGATGGGAATGCCAAATTATAATGATTTTGGTGCATATCATACGTATGTAATCCCTGTTAAAAGAAAAAAATCTTCAGATAGCAAAAAAAATATTGTCCAAGCAAATGAAGGCAATATTGAAGATATAATCAGGTTTGTTAATCAAGAAGGAAGAAAAAAACAATTTTATCCTGCATATTCAGAAAAAGATTTAACAGATGCTACTGGTCTCTTAAGAGGTTTAAACATTGAAGATATTCTCTTACATTTTGATGGGGCAGATATTGATGGAATTATGGCTTCTTGGAACCAAAGTTCTTTCAGACAAACAGTAGTAGAGGGATATTCAGGGATTCTAAAATATGCTCGACCAATTATAAATCTTGTTGGCAGAGTTAAAGGAAATTTACCTTACCTTCCTCAAGAAGGTCAACAAATAAATTATAATTGTGTGGCTCTAATTGTTACAAAAGATAATGATCCGAAAGTATTTGATGAATTAATAACCTCTACTAGAAATAGATTAAATGAATCTCAAACTCCTTTGTTGATGTTGGGTTTACATTCTCAAGATAGTTTACAACCTGTTGCACAAAAACATTCAGTAATGAGATTTCCAACAAGATTGTATATTGTTACTTGGCAAGATGGAGAAGATTCTTTTAAACAATTAGATGTAAGAGTTCCTTATCTGGAACTGGGAAGTTTGTAAAATGTTTAACTCAAAATTAGCTGGAAAAGTTGTACCCGTTAGAGAATTATCTAATCTAGAAAGAGGGAGGATGTTTGAGCTAATGAATGGAAATTATGATGGCGTAAAAAAAGAAACTTTTGAGAAAGATCTGGCTGAAAAATCTGATGTTATTCTACTAAGAGATAATCAAGATCAGCAAATACAAGGATTTTCTACTTTAATGATTTTAGAAGAATTAGTAAGGGGGAATGTAACGAGAGCACTTTTTTCAGGAGATACGATTATTGATAAAACATATTGGGGTGATACTCAGCTTGAACATCATTGGGGAAGATATGCATTTTCATTAATTGATAAAAATCCCGAAATCCCTCTATTTTGGTTTTTGATGTCCAAAGGTTATAAAACCTATAAATTTCTTCCAGTTTTCTTTAATGAATTTTACCCTCGATATGATAAGCCTACTCCAGCGTATGAGCAAGAGGTTCTTGATACTTTTGCAAGAAAGAAATTTCCATTAAATTATAATCCTAAAACGGGATTGGTTGTATTTGAAGGTCAGAAAGATAGACTAAAGCAAGGGGTAGCAGATATCGACGAAAGAAGAATGAAAGATCAGCATGTTAGATATTTTATTGAGAGAAATCCTCGATGGCAACAAGGAGACGAACTCTGTTGTATAATGCCCTTAAAAAAAAATAATTTTAATAGAATGGCTTTAAGAATGGTCGGAAACAATAAGGATTAACTTTACTTTTCATTCTCATCAATAATATCATCCATTTGATTTATTGATTCTTTGATATTTTTCTTGTATTAAAAAACAATTACCCTTTATTCAAAGGTTTATCCCAATAAGGACTTTTGCATTTAGGACAGACAACAGGAGCATCTTCGCTTCTTGTTATCCATTCATGCCCACATCTCTCGCATTTGCACTCATAAACCTTGATTTCTTTTTTGCTCATAATAATACAATCTGATTATTACTTTAAATACTTTACTATAGTAATAGAGCATAACCGAAAGATTTAAATAGATATATACCTATAGTATATTAGCATAGGTATATAGAATGGAAAAAGAAATTATTTGTGAAAAATGCAACGGAAGAAATATTAAGAAAGATGGAGTTAGAGAAACAAAATACAGAAGCAAAGTTCAAAGATATAAGTGCAAGGATTGTTCTCACAGATTTTCAATAGATGATGGTTTTTGGAAAATGAAAAACCACGAGAATAAAATAACTTCTTGCATGAATATGTATTATGCTGGAATGTCATTAAGAAAGATACAAGAGCATTTGCAAATGTTTGCTCCTAAAAATTCTCATTATTCTACTATCTATCGCTGGATTGTAAAATATGCAAAAATGATAGGCACATTAACTGATAATATTCAAATTAAGTCTGGAAAAGAATTAATGTCTGATGAAATGGAATATCA
>Ga0172368_10001649_pt1 | contig 30000 bp, 28 predicted proteins | sample Lak11m_FD_114540 | JGI IMG/M metagenome (GOLD analysis project Ga0172368, IMG submission 114540) | Freshwater microbial communities from Kabuno Bay, South-Kivu, Congo - kab_022012_11m | ecosystem: Environmental > Aquatic > Freshwater > Lake | place: Democratic Republic of the Congo: South-Kivu...
AACCGGAATCCTTTCTCAGCTATCAAGGGGGGTCAGTATCCGCCGGAATGTCATGAAAATTACCAGCCGAAATTTTTATCATGTAACCGTTTTATAGGGGGTCAGTATGCTCCGGAATATCCATAATGCTAATACTAGTAGTAAGAGAAGTCATAATTTAAAAGAAATACAATTATTTAACAAAAGGCTGCATATTATAATTCAAAGAGGGGCTGCAACGATTCTTTTAGTCAATATTTATCCGAAAAAGTTTAATTCCTTTTTTGAGGGAGTGCAGCAATTTCATTTTATTGAATAAATTGTAGACCTTCTGCCACATTCATTTTGTAAAATATATTAACCAGGATGTCTTATTCAAAACCGCTTCCCATACAGGAAGGTAATGAATCTCCAAACGGCTATACCAATAAGTACCTGTATAACAGCAAGGAAGAACAGGAAATGCCGGGGAAGTGGCTGGATTATGGAGCCAGGTTTTATGATATGCAGTTGGGGAGGTGGCATTCTGTGGACCCGATGGCTGAAAAGCATTATGGTTTCACTCCATATAATTATGTTCTGAATAATCCAATAATTTTTATTGATCCAAATGGACTGGACACTCTTAGAGTCGCCGGTAGTGTCAAATTGACAACAGGAAAATTAGGATTTACAGGTAAAATATTTGGTGCAGTAAGGTATGGTATAGATTACTGTTTTGGAGGAGCTGAACAAGAAATTGAACTATATCTTGAAATTGATACAGACACTTGGGATATTAATGCCGGTGCTAAACATACTCAACGCTTTATTGAAAAAGGATCGAATTCTGCTGCTCTCGGTATTTTCCATGGAGGTGAAAGTACTGAAAAAGAAATAGTAAATGACATTAATATAAAAGAGGGAGTTAGTTTTGAAGAGGGTAAAAATTTTGAGAAAAAAGAAAGTGGAGGAATAGGGCCCGTTACAACAGAAGAAACAAAAAATAAAACAACGGTTAAAGGGGACATGGGAGTAGGCGGTGAAATAAATGCTTTAATATTAGGAGTGGGCGCAGGTGTTTCGATGGATTACATACCAACTAAAATCAATCCTGAAACGGATGATAAAAAAGATAAATAAAATCCTTAACTGAAATTAATTAAATGTATGAAAAAAAAATTATTAATGGTTTGTTATATTATTAATATTCTAATGGTTTCACTCATTGTGGTGGTTATACTTGCAGCCTTATTACGACTTAAAAATTTATTAGATTTTGTGTTTTTTGATGAAACATTTTTATTAATTAGAATGATTCTTACAGTTCCAATTTTAGTATTATGGATTAACAATTTGATTATTTGGTCAAAAAAAGATAAAAGTATAATGAGGTTTTTCTTATTGTTTTTTTTGAATGGCATATATAGTCCATTTTATTTTAGAAAAATATTGAAAAATAATTGGCAATAATTAGAAATAATTAATGAGGATCATTTGTAACCCCCAGTTCAGCGGAGGCTCTGCCTCAGTCGAATATATCCTCTAAGGCTCCAGCCTTGCTTTCCTAATATTTTTAACCTGGCAATATTGTTCAGATTAAAATTGTTTATACCGAGATTGAATGAGATTTATACGGAAATAAAAATATATTCCTGTAGGTATTTACAGTTTCTAACAGGTTTTTTAATAAATCTTTAAGAAACAGTATAACTTTCAACTTTTGTTTACCTAATCCCAAGATCGGCCGAGGCTCAGCCTCAGTCGAATCTATCTCCCCAGGTTCCGGCCTGCATTCCTTTATCCTTAAACTTTCGCCGAAGTCATCCAGACAGGAGAGTTTTTTCTCCTCCGTAGTTCTGTGTAAAATCTCCATGTAACATTGTTATAGCCAAAATTTCCTCCCTTCTATTTTTTACTTAAATTTGCTTCATGGTTTCAGAAACAAATAATAACAATCCTTTATCCGAAGTTTTTGGATTTCCGGTCATTAATGAAACACCAAAATCAAAACGGTACCGCGACAAAAAACTGTGCCCGTTTAACAACCGAGTTCCCAATTGCACTAAGGACAAGGCCAATGAACCACTCGGAGTTTGCAGTATATTTCACCGCAATAGTCCCGTCATCACCTGTCCCACACGTTTCCGTGAAGATTGGTTAATAATCGAAAACGCTGCAAAATTTGCTTTCGGCGAAAAAGTTAACTGGACATCACTTTCTGAAATTAAACTTCTCGATAAAAATGGACAATCTGCCGGCAACATTGATTTTGTCCTTGTTTCCTACAACGAAAAAGGACAGCTAACCGACTTCGCCTCCCTCGAGGTGCAGGGTGTTTATATTTCGGGCAACCTCCGTAATCCGTTCGATAGCTATATCTCTAATCCAACAGCAAATTTCAACTGGACTACAGGATTTAACTACCCCAAGCCCGATTACCTCTCATCGTCCCGCAAACGCCTGATACCACAAATGATTTATAAAGGCGGTATTTTTCAAAACTGGAACAAGAAACAAAGCGTTGCACTGCAAAAATCTTTCTTCGATACACTGCCTGATTTACCCACTGTAAATAAAGAGAAAGCCGATATAGCATGGTTTTTATACGATCTCGTTTTCAATCCTGCCATTCAGCAATACAATCTTACACTTATTGAAACCATATATACCGAATTTGAACCGGCATTATTAAAAGTCACAACCCCCGTACCGGGAAATATTGATGAATTTATCAGTATCCTTCAAAATAGACTCGACGACAGGCTGGAAGGCAATCCACCGGATACTCCAACGTTAACTGATATAATCACAAGTTGATCATGCACGAACAATTGACCATATTTGGAGGCAAAAGCTTTACAAGGAGTATTGATAAAATTGTCAATGTTGCGTCGGTTCCGCAGCGGAGTCCCTTTCGTTTCCCCGGTGGCAAAACCTGGTTGATTCCGGTTGTCCGAAAATGGTTGAAACAGCAAAATATTGTCAGTGAATTGATCGAGCCTTTCGTGGGAGGAGGAATTGTCAGCCTCACTGCCGCTTTCGAGAAATTAGCCCATCACATTACAATGGTCGAGTTGGATGACGAAATAGCTGCTGTCTGGCAAGTTTTAATTAATGACGACGAAAAATGGTTGGCTGATAAAATCTCCCGTTTTCATTTATCACATGAAAATATCATAAGCGAGATCGAAAAACCAGCCAAGACCATTCAGGACATTGCTTTTAGTACAATACTTAAAAACCGTACATGCCATGGAGGTATTATTGCCAAAGGATCGGGATTTCTAAAAAATGGTGAAAATGGCAAGGGTATCGCATCGCGTTGGTATCCAAAAACCTTAAAAGATAGAGTTCTTGCAATTGGGTATGTGAAAAACCGGATAAATTTCATTAAAGGAGATGCATTTGAGATCATCGAGATTAACAAAGACAATCCCGAATGTTTCTTTTTCATCGACCCGCCATACACATTTGCAGCCAGGAGATTATATACACATTTCGAAATCGATCACGAAAAACTTTTTTCATTAACTGCCCGGTTAAAAGGTAAGTTTATGCTCACTTACGACGACACACCTGAAATAAGGTCACTTGCTGAAAAATATAATTTATCATACCAGACAATCCCAATGAAAACAACCCATCACCTACAAAAAAACGAAATCATCATTTCTGATAATTTCAATTGGTATTGATCATTTTTCTGAGGGTCCGGCTGAGGCTCTGCCTTAGTCGCTTATATCTCCTCAGGCTCCTGCCTGCCTTCATTTTATAATAACTTGCCTTCTTTTCTTCAGATTAATCTGATTTAACCTTTAATTTTTGTTTACCTGAAAGTCCATTTTCCTTACCTTTGTACTATGTTTGTTGACTTGCATATTGAGCCTTTTCCAAAGGAATTGCCAAGTGTTTATGCTGACAGACTGGGAATTTATTATACATGGAAGGTCACACCGAATCAAGAGAAGGAAAATGGACAATGAAATGTGGACAAAGTAATGCAAACCACAAGTTGCGCCGGCGCCTGAGGCAAGGCTGGAAGAATGCGGGTGCTGGACTTTATTTTCTGAAATATTCGGATACAAAAGAGTTTGCTTTTGTTAAATTTGTAATAAGCAAGTGATTATGAAACTTCAGATGAGATTATTGTTGACTGTATTTGCCTTAATCATAACAACCAATTTATTTTCTCAGTTTGTTGAAATTAACTGGCAGAACTGCTATGGCGGGTCACTTTTTGAAGAATGTTACGATTTAACCCAAACACAAAATGGATATATCATTGTTGGATCCTCGAATTCTAGTGATGGAGATGTAATGTACAATTTTGGAGGATCAGATTGCTGGCTTGTAAAAGTTGATAATTCAGGTGGTTTGGATTGGGTTAAATCTTATGGTGGATCTTATGGTGATGGCATTTTCCGAATTTTTCATGCAAATGCTAATCACTTCTACCTCCTTTGTTCATCGTTTAGCTCCGATGGAGACATAAGTATTGATCCTTATCCCCAATCATCTGACTTTTGGATTGTAAAAATTGATGATTTTGGGAATATAATATGGGATAAGATTTTAGGAGGAAATTCTGATGAACAAATGTGGAGTGGATGTCTTACTTCGGACGGAGGCATAATAGCGGCAGGATGGACAAATTCCAATGATGGCGATGTGTCATTAAATTATGGTATGTACGATATGTGGCTGGTGAAATTGAATAGTTCCGGCGAAAAAGAATGGGATTTTTCCATAGGAACTCCAGGACTTGATTTCGGTAATGCAATCATACAGACAAGTGATGGAGGATATCTTGTTGGGGGTACATCTATGATGGAGGAAGGGGGGAATTTAAATTGTATTCCACATAGTTGGCAAGGTGAAGCTATTTTAGTTAAACTCGATCCTGACAGAAATATTGAATGGCAAAGATGTTATGGAGGAACTGCAGATGACGGTATCTGGGATATTAAGGAACTTGCTGACGGATATATATTTGCCGGTTATGCCAGTTCAAATGATGGAGATATTACCGGTTGGCATGGTGAAGGCGATATTTGGATCGTTAAAATAGATTTCAACGGAAATATTATTTGGCAAAAATGCCTGGGTGGTTATGATTTCGAATTTACGGATAATATTATTCCTGAGAATGATGGTAGCTTCACAATTATAGGCTCAACAGAATCTAAAACCGGAGATGTGACGGGTAATCATTCGATTGATCCTGATGATAACGATATATGGATAGTCCGGTTAAGTTCGGAAGGTGAATTGATATGGCAACAATGCATAGGAGGGGCAGCCAATGAGATGGTTAGGTTTGGCGTATTAAAAACAGAGGAAAATAAATATATCATACCAGGTCAAACCGATTGGGGACCCTCTTATGATGTAGAATGTACGCCGTATAACGGAACCTATGCAGCTGAATACTGGCTGTTTGAAATTACGGATACGACAGTGGGTATCAATGAAGTTGATTTGCCAAAAACAAACATAAAAATACAACCTAACCCTGCTTCATCAGAGATCAATGTTATTTTCCAAAACACCGATCATATCGCAGACACGAAACTTGAGTGCTACAACATATATGGGCAGCAGGTTCACACCGAAAAGATATGGAAGGGGCAGCAGGAGACGAGGATAGATTTACGGGGCTGGGCAAAGGGGCTGTACTTTGTAGTGGTAAGGAGCGGGGGAAAGGTAGCCGGGACGGGGAGGTTTGTGAGGAAATGAAAGGTAAGGCCGGTAATTATCTATTTAAAGCTGACAGTTAGGATTATTCCACCTTTCGGCGGAGTCTCTGCCTTAGTCGACCATATCTTTTCAGGCTCCAGCCTTACACCCCTTTTCACATTTTCATTTTTAGCCGGATTTTTTACTTTTTCCTTTTCTGTAAATTCGAACCAAAATGACCCACTTTTACGGCGAAACCGCCCTTTTTTTACTTCAAGGGTTTCATCAGATCGCCCGGATTAACAAGCTTTTCCTTCATCTTTTCAAGGGATATTTCCAAATTAATTTTTGCTTTTTCAGTCAGGCCTTCCATAAATTCCCATTGATATCCTTTGATGTGCAGCAGATAAACTGCGGGATTTTTACCATATAGCTCCCTGCAAAGCTGAGCAATATAGCCCGGTGAGGCTGAATGGCTGGTGAAAGAAACTTTTGCTTCAGGATTCACCAGTGTTAAAAGAAAATCTTTAATTTCTTCCGTTGAGGCATCAATAAAAATTACAATGTCTTTGTCTGCAATGGCATCGGCATCTTCAATATTCAGTTGGTAATTGCTGTCGAATTCAAATCCTTTAAGTTTTTGTTCTGCAACCCAGGCCGACAATCTTTCAACAAAAGCATTACCCAGGCCGTCGTCCTGCCGGCCCGGATTACCGTAACCATAAATAAGTATTTTAAAATCTTTCATCGGGCGAAATTCCAACAGTTCAGTCATAGGTGCAACTTTATCCGCCTTAACAAAAATAGGACTTTTGATTACACAACGGTCAACCGGATTGAAAAAGTTATTTTGAGGAGATGACGGGAAATAGGTGGGATAGGGAGATAGGGAGATGGGGAGATGGGGGAAATAAGGGGAAACTGGATATCTTAATCAGACTACCTGATACCCTTATAGTAACAACTCAGCCCCTAATTCAATTTTTGCCACAGATTTCTCACAAATTAACACAGATTTAAACCTAACTATAGTATTCCTGTCAGAGGCGGGATTGATCAAGGTGAATTTAGTCTCATCTGTGATATCTGCGAAATCAGTGGCAAGCATTTGTTTCTTAAAACTTTGTATAGTCGGAATAGTTACCCTTAGACCCCTATACCCAATAATACGAATATTTATAAATAAAATAAATTTACCAGTAAGTGTTTTAAATTAGCATCAGGTTATCTCCTGATCCTGTCAATTACATTATTGTCAGCATCCACGAGGATCAATTCAAGTGGCATCTGTCCGAGAGCATGAGTAGCGCAGCTAAGGCAGGGGTCATAAGCCCTGATGGCTACTTCTACTGCATTCATCATGCCTTCGGTTATTTTTTTCTGTCCTGTCATAAATTGTTTTGCTGCATGATTTACAGCAACGTTCATCGGTTCATTATTATGGGTGGTTGACACAATGAGATTTGCCATGGTGATCTGGTCATTTTCGTTAATCCTGTAATGATGGAACAGGGTTCCCCGTGGCGCTTCGATCACGCCCACGCCTTCGCTTTTCTTTTCACCTTTCACCATCAGTTCACCATTCAAAAGATCAGGATCGTTCAATAAACTTCTGATCATTTCAGCAGAGTGAAGCAGTTCAATCAGCCTCGCCCAATGAGTGTGCATAGACATATTGTTGGGTTTTCCGCCGGTATAGGATTTGTAAATCTCAAATTCCTTCTGCGCCAGCGGTGTCGGAATAAATTCGCAGGTATTTAACCTGGCCAGCGGCCCCACCCTGTACCAGCCATCCCTCTTGCCATATTCAACCAGGTATGGAAATTTCATATAACTCCAGTTCCTGACCTCTTCTCCAATATATTCGAGGTAATCCTGATAGTCAACATCGTGCAAAATCTTTTTTCCTTCAGAATCAACTGCCCGCAGTACGCCATGATAAAGATCAAGGGCGCCATCCTTTCGGACAAGGCTAAGGTGGTTTGAAGGGAATGAAGCAAAATTGTCAATGAAATTTAAATTCTCTTTATGATACGCTTTGAGGAACTCAACTGCATCCTGTGCCCAGGAAATCATTTTTTCAATGTTCAGCGGATTTGGGCCATTTAAAAATGAATCTCTTTCTTCCGGCGTGAGGTGTTTATTAATTCCACCTGGGATTGCGCCTGTTCCATGAATTTTTTTACCGGCAGTTGCAAGAATAATTTCCTGACCGAATTTACGCATCATCACTCCCTGAACCGCTAATTCAGGATGTTTTTTAGCTACACCAATAACATTTCTGATCATTGGATCACCGTCAACTCCGAATAAAAGATCAGGAGAAACGAGATGAAAAAAGTGCAGGGCATGCGACTGGAACATTTGTCCGTAATGCATTAATCGCCTCATCTTTTCACCTGTGGCAGTCAATCCTTCACCGGTTCCCGCACCAACTATAACATCAAAAGCTTTAGCGGCAGCGAGGTGGTGGCTAACCGGACAAATTCCGCAAAGACGCTGAACAAGAACCGGAGCCTCCCAGTATGGCCTGCCCTGAACAAACCGCTCAAATCCCCTGAATTCTACAATGTGCAACCGGCTTTGAGATATATTACCTTTGTCATCTATATATATTGTGACTTTTCCGTGTCCTTCAACCCGTGTTACGGGTTCAATCGTTATTTTCTGTTCCATTTTACTATTTCATTGAGATTAATCAAATTTAACAACTTCATAAGGTAATTTCATTTCATCACCGGTAACCAGCGCAACCAGTGCATTCCAAATCAAATCCGCCCTGGGCGGGCATCCTGGTAAATAGTAATCTATTTTTACTACTTCGTTGCAGGGATAAACTTTATCGAGGATGATGGGGAGTTCTTCGTCGTTTGGAAGTATTCCTTCCCTGTTCGAACCTTCGGTTGATGGCCCATTCAGATAAGCCTCCTCAAGGCACTCCCGGATTGGAATATTGTTACGGAGAGCCGGCAGTCCTCCCATGATGGCACATTCGCCAAGGGAAACAAGAATTTTACAATTTTTTCTGAACTCCTGAAGAACATGTACGTTTTCACTATTGCAGCATCCTCCCTCAATTATGCCGATATCGCACATTTGAGTGAAATGTTTAATATCGTCAACAGGAGATTTGTTGAAATCAACAAGTTCTATCAGCTCAAGAATTCTTTCATCAATATCCAGTAATGACATGTGGCAGCCAAAGCAACCGGCCAGTGACGTTGTGGCAACTATAGGTTTACTCATATTATTTTCCTCCCTTTTTTAATGAATTATGGTCTCTTCAATTTCACTGCCTATTGGTTTCTTATCATATTTGCGTGTCCCGATGGGCTGCACAAAGCCTCTCCCTTTTTTAAGGATACTTCCTACCGGGCAATTATCCATAGCAAGTTGAGCTTCTTCATCACTCATATTATTTGCAAGCTCATGGTCAATGTTGATCATTGCCTTGTAACCCCTGCCTTTTAAGGCAAAAATGTTCTTACCATCCCTGGATTTTATCACTCTTATACAACGCTTGCATAAAATACACCTGTTGCGATCAATATAAAATTTAGAAGATAATGCGTCCACTTCCTTTTCTTCAAATTCATAAGGGAAGCGGGGTACCAGCATTTGAAACTTGTATCCTAATGCCTGCAGTTCGCAATTACCGCTTTTTTCACAAGCCGGACAAAAATGATTGCCTGATACAAAAAGAGTTTCAACAATTATGTTGCGCAATTCCTGAACGTCTGATCTATTGTTTTCGATGACCATCCCTTCGGCAATCTCTGTATTGCAAGCCGTCATGAATCTGTTATTAATTTTTACATTGCAAATTCTGCAGGAACCTCCTGGTTTAACTCCATCGAAATGACAAAGGGTCGGGATATAAATACCATTTAATTTTGCGGCATCTAAGAGGTTAGTGCCTTTATCAGCGAAACATTGCTTCCCGTCAATTGTAAATTTTATTTGTTCATTCATAATATATTATACTTTTATTTTTTCAAACTCATTATGCCTGTGGAAAACGACCGACTGCGCGGCTGGCCTCAAGAATAGCTGTATCGAGATTAAATGTTGACTGGAACTCTTTCCTTTTATCAATTTTAGCCTCATATTCAGGCCGGAAGTTTTCGATACTGGTAAGGATCGGATTTGCGGCTGTTTGTCCCAGGCCACAACGGTTGGCATTTTTCATCTGTTTACCCCAATAAACCAGGTCGTCAATATCTTTAGCTATTCCTTTACCATCCATAATTTTTTGAAGCTTGTTTTTTAAAATAACTGTCAGATACCTGCAAGGAGCACAGGAGCCACATGATTCATCAATGAAAAAGTTTGTAAAATTCATGACAACATCTAAAATTTTCCTCTCCATACCGATTACGATCATTGCTCCTCCTGTGGGTAAATCTTCATAGCAGATGGTTCTTTGAAATTCATTTTCCCCTATTAACCTGCCTGACGGACCTCCAACCTGCACGGCTTTTGTATTTACCGCTCCCGACATTTCAAGCATTTCTCTGACGGTCATTCCCCATTCGATTTCAAAAACACCCGGATAACGAACATCTCCTGAAATGCTTAATAGTTTGGTGCCTGCTGTTTCCTTTGTACCCATTGATTTATACCAGTCCGCGCCATTCAATAAAATTTTTACCACCGAACATAATGTTTCCACATTGTTAACTACAGTTGGTGCATTCAAATATCCAACCTGAACAGGGAAAGGCGGCCTGTTTCGTGGCTCACCCCTTTTTCCTTCAGCAGATTCAATAAGAGCTGATTCTTCTCCGCATACATAAGCTCCTGCCCCGAATTGGATTCTTATATCAAAATTAAAACCTTCAATACCCAAAGCATTATTGCCAAGCCATCCTTTTGATCGAAAATCGATTAAAACCGCTTCAAGATATTTTTTCAGATATTTGTATTCCATTCTAAGATAAAGTATTCCTTCCTTCGCATTTATCGAAAATCCTGCTATTATCATTCCTTCAAACAGGAGGTGCGGAATCTCGGTTAATATTACCCTGTCTTTGAATGTCCCTGGCTCTCCCTCATCTGCATTACATAAAAGATACCTTTCGGAGGATTTGGATTTTTTACAGAATTCCCATTTTAAACCTGTCGGAAAGCCTGCGCCACCACGACCACGCAGATTTGAATTTTTAACTATATCAATAACTTCCTTTGGTGTTAGTGATGTCAATTTTTTCAATGCATCGCCTGCTGTATAATCCCCAAAAATCACAGGGCCTCTTCTGTTGATGTTATTTGTAACCATTGACTTTATCAAAACAGACTGATTTTGTCCCCCGCCATAACTGTTTACCATCTCCTCCGCTTCTTTGCCGGCTCTGAACGCTTTTATCAGTTCTCTTACCCTGTAAGTGGTTATTTTTGGAAAAATAATCCGGTTTATAATCGCTGCCGGTTCCTGATCATTCATGCCGATACAGGATGTATCAAATAATCCGAACAATCCATCTGCGGATACGGTTCCGAATTTAGTTCCGGTGGCTTTTTCAAAGGCTTCCGCAACCTCTTCTCTGCCATTCATGATGGCCACAAGACTTTTATTAAGGTATATGGTATATTTCCCTCTTGATTTCCCCGGAAAGAAATGGTAAAAAGACACAGTTTGCTCAACATCAACTTTTGAAATATTCAGTTGGTTTGCAATTTCAGATATATTTTCTTCGCTGATATAGCCCTCTTTCTCAACAATATCAATTAAGATATCCATCAGCCGGGTTGGATTATTGCCGTATTTTTCTGCTACACTTTTAACCTGTGGACTCATATAAACTTAAGTTATTAATATTATTTTATTGTTAATTAATTAACAATACAAAAATAGAATCAATTTTTTGATATTTAAACCGTCAATCAAAATTTAGAATGAATTTAAATTTGTTCAATATAACAAGTTTATAATCAGAAGATTAATGCAATTATAATTAAACAAATGAAGTTTATTCGGAAGAACCTACTTTGGATTAAGGTAATATGGTGGGTGATCAAATAACAGAAGCTTATTATGGATTTGATTTATTAAATCCAATTATCGCAGAAAAAATGTGCCTTGCACTAAAATCAGATGAGACTTTCGGAATTCGATCTTTCTAAAAACCGTAAATAATCTTCCTTTTTGTTTAAATTCTGATACCATCCTCTTTCGGAAAAATCAACAAACGAACATTTAATAAAATTTAATAATTCAATTATTCTGCGTCCGTCATTTTTCAAAATGAATTCAGCAACATCAATAATACTTTTCTTATAAACAGCGAACAGAGGTTCATAATTTTCATTTCCGTTTACCGGCATAACAATATCCGCATTACCGGATAAATTAATCATTTTCCTGATAAATGGGATGTTCATGACCGGAATGTCGCACGCCGTAACAAAATTAATTTCATTGGATGATGATTTCAAACAGGATAAAATACCCATTAGCGGGCCTTTTTCTCTTTCGATATCAGGAACAATTCTGAGATTCAGAAATTCATATTTTTCAGGATTATTTGCACCGATAATAATTTCATCAAAGTAATTTTCAAGTTGTTTTACAATATTCAGGATCAACGGTTCACCATTAACAGGTAAAAGGCTTTTATCAGTTCCTCCCATCCTTGAGCTTTTCCCGCCAGCCAGAATGACTGCTGTTGCTTTTTCTCTTAGCAACCATTGATTGTTTATAACCGATAGCTGATCGGGAAGAAAATCCCAGTTTAAATCCTGAAATCCGATTACTTTATCAGCAAGTCCAATAACTTCGGCAGCGCTTTTTTTGATATGTTTATCATTGTTATTCTTTATAACCAGAAATAATCCTGGTTCGATTACGGTCCGTATTGTGTTTGATTCGCACACAATCAGTGCATTGTCAGGTATTAGTTTTAATAATGCATCAACCCCTTCGGTAAGAAAATTTTTGTCTGCCTTTAACCACAATACCTTTTGAGCTCCGGAATGAAGCATCCTTGAAGTATCTTTGACGGTGTTTAACAGAATTTCTTCTGAAATTACGAATTTTCCGGTTAATGAACTACAAACGCCACAACCCTCTCCACCGCGCGGGCAAGTCCCTTCATTGCAATCTATGGCCGTAACCTTAACTCCAACTACAAAATTTTCTTTCGATAATCGTTTTATTACCCTGCAGGCAAATTCAGTCTTGCCAGTATTTCTGCCGGTTGATCCGATAATAATGAAGTTGTCTTTCCTTATCACATTTACTATTTGTAATATTTTTGAATGAAAGAAATACCTTAATAATTTTTAAGGTATTTCTTTTAGTATCACAATATTATGTACAGATTATTTATTTACTGATGCAAGAGATTTATTATTCAAAGTAAAGGCTATCAAAACTCCGATGGCTAAAAAAGTAGCGCCGGTTGCAAAAGTATACGTGGGTGCATCAGCTTTGTAATTATCTTTTATGAATGCGGCAATCTGAGGTCCGACAATTCCTGCAACAGACCATGCAGTTAATATAGTTCCATAAACAACAGGCATTAATTTGGCTGTAAAAATATCTCCGACGAAAGAGGGCATTGTACCGAATCCGCCGCCATAGCAAAGGAGAACATAACAAACCATGATTCCAAATAGCCAGGGATTTCCAATCCAAATCAAGGCAATAAAAACAACAAGCTGAGAAGCCAGGATTAATCGGAATGTTTGAATCCTGCCAATTTTGTCAGATAATCCTCCCCAGAAGAACCTTCCAATTCCGTTAAATAATGAACTGATGGCAATTAATGTCCCGCCGGCAGCGGCCAGAGCAGCAGCATCCATTGTTGAGCCGGCCTTTTTTAAGAGGTCCTGCAACATCGGAGATTGCAGGCCGATAAACATGATACCGGCGGATATATTCAGGAAGAAAATAATCCACATCCTGTAGAACTTGCTGGATAGAATACAGATTTTTGCGGTTAATTTGTCTTCGCTGGCCTGGCTTGAGGCACTCTGAACCGGAGGCGTATATCCTTTCGGAACATATCCGGCCGGCGGATTACGCATTATAATGGCAGCCGGGAGCGCAATTGCAAGTAAAATTAATCCGGCATATAAAAATACCATTACCAATTCACCCTGAAGGGATGATTTAACGGTTTCATCAACAAGCTTTCCATCAACAAACGATTCAGCGGGAATAGATTTTAGTATGCCATTAAATCCGGTCATTAAAGCGGGTGCAATAAATTTTGACATAATTAAAGCTCCAAGTCCAAATCCCATCACAACCATACCGGTAATAAAACCCTTCTTATCCGGGAACCATTTTGCTGCAGTTGCAACCGGGGTAACATAACCAAGCCCTAATCCGCAACCCCCAATAACACCATATCCGATGTACAACAATACAACATTGTTAATTGACATGGCAAATGATCCGATAAAATAACCCAGTGCAAAAAGGATTGCCCCCGTAATTGCCAATTTCTTAGGACCATATTTAGCTAGGTTCATCCCTCCCCAGGCAGCAGATATACCAAGGAAACAAATTGCCAAACTAAAAATCCACATCACCTGGACATTCGACCAGCCAAAAGCCGCCATAATCGGTTTTTGGAAATAACTCCAGGCATAAACCGTTCCCAATGCTAATTGTAGAACTGTTCCCATAATGGCTATCAGCCAACGATTTTGTTTTTTTTCTGTCATTTGATTTCTTTTTATTTTGTTAATTACTATTGATTAATTGTTCAAATTCATCTCTGAACTTTAATATCATAATTTTGACCGGAAAGGCATAGGCTTCACCTGTTGGGCATAAGGTATTTCCCCTGATGTTGGTGCAAAGCCACAGGGCATTGTCAATATCACCCTTTTCTCCATGTCCGTCAACTATTTTTTTCAATATTTTCAGAAGCATTCCGGAACCAAGCCTGCAGGGTGTACATTGTCCGCACGATTCATGATGATAAAACTCCATGGTTCTCAAGGCAATTTCAGGTATTGAGAATTCCTCACCAATTACCATAATTCCACCCGAGCCTAAAGTTGTACCATAATTCCTGCACGATTTGCCATTCATCTTTAAGCCATTTCCCTTCATCAGGTCTTCTGCCGTAAGTATTGGAGTTGATAAACCGCCAACGATCACTCCTTTAATTTTACCTTTAAAACCACCCGCAAATTCGATCAGTTCGGCAAAAGGGATACCCATTGGACATTCGTAAACCCCTGGCTTGTTAACTGCTCCGGAAATTCCAAAAAGCTTCATGCCAAAGCCATCGGCTGTTCCGATTTTTTTAAACTCTCCAGCTCCTTTTTCGATGATAAATGGAATAACGGATAGTGTTTCAACATTATTAACTACGGTTGGACAGCCATATAATCCTTCGATAGCAGGGAATGGTGGCTTCATCCTCGGGAAACCTCTTTTGCCTTCAAGAGATTCTATTAAGGCTGTTTCTTCACCGCAAACATAGGACCCTGCTCCCCGGTGAACCACAATTTCAAGGTTGTTGAGTTGTTTATCGGCCCTTGCTTCAGAAATCGCTTTTTCAAGGATACCCGCAATCCATTCAAACTCACCCCGGATATAAATAAAGGCGAATTTACTTCCAATGGCATAAGCAGAAATAGCGATGCCTTCGATCAACAAATGAGGATCGTATTCCATGATTTCACGATCCTTGAAAGTACCAGGCTCTCCTTCATCAGCATTGCAAATCAGGTAAACAGGCTTAGGAGCGTTTTTGGGTACAAATCCCCACTTTAACCCGGTAGGAAATCCGGCTCCGCCACGTCCTCCGATTTCTGATTCTTTCACTTCCTCTATTATTTCTACCGGCTTCATTTTTCTTGCTTTCGCCAGTGCCTGATACCCGCCGGTTTTTTTATATACTTTTATCGAGGTTGAGTTTTTAATTCCCCTCCTTTTTAAGAGTACGTCACACTTAGTTCCCCAATTATAGGATACATCCTTCGGAGGCATAATTCCCTCTTTGAGTGACTCAATAAGAGCATCAACTTTTTCGATCGTCATGCTTTCGTAATATACATCGTTAACCTGGATAACAGGAGTGGTACCGCATGATGCAAGATCTTCCACTATGCTTAGAGTAAACAATCCGTCTGGTGTTGTTTCACCTTTACTGATCCCTAATTTTTCTTCCAGATAGTTGTAAATTTTCTTAGCGCCCATTAAAGTTGCTGGAATATTGGTATCAACCTGCAAGTGGTATTTTCCGACTTTTTTACCTATATTGAACATGGTATAATAACTGGCGACTCCAAATGCTCTGGAGGGTGAAACACCGACCATGTCAGCCACCTGCAACAGAGCATCCTGAGTCAGGTTATTAAAGTTGGATTTTTGGGCGAGCATTAAAGCTGGAATCAAAGCAGATTCCTTTTTTGGATATTTCGCCGAAAGTGACCGGATATCATTAATTAATTTATCGCTCATTCTATTACTAATTTAATTTTCTGAAACTTGAATAATCTTTTCCACTTTAGCACCGCATACTTTGTATTCAGGAATTTTTGCTATCGGGTCAAGCGCATCAATGGTTAGCCGGTTAGCAGCAGATTCAACAAAATGAAACGGAATAAAAATCATACCTTCCTTCACTCGAGAAGTAACTTGTGCAGTAATATCTATGGTTCCCCTGCGTGTTGAAACCCTGACTTTTTCACCCTGAACTATTTTAAGTTTTTGCGCATCTTTTTGACTAATTTCAACTTCGCCATTAGGTGTCAGTCCATCCAATACCATTGATCTTCTGGTCATAGAACCGGTATGATAGTGTTCCAAAAGACGGCCGGTGGTTAACCAAATCGGGTAGTCCTTATCCGGTACTTCAGCCGGCCCTCTGTATTCCAGGGGGACGAGCAGTCCTTTTCCTCGGGTGAACTTACCTACATGGAGAATGGGCGTACCCGGATGATCTTCATTTGGGCACGGCCATCTGAGGCCATTTTCTTTCTCAAGCCTTTCATAAGTCATTCCTTTATAGGAAGGTGTCAGGATTCTCATTTCTTCAAATAAAGCCTGCGGAGTCGCCGGGAAATCTTCATGCCCAAGCCGGCGGGCAATTTCTGCAATAATTTCATAATCATGCCTTGCTCCTTCGGGATGCATGATGGCTTCCCTGGATAATTGAACCCTGCGTTCGGTATTTGTATAACAGCCTGTTTTTTCAGCAAAGGCAACTGCGGGTAATACGACATCTGCAAGCTGAGCTGTTTCGGTCAGGAAAATATCCTGCACAACCATAAAATCAAGCTTTTTGAATTGTTCTTCGGCATGGTTAAGATTTGGATCGGAAACCATTGGATTTTCACCCATAATATATAGTCCCCTGATGGTATCGCCGGCGTTATTGACCATAGTTGTGACTGTTTGGCCGATTTTATCATCCATTTCTTCGGCCTTTACACCCCAGGCATTAGCGTATTTTTTACGGATATCCTCATTAGTAACCGGTTGATAACCTGAAAATACATTAGGCAGGCAACCCATATCGCAGGCGCCCTGCACGTTTGATTGCCCGCGAAGGGGATTAACACCTGTACCTTCGAAGCCTACATTTCCAGTAATCATGGCTAAGTTCGAAACCGCCTTAACATTATCCACTCCATGGGAACTTTGTGTTATTCCCATGCTGAAATAAATTGCTCCTTTCCCTGCTGAAGCGAATAACTTTGCAGCTTCGTAAAGCTGCTTTTCAGGAATCCCGCTAAGTTCTTCAACCTTTGAAGGTGTATAAAACTCAAGACTTTTTAAATACTCCTCCCAGCCTTCACATCTTTCATCAATATATTCCTTTTTATGCAGGTTTTCTTTTATTATGATATGCTGCAAGCCCATTAACCACGCAACGTCCGAACCATTTCTCTGACGAATATGAATATCGGCACATTTTGCCAGATCAATTTCACGCGGATCAACCACGATCAGCTTTACCCCTTTCCTTTTTACAGCATTTTTAATCATTCCGCCAAAAACAGGATGATTCCAGGTAGTATTTGTTCCTGTTACTAAAATGACATCTGATTTGTCAGCTTCCTGCATGCTGTTTGTCATAGCCCCTGAACCAAAGGTGGCTGCAAGACCGGCAACGGTCGAAGCATGACAAAGACGAGCGCAGTGGTCAACATTGTTGGTTCCGAAAATGCCTCTGGCAAGGCGCATCATAGCATAGTTCTCTTCGTTTGTAACCTTGGCCGATGCAAAGAAACCCAGGGCGCCTGATCCAAACCTTGATTTTATTTCACTCAGCTTTTTAACAACCAGCGACAATGCCTCATCCCATGTAGCTTCTTCAAGCTTTCCATATCTTTTAATTAAAGGGGTTTTAATTCGCTCGGGATGGTTAAGATAGTCCAATCCAAAACGACCTTTAACGCATAACATTCCTTTGTTCGGTAACTTATCCCAATTTTCCTCAGTGCCCAACGACCATAGGTACTTATTATCCTTTACATAGATATCAATTGAACAACCGACTCCACAATATGGGCAAATAACTTTTTTCTTTTCAGCTTCCCACCATCTGGCTTTGCCAAGGGCCGGTTTAAAAATCAGCGCCCCGACAGGACATATCTGTGCGCATTCACCACATTGTACGCATGAGGAATCACTCATAGGAAGGTCATTATCGCAAATAACCTTCATATTGCCCGAACGCCAGCCAAAATCAAGTACTTCATGCATTACATTATTATTGCACGCCGTTACACATCTGCCGCATTGAATACATTTGTTAGCATCTCTTATAATCCCCTCAGATGATGTATCAAGCGGAAATTTCTTTGATTCAACAAGGAATCCCGGTCGTTCAATGCCAAGATGATATGCCATATCCTGCAGTTCGCAATGTCCGTTTCTTTCACAGGAAATACAGTTGTGTTCCCCATTTGAAAGGTAAAGTTCAACGATCATTTTACGAACCTGAATAATTGCATCTGTCATGGTTTTTATATTCATCCCGTCCTTTACTGTGAGTGAGCAGCTTTCTTTCAGGTTTGGAGCTCCCTCAAGTTCAATCAGGCAAGCTCTGCATTTGCCTGCTTTTCCGGTTCTCGGATGGTAACATAGTGTAGGTATATAGATATTGTTATCTCGTGCAACTTCTAAAACTGTTTTACCTGCAACAGCTTCATAAAACTTTCCATCAATTTTAATTTTTACTGTATTTTCCATTTTCCATTGTTTAAAAATTAATATCTCGCATCGAACTTGTCATAAAATAAATTTATGAGGTCGTTAGAATCTTCAAATACTATATTATGGTTTTGACATCCTTTGCGGGAACAAATATTTACCTTTCCACCAACATTAATATTAAAGCCAACCATAGGAGCTGTGCAGCTTTTGCATAAAACCTCACGCATCAGGGATGTTTGACAATGCGGACAGAATAATGTCACTATTTCATGGTCTTTTAATTTGATTGTACAAACATGCTTAAAACAGCCATAAATAGGGCATAAGTAAAGAATGCCTTTTTCCCGATCGGTTTCGACTGTGACTTTAATCGCAGGAAATCCATTTAGATAATGGTCATCATCCATAAAAGATTGGCCACAATGAGGACATTTAACTGAAAGTGTAAATTGCTTTTGCATTTTATTATTAATATTTAATATTTATTTCACAAACTATACTCAGGTATATAGATATTTGATCTGTTAAGACTTTGAACTATGATAATGATTTTTGTTTCCAGATATAAGGAATATTCAGCATACATATAAATATTCAGATACTTAATAATTTAATTTCTCACAATTAATAATATTTATTTTTGAATCAAAATCCTTTGTTATCCAATTAACAGGGCAAAACTAAAATGAATATGTTAAATAACAAAATACTTGGAATATTTAGAATCATCCTAAACATAAAGTGCATATTTAAAGCACTATAGTAAAATTAAAGGGACAAAGAGGAAGAGCCAATTATAAATTAGGTCAAGCAGGTTATCAGTAATAATTGATTCTTCGAAAGTAAGTAAATTCGCTGGATGTGACTAAATTTCTTAAGGGTAGTATACTACCTCATTGTTATATTTTATTTCGGCATTGAAGCAATCAATCCGGTTGCAGATCAGAATACAATTATAAAAATCCGCTTTCTGATCAAGGAATAGTGCAACAAGGTCACCGTTACATGAACAGTGAGAAAATACCGAAAGTTGTTCATTGCAAACGGGGCAAAATAATTGCCAGATTTCTCCTTTCTTCATGTTCACATCAATTGATATTCTTGATTTATAGCCATAAACAGGATTAAGGGCTACGAGTCCTGATTGTCTTCCTTTCTTTACCTTCAGCATTATTCCATTCAATCCGTTAAATACAGCCCTTGGACTTATAAGGTCATGTCCGTTATGACAAAAGCATTCTTTGACAACAAGGATATTTTCCTTTTTGAGAATTTCTGATTTTTGGACAGGATTTGGAAATACCATCATTCCTTTGACATCAAATCTTTTCATTTTACGCACATTTTTGAAAGTGAAACTGATCCTCAAATATAGCAATAATATTCATTAGGATATTGTTGTACTTTAAATTTAATTCAGCTGATAAGCCAGACCTGAAAATCCTGTCTTCAATAATTTCAATCCCAATAATCAGGATATTTTCAGGCACACTGATTCCAAGTTCTTTTGCCAATCTGATAGTATCGGGAAAGCGGACATCATGAAAATCAGAGAGGTGGGTTGTCATAAACTCCTTATTTTCGGGTTGGATCATGTATAAGCTTCCCGGAATGCCATTTTGTGTTTTTATCGAATCAATTATAATCAGATGTTTATAATCTTTAATTAATTCAAGCATATCGAGACTTCCCGTAATCAGGTTTTTAAAATCAGCATTTGGAATTGGAATCAAACTTTGCAGATCGCGTACTATTTTGGCACCAATACCATCATCGGAAAGATATTCATTTCCCAGTCCGATAATAAGAACCTCCTTCATTATTGAAATTCAGTGAGCATTATTTTACTATTACCAGAATACTTAATGAAGTATTTAAAATCAATTAATCCCTCTTAAGTGTATTGATTTTATTACCTTCTTTGTCGCGGATGTTTAATATCAATGGCATTGTGCCGGGCAGGTGATGTGTTGCGCAGGAAAAGCACGGATCATAAGCGCGGAATGCCATTTCGATCATATTCAGAATACCATCAGAGACAACCTCACCTTTTTTAATCAGGCCCTGGGCGGCTTTTTTGAGCGACATACATATAGCTGCGTTATTGTTTGTTGTACCTACAATGATGTTTGCTTTTGTAACAATTCCCTTTTCATTAGTCCAGTAATGGTGGGTAAGTGTTCCTCTTTGTGCTTCTACGATACCGACACCTTCTCCGATGGGCTTTCCGACAGACGCTCTTAATTCACTACCCGTTATATCCGGATCTTCAGCCAATTCGAAGCATCGCTCACTTGCATACAGGAGTTCAATGAGCCTAGCCCAATGCATGGCCATTGTAGCATGAACAGGCTTGCCCCCAAATACTGAATACATTCTTTCATATTCCTTTTGAGCTTCAGGCGTAGTCATTCCATCAGCCGCATTCAATCGCGACAGTGGAGTTGCATGGTAAACTCCGGAGTCCTGTCCTTCCTTAAAACCATGCCATCCGATCTTTTTCAGGTACGGAAATTTAAGATAACTCCAGGGTTCAACTCTTTCTTCCACATAATCCATATAATCGTTCGGAGAATATTTGCAGTGTTCATTTCCAAGAGTGTCCACTACCCTTACTTTTCCATCGTAAAAGTTAACTTTATTGTTTTCATCCACGAGCCCCATTGAATGCAGCTTAAGTGAATATGGACCGTTAAGAATTAAATCAAGATATACTTTATTGGCAAGAATCTCATTATTAAACAATTTTAGGGTAAATCTTGCGAATTCAATAAACCTGTGAGCTTTTCCAAGAATATCCACCCGTTCAATTTCAGATAGCCCTTTTCTCACACCACCGGGAATATTCATTACTACATGAGTCTGGTGGCCGCCAAGCAGTGCCTGTATTTCCTGTGCGATCCGCCTTTGTTTAATTACTTCAGTGCCAATTTCCTTACCGACTTTTTTTACTACTCCAAGAATATTTCTCTCTTCCGGTTTGGCTGTCGGACCAACAACAAAGTCGGGGGCTGCAAGTGCATAAAAATGAGCGATATGACTATGAATAAAGTGAGCCATATAGAATAATTCCCTCAGTTTTCTTGCAGTTGGGGGAGGTTCAACTCCGTACACCGCATCGGCTGCTTTTCCGGAAGCCATGTGATGACAACCGGGACAAACTCCGCAAATCTTAGTGACAATCTGCGACAATTCCTCAACAGGCCGTCCTTCACAGAATTTTTCAAATCCCCTTAATTCAGGAACCTGGAAATATACATTTTCAACATCTCCTTCATCATCGAGAAAAATTTCTATTTTTCCATGTCCTTCAAGGCGGGTAATCGGATCTATTGTTATTTGTTTCATAAAATTTTCCTCCTTAAAATTGAACCGGGTAAACTAAACCTGTAAAAAGTCCCGGCAGGATCTGCAATATCTTCTACTATCTCTTTAATTGCAATTGGATCATTTGAATCTATCATAGTACCCAGGGCTGACATCATCTTTGCCCCCGGATCGGTTATATCAGGCGGAGGGCCATAACAACCCCGGCAAGGTGCATTGCCTTTGATACATCGGTTTCCACAACCTGATCTTGTTGCAGGGCCCATGCAAATGATTCCTTGTTCTAAAAAACAAGTCTCTCCATCATCAACGATCTCGAATGGCCTAAGAATTTTATTTATTTTTTTATTTTCTGTTTTTTTTCTGTCACATTCGTCGCACTGTGCTTTGTCCCGTGCGCCTATGACTGAATTTTTCGAGGGCAACTGAGCCCCGGTGGCTATAGCCATGAACACTTCAACAAGTCTTTCAGTCTTTGGTGGACAACCAGGTAAATAATAATCCACACAAACTACATGATTAAGCGGTTTGACATCATCAAAAAAAACGGGAATATGAAGTTTCCCTTCAGTAACCTCATATTCCGTTTGAGGCATTGTTTGTTCCGGATTAAAAGTTGTTTCGCTTGTCAGATAAACTCTGTTAAAAATTTCATCCTTGTTAAAAAAGTTTGCCAAACCGGGGATTCCGCCCATGTGGGCGCAAGAGCCATAAGCTACGAGAATTTTTGTTTTATCGCGGAGCAATTTTGCCATGTACTCGTTCTCACTGTTCCTGACGGCACCGTTGAACAATGTAACATCAATATAACCATCAGGCATTGCCTTAATATCATTGTATTTGATATCCAGAGCGATCGGCCAAAAGACAAAATCAGCTTTTTCTGTTACTGCAAAAAGACTTTCATGGACATCGAGTACCGATACACAACAACCACCGCAGGCAGCACCCCAATACACAGCCAATTTGAGCTTAGGCTTTTGACCATTTTCTTTTTTTTCCATGACTCAGGTTTTAATATTTTGCCACTTCCATATACTTGTTTATTCTGGCAGGCCCAAGTTTACTTATAGTTTCGGTAATCTCATCAGCCAGTTCCACGAATTGTTTCCCTTCACTTGCACTGATCCATTCCAGCCTTAATCTGTCAGGGTGTATTCCCATTTGTTGAATATACTTTTGTAACAAATGGAATCTGCGTAAACATTTATAATTCCCTTCATGATAATGGCAATCGCCGGGATGACATCCGCAGATAAGAACTCCATCGGCTCCCTCTTTAAATGCTGTAAGTACAAAAGTTGGTTCTATCCTGCCTGAACACATTACCCTGATAATACGGATATTAGATGCGTACTTCATTCTTGAAGTACCGGCAAGATCAGCTCCGGTGTATGAACACCAGTTGCATAAAAATGATACGATAACTGGTTGAAATTGCATAATCATGTCTCCTCTATTTCAATAAGATTTTTTTTCGATTTTGATGCCGACATCATTCCTTCAATCTGAGAAAGTATTTGCTGATCGGTAAAATGCTTTGAACGGATAGCGCCGGTTGGGCATGCAGAGCTACAGGTGCCACATCCTTTGCAGAGAATTTCGTTTACCTTCGACACTTTATCCTCCACACTGTAACTTATGGCAGTATAAGGACAAACACTAATGCAGGTTTGGCATCCGCAACAAACTTCTTCATTAACCGAAGCAGTAGTTACTTCCACCTCCACCTTACCGACTAAAATACTGGCTAAAACTCTTGCTGCAGCTGCCCTGGCCTGAGAAACTGAATCTGGTATATCTTTAGGTGACTGACAAGTCCCAACAACATAAACTCCATCGGTTGTAGTGGCAACAGGATCTAATTTAGGATGTCTTTCGATAAAAAACCTGTTTCCACACAGACTAATACCAACATCATGAGCTATTTGTTTAGCATCATCATGGGCTTCCATACCGACCATGAGGATTACCATATCTGCCGGCACTTCAATTGATTCGCCCGAAAATTTTTCTTTAAACTCTATAAGTAAATTAAAAGGATCTTCATAAGAAGCTTGTTTTATTTGAGGTAAATTTTCCTTGTGATCAAAAGTGAGGAACATCATATTTTTTCTTGATGTAATAGAATACAATTCTTCACTCCCTTTTCCAAATGCCCTCATATCAGAATAAATATCATAGATATTGGTTTTAGGAAGCGCCGATTTTATCTGATTTACATATTTCAATGCGGTCATGCAGCATGTTCGTGAACAATAAGCATTGTAATTTTCATTTCTGCTTCCAACACAATGGATAATTGCGATATCTTTAGGCACCCGGCCATCCCTTGTGATGATCACACCGCTTTTTAATATTTTTTCGAAATCAACAGAAGTAACTACATTCGGTAATTTGCCATAACCATAATTAATAACTTTTTGGGCATCAAATGGCTTAAGACCTGTAGCAACAATTACATTACCGAAATTCAGTTTAGTTTCCTCACCATTGGATTTTATGGTAGTTTCAAAATTGCCCACCAATCCGACAATTTTTTTACCAAACTCAGGTTTTACTTCCGCATTAAGATAAACACTTATCATTGGATGATTCATGACCGTATTAATCTTATGATCAATCATTTGCTTTGCACTATTCAGAAAGGGATAGGTTAAATCAATACCCGCAGCAATTCCACCCAAAGTTCCTGATTTTTCAATCAGATAAACTTGTTTACCGGCATTGGCAATTTCGAGCGCTGCAGAAATGCCTGAAATACCGCCACCAATTATGAGAGTAGCTGGATTAACTCCGGCAATTCTTTTTTCAAGAGATTCATGCCATTGAACCCTGGCAATAGCAGCAGCAATCAGATCCCTGGCTTTTCCTGTCGTTTCGTTTCTGTCGGTATGAACCCAGGATGCATGTTCTCTGATATTCGCCATTTCGAACATATAAGGATTCAGGCCGGCAGTTTCTAATGCTTTCCTGAAAGTTATTTCGTGCATACGTGGCGAACAGGCCGCTACCACAATCCTATTTAATTTATATTCCTTAATATCATTTACGATGATATCCTGCCCGGGATCCGAACACATATATTTATAGTCCTTTGAAATAACAACATTGGGTAAACTTTGCATTTCCTTGGAAAGGGCTTCAACATCAACCATATTTGCTATGTTGGTTCCACACCAGCAAATATATACACCTATTCTTTTTTCTTCCATGTTATTTAATTTTGTTGTGAGTATTCGTCCGAGATTATCTTTTGCTTTTTTATTGCCATTTTTTTCAAATGAGCAAAATATAAAGAAAACGGCCTGTAAATCATGTGAGACCATTTAGAAAAAGGGACTTCAACCATTAACATAGGTACTAATACCATTAAATGAATCAGATAGGTGATGTAAACCAACTGAGGCATGCCATAAATCCTGAAAAAATGAAGTAAAATACCGGTAAGGGTTGTTAAGAATAAAAGAATAAGGAATGTCCAATCTGTGAAGTGCGAGTATTTGCTGTTTTCCAGGTTTTTAATTGTTCTGTTGGTATAAAAATAGATTATACCCACAAACAATCCAACTGTAGCAATATAACCCAGCAATCTTTGAGGATGAAAAATTGGATAAACAGAATCGGTTTGGAACCATTCGAGAAAAAATACGATAATGGTAAATAAAGTGGCATAACTTAAAGCCAGGAATAGGTGCAGAATCCAATATACGGTTAATTTTTTTTCATCGCATCTGGCATATTTTTTTTCAGGATTGAAGAGTTTTGGCAATGCAGAAACCGGCCTGAAATAATCAATAAATCCAATTTTTATAGATTTATCTTCTAAAATAATTTTATACCACATATAGAACACGTTGGTTATGATGAGGAATATAAGAATCCCGGCCATTATCCAATCCCCGAAATGAATTCTTTTCCAGGGAGCTATTTTATTTATCAATGCCCCGCCATCAGGACCAATCCATTGGCTGTTATCTCCTGATGGAAACGTTGTAAAAAAAAGATAAAGGATCATTACAGCTATGGCCAACAGGAAAATTACTGCAATTTCCAGGGCTTTGGATTTATAAAACAGTTTTGAAATGCCCGTCCAGTCATATACCGATATCAGATATCTTCTGATAGACATCATCATTTCGGCAGGGTTGGCATCTCTTGGGCAGGTAGTTGAACAATCACCACAATAGGTACACAGCCAGGGATCAATATTTGTTTGAAGGCTCTTTTTTAATCCCATCAAAACCTGTCTTACGGTTTTTCTCGGGAAAAAGAAATCGTTTTCCGTTGTATGGCACGTTGCAGTGCAATTACCGCATTGGAAACACTGATTCCACTCTTTTGCACCATAAAGGAATAGTTCGTTTTTTAGGTCCAGATTAACGCGTTGGCTCATATTTATCTCTCCAATACTTTATAAAGCTCTTTGGCTTTTGTTTCTATTTGTTCAAGTGTAAGGTTTTTAACGCTGTCAGGAATTTTATTTTTCGCTATACTTTGTAAAACTCTGGCCGCTGCAGCAGAAGCCTGTGCAACAGAATCAGGAATATCCTTGGGCCCCTGGCAAACGCCTGCTATTGCTATGCCACTGGTAAATGTATTTACAGGATCGCCGATATAATTGCATTCATTAAACCAGCCGTTGGTATCAATGGTAATACCCAACATTTTAGCAATATTTGGCGCATCTGAGCAGGGCTCTGTCCCCACTGCCAGTATTACCATGTCAACTTTTTGTTCAATAATCCTGGCTCTTTCTATGTCTTCGCACCTGACAATAAGTTCATTCCCATACTGCTGAACTTTAGCCGGACGTCCCCGAATTATATTTACACCTTCTTTTTTAATTCGGTTATAAAATTCCTCATATCCTTTTCCATAAGCGCGGATATCAATATAGTATTCATTAATTTGCGAATCCGGCAATTTTTCTTTTAAAAGGTGAGCAAGTTTCAGAGAGTACATGCAGCAGACTTTTGAACAATACTTGTTATGGTTCTCATCACGGCTGCCGATGCAATGAATTATGGCTACACTTTTTGGAGTATATATTTCATCAGGAGAAAATATCCAGTTCCCTTTTTTATCCTGGACACGTTTAGCTATTTTACCATCAGTAGGGCCGGATGCATTGATTAACCTTTCCAATTCAAGAGATGTTAATACATTCGGGTATTTTCCATATCCAAACTGTTCAAATTTGGAGGCATCAAAAATTTTGAAGCCAATTGCCACAATAATATTACCTACATTTATTTCAACTATTTCATCTTTCTTGTCTAAATTGATACAACCAGGAACCGGACAGACTTTTGCACACACGCCACATTTGCCGGAGAGAACATAGGTACAAACCTTTTCATCAATTAAATATTTATTTGGAACAGCTTGCGGAAAAGGGATATAGGCAGCTTTTCTTAATGAAGTGTCGGAATCAAACTCATTGGCTGTTTTAACCGGGCATTTTTCTGCACAGGTTCCGCATCCTATACAAGCAGCAGGATTAATCCGGCGTGCTTTTTTCAATATTTTAACATTATAGTTTCCGGGTATTCCGCTGACTTCCTTTACCTCCGAATAAGTCATCAGTTTAATAAAACTATTTTGGCCAACTTCGACCATTTTTGGCGTCAGGATGCAGGCGGCACAGTCCAGTGTAGGAAAAGTTTTGTCGAACATGGCCATGTGACCGCCAATTGTTCCTGATTTTTCAACTAAAAATACAAAGTTCTCACTGGATGCAATCTCAAGCGAAGCCTGTATTCCGGAAATTCCTCCTCCTATGACAAGCGTATTGGGATTTACCGGATATTCTTCGGGGATGGCTGCACTCTCGAACGATACACCATAAACTCCGCAAGCAATTATTGCTTTTGCTTTATCAGTGTCAGCTTTATCAAGGGCGCCATGTTCAGTAAAACTAGCAAGAATAACATCTTCAGGACTATATCCGGAGATTACCATGGCTTTTGAAAAGAAGCTTTTATACATCCCAGGATTATTGCCGGCAATGACTATTCTTTGTAAATTACTCTTTTTTATTTGCTTAGCAACTTGTTCCGGATCAGACAAAGAAATATCATCGGGAAGCCATACCATTGCGACACCAGAAAGATTTCGGGCATATTCGATGATTTCCGGAAGGTATATGACATCACTGGTACCATTCAGCTTATTACAAAAATATACGACTGTTGATTTTTTTTCTTCCATAACGATGCATATTTTGGAAAATAATATTTTTATTCACTCTTTTAATTCCGAAGTTGCAGGACCTCTGAATAAATTTGTGGTTCAATCACGGACTTTTGTTCAATTTTCGCTATTTTGGGGGTGAGGAAACAGACGGCACAATTAAAAGTAGAAATGGTTCTATTGGATATGGCCCAATGGCCTCCAACTGTACCCTTTCGCTCGAGTAAACAGACTTTATGATTACAATGGGCGATTTCCGGTGCAGCCTGTATTCCTTCAATATCACCCCCAATTATCAGCATTCCTTCAGCGATAATTTTTTGTGATGAGTTAGTGATTTCATTAATTGATCCTCCGAAAATTGAACAATCAATCGAAGCTTTAGCCAGCTTTGAAACGTGAGTCATTTTGAACCCTGGTGTCGGATTTTCTGATTGAATTGTAAAATGAAAACATGTTCCGGTAAATGGAAATTCACTCATATCCGATATGTATTAATTGAAAGAATCATAAAGTCTGGAGCAATATTAGCAAGTGATTAAAATCAGGACAATGATTTAAATCAGGAGGATTGATGATTTTTGAACATAAAAAAATATGACGATTGTCATATTTTATAAGTGCCTGAAATTATACCAAATCGGAATACCGTAAATACGGTACGAATTTTACGCTGCTGTTGCTCTCTGTATAACTCATTCTAAGCAGCTTTACTGTCGCAAACCTGCCAAGAATGAGTATAAATTATTAGCTATAAGGATTAAATGACAACCGGCCGTGCGATTTTTTTTAATCCTTCCATATCGTGCAGTATTATTTTTCGACCAACACTAATAATCAGGTTCGCATCTTTAAATTCCGAGAGAACCCGGATGATGGTTTCAGTAGCTGTTCCAACCAGATTAGCCAAATCTTCCCGCGAAAGATTAATGGTAGATTTTTCGCACTGACAATCTCCATCCTTCAAAATGTTATTCAGGGTAATAAGGGTTTCGGCAATTCTTTCCCTTACGGGCTTTTGTGCAATGGATGTAAGTTTGTTCTCTGCTTCTTCGAGCAGGTTGCTGAGGTTTTTCATTATACAATGAAGAATGTAAGGGTATTTGGAAATAATATCGTAGAAAGTTTTTTTATCAATAAAACAGATCACCGCGTCATCCAAAGCCGTTGCCGAAGCCTGGTAATTTCTTTCTGCCACAAAAGCCCTTATACCAAGCAGACCTCCCGGCATTACCAATCTTACAATTTGTTCTTTTCCGTCAATTCCGGCCTTGGATATTTTAATCATACCGCTTTTAACACAGTAAATACCATTTGGGTGCCTTCCCTCATGAAAAACAATCTGTCCCTTTTTATAAAGGGTGCTGATCTTGGTCTCATTCATCACAAGCAAATCTTCCCGGCTCATGGATAAGAAGCAGGACTTGTAATGCATCAGGCAATTGCTGCAATCAAGATTTCGCATACTTTATATTTATTCGGACAAATTTATACAAAAATATTTTGCACAAGCTTTATAAAACCTGGCTCAAATCCAATTATTTATGAATGGAGCGCCTAAAAGGAATTACTGATTTTGGAATAAAGTAATTCAAGTTTAGCAAGTGCTAATAAATTAGAAAATTGTTAATAAAAATGTGAAAAAAGTAGCATATTATTTTGTACAAGATATTGATATTCAATATCTTTATGTTGTTAAACGTAAAACAATA
>Ga0172368_10001650_pt1 | contig 29999 bp, 27 predicted proteins | sample Lak11m_FD_114540 | JGI IMG/M metagenome (GOLD analysis project Ga0172368, IMG submission 114540) | Freshwater microbial communities from Kabuno Bay, South-Kivu, Congo - kab_022012_11m | ecosystem: Environmental > Aquatic > Freshwater > Lake | place: Democratic Republic of the Congo: South-Kivu...
GTAGTGCAGTTATTTGACATCCTTGATCCGGGTGACCCATCGGTTCCCCCACGATTCCGATGTGAACAATGTGGTTGCGCCATGTTACCTGTTTAAATCCGCCCGCAGGGCGTTTTGTTCTTTATTCATCTGCTGTGTCGGTCACGTAAGCATGCAAGAGAATATTGCAGAAACAAACCTCCTTTTTACTGGTTAAAGACTCCGAAAGGGGCACTGCGGTCAACGTCCTCTTCTAACCAATCGACCGATAGCAATATCAGGCAGGTCACTATAAAAAATACTTTTAAAGAACTTTAAAACGATAGTCCAATTTTATTTGAGGAACACTGTTATGCTGCATCCCCAGGATAGTCTTTTTTAGATGCAATAACATGCTGTTTGACCGGCTGGGGACTGCACTGGTGATATTCAGGTTTAAGTGTCCGCAGGGGCTCTCCCAAGGCATCAATAAAGCTGCTCACAGAAAGGCATTCCTTGCCTTTAACGCCACACACTTCAGTCAATATTTCGCCACTGTGTGTTATGGTTACAATTATCTCAGGTTTCATTTTTAACCTACCTTTCGCAAAACAATTCTAAGACCGTTTTTTACCTGTGCCTGCTGGATAACTGAATACCCCCGCGCATGCGCCTCGCAAATGACTTTCTCGGTATTGTATGTCTGATACAGCCCTTCCACAAACTGTTTTTTTGATATTTTTATGGCCGGCCAGTCTGCAATGATCGTATATCCCGGTTCACTGGAGACACGGTTAAATCCAATGCAGTACTTCTGTCCAGTCTTGATTGCCACTGAAACGTTACGCCTGCCCTGGTGCCCCTCAATAGAATGATTTTCTTTGAACTCGTAGCCAAGCTTGTCAAGGGTTTTCATTAAAATCGATTGATCAGTAATAATGGTGTTTTTAATAACCGTGTAGTGGCTCATAGGGTAGCTCCTTTCGCTTCCTGCAGCAGGGACAACCTGCTGATGATTGGGTGTGATTTTGGCTTAGTGCTCATTAAATTGCGTGTGCTGCTCTGGGCAACTTTTGATAGCACATAATTAATCCTGCCGAGCCTGATAAAAAACTCATCGAGAAGTGCTGGTATGTTTTTTTGGCCATAGATTTCATGCTGGATTTCAAGCAGTGCTCTTGTTTTTTCCGTCAGATGCAGCTGATGATGCCGGGTTATCTGGGTTAAAGAATATTCATAAATAGAATGCAAAAAAATGGCGTCTATTTTACGGGGGTTCTTGAGCAGCAGATCGACTAACAGGGGAATGACCGTCTCTTCACCGTAAACATCAAAGAGCATATGCAGCAGGGACGCATAGCTGATAGAATCATTATCAAACAAAAGCGCTGGGAGCAGATCATCAATTGACACGTATGGAAGCGCTTTACCCTGATACAATTTTACTATTTTTATCAGAAGGATTGAGAGCCCTGCGTGGATGGTTGAGTCCTGTTCTTCTTCCATGAGCTTTTTTATGAGAGCAACACAGTGCTTTGCTCCGGACTCGCTGTGGTTGGTGTGGTCTGCGTGTGAAAAGACGATGGTTATCAGCCTGATGTATGAATCTGTGTTTTTGGATTCTGTGAGTTCATGGTCAAGTGTCTCTATAATTTCCTTTTTATGAGATGGCGCAAATGTCCAGAATTGAGTGAGGTGATAAATCTGCAGGAAAAACCTGGTGAATGTTAATGGCGTTGCAGATCTGCTAATAAGCGTAACAATTTCCATTTCTGCCATGTCACTCAGCGCCAGTCCATGGCGGATCAAATGGGTAAGCTGTTTTCTGAGCTGTTGCATATAATCAATCCCTTTGGGGTTATACTCTTTGCGAGGCCCAGCGGCATTTTGTCCGTGCCCAGTCCTCCAGGGCAAGCAAATTTTCTCCCATGGTAACCTTCAATGGCACCATTTTTCTAGCCAGCCGGATAAGATTTAGTTCCGGGATAGATTTGCGCACGGGTTGATTCATAATCGAGTCATAGATCGCATCCTTGATAACTTGCTCTATTTCACTGCCGGTAAATCCATCAAGTTCCTTAACCAATTGGTCGGTATCCGTGATGGTGATAGAGTATTTTTTACAGATAGCATCAAGAATTGCTTTTCGTTCATCTGCCTCGGGGAAGGGGATATAAAATATCTCATCAAAGCGACCCTTTCTGAGCAGTTCAGGGGGTAGAGACCAAATACTATTGCACGTAGCAATAGTGAATATACGGTTTTGATGGGTTCCCAGAAAATCAAGAAATGCTGACAGGAGCCGGTAGGCAGTATTTCCATCCATTTCTCCGTTTCTCAAAGAAAACAGCTTTTCGATCTCATCGATAAAAAATATGAGGGGAGTGTTGAATTGATACAGGGTATCCAGCACTTGGTTGAAGGTTGCCTCGCTCTCCCCGAGCTGGCTTTGGAAAAGCCTGGAGGTGTTGAGCTTAAACACGGGTAGTTCAAAGGACTTTCCCATGGCCAGAGCAAGACATGTTTTGCCACACCCCGGAGGGCCAATAAGCAGGAGGCCTCGCGGCGGTGTCATGTTAAACTCCCGCAACGACTGGTTCCAGAGCAGGGGTACGCGCATTTTGATCCAGTACCGGAGGTCATCCATTCCTCCAATGTGTTCAAGCCCGAATGTTGGCTCCACAATTTCAAATGCCTTTTTATGGCGAGGTTGCACAAATAACTTTCGTTCTTCGAGTATACTGGACACGCTAAGTGCTCTGCCATTTTTTTTACTTTTCACGATAGACAGTGCAAGCAGTGTTTCAACTTCAGCCTGTGTGATGCACCCGGAGAGCGCCTGAGTCAATTGAGTGAACTCTTCTGTAGAAGCCTTTAGATCAGTTGTTCTGATTAAATGCTCTATGGTCTCCCGTGACAGGCGCGCCTCAATACAGCAAACATCGGAGAGTTCTGGGGGTACTTTAAAATGAGGGGTTCCAATAATAATTGTTGTGGTGAAAGGCATAACGGCGTCAGCTATTCTGCGGAATTTTGCCAGGATTAGCGGATCAGGGTCCTTTAGAAATAGATGGTAAAACTGCAGGATAAACAGGGTCCTTTTGTTGGTGTTTTTATTTCTAAGCCCTGTCTTGATAATGGTATCAAGAATTTGTACGGGATCCTTTTCAGAGGTATTTGCGTCTGCAGCACTGGTAACCGTTACGCTCATGTCACAGGAGGAAGCAAGTTCCGAGAGCTCTTCAGTGACGGCCTCGGGACTCGTTGCCCCTACATATATGAGAGGGGTTAAAGCATGTAAGTGGAGTTGCAGTGTCTCAAGATAATTCATGACGTCACCCACAGGGAACGTTATCCATTTCAGGTGTTCCTAAGGTGCGGGCAATGTAAGAGATATCCGGTGAGTTCCAGCTGAAAATAACGTGGTCACCCGCAATTAAAACCTCAAACTCTTCAAAACTACTGTTTTTGGGTTGCTCAGGCATAGCGGAAAAAATATAATGTGATATGTTATGTAACACTAAACACATGGCTTAAAAAAATATTTTCTATCGGGTGTTATCAATAAAAAGATTGAGGGCCTGCAGCCTGATTGACATAGCTTCCTTTGAAACATTAGTAAAATTCCCCGCCTCCATGACTATTAAGGCACATTCTTTTATGTTGTCTAATGCCGGATCAAACGCAACCACACCAGGCAACACGCTGTTTCTAAGACACCGCTTCTTATTATAAAAGACTACGGGGGAACCTCCAAAAGCCGCAGTATAGGCGCTAAGAACCTTGTCTTCAGGCATGAGGAGGCATGCTGAAAAATAGTCTGCCTGCCATTCTCCCCGTTTTTTTGATGAGACCTCTCTGCAAAGGATATCTCCCAGGGTTCCGTTTTGCGGGGAATGGCGCTGAATATCATTGAAAAGTCTACTGTGCAGAACGACATGGGCTATTTCATGGCCACAGGTGAAGCACAGCCTGCCGGTGTTTTGTTCTGCCACTTCTTCATCAATGACAATGCGTTTTTCTCGCAAAAAGGTTGCACCCAGGATATCGTTCAAGCAAAGTGCTTGTTTAAGGTTGTCATATTCAAGGGTGAAACCAAGATAGCGCTCTATTATATGTTCAACCGGGACCGGGGGATCAATTGGTCTCTCGGCAAAAAGTTCATAATCAGACAGTAGCTGCTCAGCACGGGTTTGCAGCTCTTCTTTTGTCAGCCAGGGGACTTTGTCCATATCAAGCATGACTATTACCTCTGCATCCGACTGTTGACAAAGTTTAAAATTGCCTGCAGATCCTCTTCAGCGATTTTCTCGTCAAGAAGGCCCTTGATTATTTTCTCTATGTAGCGCCACAGCTTCTTTGTCGGCCGTTTGGCGCTCATGAAATTAATGAGTTCAATTATCTCATCGAGTACCGCTCCATCAAGCGAGCTTACTGTTCTAATAAAGCTGGGTAAAATTTCCGGGTTTGATCTGATGGTATGCTGCACATCTGGTGAAATTTTATTGGCAGTGCTTAACAGTTCATCCTCATTCATTCCCAGCGCCTGAGCAATCCTTATGATAATATCTTCAGACGGAGGCGACTCCTTATCGTTTTCAATTCTGCTGAGATAAGTGGGGGATATTTTGGTAAGCTCTGCGAGCTTGCGCAGGCTGTAGTCGGTATGCCTGATACGGAAGTCTTTTATTTTCTGTCCAAAGTTATGCTGCATAAGGATTCCCTTGCAATGGTGTTTAGTGTAATGTAACACAAATCACTTGTCAAGATAAAATATTGTCAGTAAGTATTTTTTTCACGGCTGGAACAAAAGTAAAAAATACTACAACAAAATAAATGGATAGTTGCCTAACCGCATATTTAAAATGTGTGATGATAACTACTAAATTCAAGACAATTTTCTATTAAACTAAAACCCCAATTACAAACATCCCACCCTCGGATTTTTGTCCGATGGTTGCCCACAGAAAATATTTATCTGAATAATCTACATGATAATCTATTTAAAAATGAACAGGAAAGATAAATTGTTATTTGGCAATGTGGGTTTTTACAGATTATAGCTGATGAGTTGTTATGCTATTTGACCGTTTTGAAACTGCCACAAAACTGCCACAAGCATCTGAGGGGAAAAAAGAGGTGGCAGCATGAGCTTGCTAACCACCTATATAAACTTAATTTTATGGCGCGCCCGGAGGGGCTCGAACCCCCGACTTTCGGATTCGAAGAACTTTTTAGGGCAAAATTGTAATTAACTGAGAATCCACCGCTTTTTCTAATTCCTCCGTTATTACAACCCATTACAATATTTCATTATCATCCACCATCTCCACTATCAACCACTATTTTATCCTAGTACCGCCACAAAACTGCCACAAAATTTGTGAGTTTACTCATAGAAATATGATTTAATAAAAGCAGTTACTCAACATTATATCCGATAGCCTTATACCCACTTAATCGCCGGCGATACATTTTGGCAAGCATGGGCACATTCATGTCTGCATAATCATATATTATTACCTCTTTTTTCATGTCATGGAAACGATGTAGGCGGCCGGCATATTGTGCAAGGACACCTTTCCATGATACAGGCATGGTTAGAAACAGCGTATCTAATCTCGCTTCATCAAAGCCCTCGCCAAGATAACGTCCGGTTGCTATGATTATTTTTTCTTCATTATGAGGTGTGCTCTGCAATTTATTGATAAGTATCCCTCTTTGCTTTTTGCCCATGCCCCCTTTGAATACAAATACGTGGGTTATAAGTGGTGATAATAGCTCCGTGAATTTTTCAAGATGTTCCCTTCGTTCAGTCAGCAGCAGTGGGAATCGCTTTTGCTGTATTGTTTGTAAAACATCCGCAAGAATAATATGGTTGCGTTCTTCATCTGTAATTAATGCAGAATAGATTTCACGAATGACCGTTTTTTTGTTAGTATCAATCAATGGTGGAAGCACAAAATTTGTTTTTCTCGTCATCACCTTATGGGTAAACGGTCTGGAGGCTGCCTGTTTGCGCGGATCAACTTTGTATCTGACCGGCCCACAGTTCATAAATATAATAGGGTGGTGACCATCTTTTCGGATAACCGTTGCGCTGAGACCTGTTACATATTTCGCTTTGCACTGCCGGGCAACAATCTCAAAACTTCTGGCTGTAATATGGTGACATTCGTCCACAATAAGGTGGCCGTACTCACCAACGATATCATCAACAACTCCCTTTTTGCTCAAGCTCTGCATGAGAGCAATATCGATTATCTTAGTTGGTTTATGTTTCCCGCTACCTATCTGTCCAATTTGCTTTGGATCGATGTCTAAAAATTGTTTCAGTCGTGCATCCCATTGATCAAGCAGCTGCCGGCGGTGTACCAATATTAATGTATTTACCCCACGCTTCGCTAACAAATAGATTGCAATGACCGTTTTTCCAAAGGCTGTAGTGGCAGCAAGGACTCCGGTATCATGATTAAGCATTGCCTCTGCTGCCAATTTCTGATCCGGCCTAAGCATTCCTACAAACTGACATTCTATTGGTAGTCCTAAAAATCTTTCATCAACGAGTCGTGTTTCAATATTATGCGCGTGGAGCAGTCCTTTGATCTCTTCGAGACAGCCTCGAGGCAGTCCAAGGTGTTTGGGAAAGTCTTCGCAGCAGTGTATTATCCGTGGCTTGTCGTAGGTAGGTCGGCGCATTGCCTGTGCTCGGTAAAACTCAGGATTCTGAAAAGCTGCAATACTGATGAGCCTGTTTCTTAACGCAGGAGGGAGTATATTCTTTTCAATGTATATTTGATTACCCAGTACCAGTTCAATTGTTTTGGGCAAAGGTCCTTCGATGGGGATCTCTTTAATTTGCCTTGAAGGAGGTTCTTGCCACGGCAGAATTTCTTCTTCAGTAACAACTGTTCTAACTCCAATAATATCTCCCCGATACAGTGCAGCATCAACGATTGCCTTTACTTTCTCTTCATTCATACGTTCAATGGATGCCAAAAATGCCCATTGGTCTTCATCAGGATTAAATTTTTTATCTATAAAAACAGTATTACCTTTTTCTCGCGGTTTTTTCTGCAGCGGAAGTGCGATAAGATTTCCTAATCCTCCCTGTGGCATAATGTCCTGACTTGGGAAGAACCGATCATACGATTCAAACCCGATCTCTGGACGTCGTTCCATAGTTTCAGTAACAAGGAAAGTTCCCAGCTTTCGAGCCAACCCTGCCTTAATTGGTTCAGAAAAAAATATCCACACGTGACCACCTTTGCCGGAACGTGATCGCTCAAGCGTAGCAGGAACTTTATAGGATCGACATGTCTCCATGAAGGCAGCTACATCATCCATCCAAGATTCTTTGTCAAAGTCAATAGCAAGCAACCAGCATGTTTCGTCGGGCAGCAAGGGATAAATGCCTATAGTAAAATCACGAGTAGATATTTTATGAGAATCTTGACCCAACAAATGAGACCTTATTATCTCATCAGTTAACGGGATGAAAACGCGCTCATTACAGTCAGTGCATTTGACCTTAGGCTTCTGGCAGATTCCTTGAACCCATTCGTTACGGCAGCATGGTTGATAACCACTTTTGCCCGTCTTTGTGCTTTCGAATCTTCTTGCAAATACATCTTCCCTTCCCCTGAACAGAGATCGGAAAAGGGCTATTTTGTCACTTTCTGAAGAACGGTTTGATATTGAAGTTTGATCTGCTTGGGGTGTTTTATGAGGGGTGATTTGGTTGATGAGAAATGCGCTTTGCTTTTTTAATTCAGTGATATGTTTCTGGAGTTGCGCTCTCTTTTCATTAAGCTCGTTTAAATCCTTTTCTAAGGTTGCAATTAATGTTTCAATCTCTTCTTTGGTCTGCATATCAGACCTCATATAGATGCACAAGTAGTAATAACTTTATATTGGGCGAGGGAAAATCGACACAGCATATAAGGGGTAATTATTTATATTATGGTCTCGGTTAAAATTTCTCAGATTTGTTCGTGAGAGAGCAGGGGGGTGATATTTTTCTCCATAAAGTCTCAAGCTTTTATTTTTAGTGCTCATGCCGGATTTCACTTCAAGGGGATAAATCCGCTCGTTATATGAAATTATGAAATCTACCTCTGCTCTGTTGTTACTGGTCCAATAACAAATTTCTTTATGACCATGTGCAATGAGTTCCTGTGCAACATAGTTTTCTACAAAAGCCCCGTTGTATTCTGAAAAAAGGGAGTTACCTTCAACAATTGTTTTTTGTGAAAGGTTGAGCATTGCGCAGAGAAGACCGGTGTCCAGTACGAACAATTTAAATATATGTTCTTCACGGTATCCACTCAAGGGCAGTTTAGGGGTTGTTACGTTAAAGCACTTGTATACCAATCCGGCATCTACGAGCCACTGAATAATCTCATTGTAGTCTCTGGCACGAGCGTGTTTTGAAATCTCCGAAAATCTGAATTTTTTATTTTCTTTTGCCAGTTGCCCGGGGATGGCTTTCCACGTATTAGTGATTTTTATTGCATCTGACTTTGATGCATATTTTGAGAAGTCCATTTCATATGCAGTCAGTATTTCCTGTTGTACCACTCGAACCTTATTAAGATCCCCATCATTTTTATACTGAAGAATTGCTTCGGGCATCCCGCCTATAAAATAATACATTTTCAGATGGTCAATCAGCTCTTCATGAAAACTTGTCTCTATTCGATCAAAGGAAGACTTGCTTTCTATAAATTGTCGCAGTTGAGATTTGCCGAGTCCATCAAGGTATTCTCCAAAAGAGAAGGGATAGAGGTCCATGAAGTTAACCTTACCAACCGGGAAGGGAGCAGATTGGCCAATTTTTATTCCCAGCAGGGATCCTGCTGTAGCAATGTGGTATTGATTTGCTTTTTCATTAAAATATTTCAGGCTGTTTAATGTCTCCGGTGAACTCTGGACTCCATCAAATATTAAGAGCGTTTTTTCTGGAAGAATTTTTGTCTCCAGGTAGATAGATAATTTCTCAATTATTTTATCTGTTTGAATCCTGCCTTTAAAAAAGTCGTTTAGTCCGGGGTCTTCCTCAAAATTGAAGTAAGCAATATTTTCATATTCATTCTTACCAAATTCTTTCAAAATATAGGTTTTGCCTACCTGTCGCGCCCCTCTGAGAATCAAAGGTTTTCGACGGTCTGAGTTTTTCCACTTGATTAAATTTGCATAAATGTCGCGCTTCATGAATTCCTATATAGCAAAATCCGTGAAAATATACAAATTATTTATACTTAAAATGTGAAAATTTAATAATTTATTGGTGTCAATAACGTGAAAAAAATAATTTTAATGCCATCGATTTACACACCGCCCCGCGGATGTTTTATCCGATGGTCGCTTTAAGATTCAAAAAACTAATAATCCTTTATTTTTTTAAAAATCATCTTTAGTTTAAAAAACAATCAATATTTCATTATCATCCACCTACTCCACTATCACCTATTATCTTCTCCTAGTACTGCCACAAAACATTTTGGACAAAAAAATAGATAGGAGCCTTGATTGGCCATCTATCTATTTTTACTTAATATTTTGGCGCGCCCGGAGGGATTCGAACCCCCGACAACCGGATTCGAAGTCCGATGCTCTATCCAACTGAGCTACGGGCGCGTATGTGGGGTGGGTGAAGGGATTTGAACCCTCGGCCCCCAGGGCCACAACCTGGTGCTCTAACCAACTGAGCTACACCCACCACATATTCTCTATTATATAGATTTGCGCTTAAATTGCAAAGATAAATATATAGACGCTGGTAAAAATTTTATATAAGACGAGGAAAAAGTGACACAGCATATAAGGAGTAATTATTTGTGCTAATAATGTGAAATTTAAGGCAGTTATTAATGCCAAAAGCGTGAAGCGCTTGTTTTGAGGTGTTGATGTGCCTCTATAAAAGCATTGTTGGGGAAAATATCTATTTATAGATATGGATTTATACTTTCCCTCGACCTCCAGTCTTTCCCAGAGAAAAGAAAGATTTTCTCCCACCTGTTTTTTATTGCGCCCCTGAGGATTTTTTCCGAACGATTTTACCTTGACGAATTATCACCCTAATTGTACCATCAGCACATTTTAGAAATGACCTGCTGATTTCGGAACAGTGAAACGATGTTCTCATTATATATAAAAACAAGGAAGTGCCTGCCATGATAAACTTGAAAGACAAACTTTCTCATTTGAACTATAGACAAGCATGTGCCCTCTTGGGGCATGAGGGTGAGAAGCTCATTCAAAAAGGGGGCTCATTTGATTCTATAGACATCTCGCAGGATCTCGTGCTGTCCAGGGATAAGCTCAAACTGGATCTTCATGAATCGGTAGTTACCATCAGCCTTGACCCCGCAAAAAAACACCGGTTGAAGCTTCAGTGCAGTACCTGTCAGAGTGCATGCAAGCACATGGGCGCTGCTCTGTCTCTTGTTCTTGAAGAGAAGCTCTCACTTGGTCTGTCGGCGCCGCCCCCTGAACGGGCGCCGGTTGAAAGTTTAAGCGAGGAAGAGCTTATTGCCCGTGCTGTTACCGAGCGATCTGAACGGGCAAAAACAGAAAAAATGAAGCTGGCCTCTGCAGACAGCAAAGCGCTGTGGACTGACTATATTGTCACTTCCTCTGCATCCGGCAAAAGCTACCGGGTTGCCCTGCGGGGATGGGCGCGTGGTGAGTCTTTCTGTTCCTGCCCTGATTACCGGATAAACACCCTTGGAACCTGCAAGCATATTCTCTTTACCCTTGATACGGTCAGAAGAAAATTTCCCAAAACTGTCCGGCAAAGGTCGCATGTGATACGGGACATTACGGTGTACGTCAAGTATGGAGCAAAGCAGGAGCTGCGTTTGCTTATTCCTGAACATCTCGATCCCGGCACAGCGCGGATTGTGTCTCCTTTTAAAGACCGGCCCATAGATGATGTCAAGGGGCTGATAGAGACCATTGGTGCGCTTGAAAAGCACGGCAATAATGTTACGGTTTATCCTGACGCTGAGGAATATATCAATACCATTCTGTATATTGAGCGGGTACGGGAAAAAGTCGCCGAGATTCGAAAAGACCCTGCCCGACATCCCCTGCGCAAGACCCTTCTGCAGGCAGAGCTGCTTCCTTATCAGCTTGATGGTGTGGCCTATGCCGCAGGCGCCGGCAGGGCAGTGCTTGCCGATGATATGGGGCTTGGGAAAACAATACAGGGTATCGGGGTTGCTGAGCTTTTGTCCCAGGATATTGACATTTCAAAAGTCCTGGTCATCTGTCCGGCATCACTTAAATCCCAGTGGCGGCTTGAAATTAAGCGTTTTTCAAACCGTGACTGCCAGATTGTTCTGGGAAGCGCGCGGGAGCGGGCGCAGCAGTATGCCGCCCCCTGCTTTTTCAGCATCTGCAATTATGAGCAGGTTCTCCGGGATATAAAAGTTATTGAGGCTGTTCGCTGGGATCTTATTATCCTTGATGAGGGGCAGCGAATTAAAAACTGGGAATCAAAAACCAGCAGAACCATCAAGGCGCTCAAGTCACCCTTTGCCCTGGTGCTTTCCGGCACACCGCTTGAAAACCGTCTTGATGAACTATTTTCAGTCGTTGAATTCATTGATTACCGCCGGCTCGGCCCTGCGTTTCGTTTTTATAACCGCTATCGCGTAACCGATGAGCGGGGTAAGGTGCTGGGATATAAAAATCTTGATGATCTCCGGCAGCGGCTGAGACCCGTTCTGCTGCGCAGAACCCGCAAGCAGGTTATGAAAGAGCTGCCGCCGCGGACCACAGAGATCCGAAGAATTCCACCCACCGATGAACAGCTTGCCATCCATGATGGCCAGAAAAGAATTATCAGCAGTATTGTCCGGAAACGCTATTTTACGGAAATGGATTTTTTGCGCCTGCAGAAAGCGCTGCTCCTATGCAGGATGTCGGCAAACAGCACCTATCTTGTGGACAAGCAGCATCCCGGATATTCAAGCAAGCTTGAAGAGCTTGATGCGCTGCTGGGGCAGCTCATGGATGAAGATAACCGCAAGGTTATCCTGTTTTCCGAATGGACCACCATGCTCAACCTGATTGAGCCGCTGCTGCACAAGCGGAAGCTGGATTTTGTCAGGCTTGACGGGTCAGTGCCGCAAAAGAAACGGCAGGCACTGATGCACGCGTTTCAGACAGAACCCTCCTGCAAGCTGTTTATTACTACCAATGCAGGTTCAACCGGACTTAATCTGCAGGCTGCAAATACGGTGATTAATGTTGACCTGCCATGGAATCCTGCGGTGCTTGAGCAGCGGATTGCACGCGCTCACCGCATGGGGCAGAAGCGACCGGTGCAGGTTTTTCTGCTGGTGACCGAAAACACGCTGGAGGAAAATCTGCTGACAACACTTTCCGCAAAACAGGTGCTTGCCGTTGCCGCGCTTGATCCTGACGCCACAACCAGCACGGTTGAGCTTGCGAGCGGCATTGAGGAAATGAAGCGGCGTTTGGAGCTTCTGCTGGGCACAAAACCCGATGCTCCCCAGGATGAAAGCATGAAGACGCTGACTCAAAATGAGGTTGCAGCATTTGCACGAAAGGAAAAAATTTCACAGGCTGGCGGGCACCTTATCAGTGCGGCATTTTCATTTATTGGGGAGCTGTTTTCAGGAAAAGCGGAAACCGAGCAGGAGCTGCAGCTTGCCGGAGTTTTCAAAAAACAGTTTTCCGAATGCCTTGAGAAAGATGAAGCCGGTGACATGAAATTGACCATCACCCTTCCCGGTAAAGATGCGCTTGACACTATTGCCCAAACGCTTGCCCGCCTGGCTGCCAGAGATTATGAATAAGCGGCCGGCGATAGTGCTTCGCGCGGTACGGTGCTTATGCGATACAAAGATACTGATATAGAGAACTGGCCGAAATAATGGGCCGGACTTCCGGAGGATGTATTATACGGCAAACAGGTTTTGCCCTATATGAAAAAATTTATTGCATTTCTCAAACAGGAAAATTTCAGTGTAACCACAGTTAACCGACACATTGATTCGTTATGGATGCTTGGCGGTAAAATTATTGACAAAATAGATGACGAAGAGAAGAACAGAATAAAAGAACCTTTGAAACTACTATTGGAATTGATTGATGAAGACGGCGGTCCCTTAATAGATTTCAGGGAGGAGCAGGCATTGTTTGATAGAACCTGTAAAAAGTTTTATAAATTCCTCAAGGGGAGATATACGCTTTAAGGGGACTCCTGCCCCAAAACTGCCACAAAATTTGTGACTGTGCTCGTAAGCATGTTTGATGGCGTTTTCACAAGACAGAGTTTTAGTAAAGATGCAGAAAAGGCCGAAGACATTGCTGTCCCCTGCCGCTGATGTGTCATTTGCCTTGTTGTCTATCCCTGCGAAAAATGTCATCGATTGTCTGATTTTTATAGATCCGCTTAGATGTTTTCACATAGTCTGTTGGCTCTTTGTGCAGTAGAGACAAAAATCGCAGAGCAGCACTATGCCCAAGGCTTTTATTCAGCACTTAAATTCCCTTCACTTTTATCTCAGCATCACTCATTGCTTTTGCTTTCATTGTCTTTCAACCTCCCGGGTATATTCAGCAGGGTTCATTACCCGTATTGCAAGGTTTAATTTTTTAGATCGTTTTATAAGCGCATCGTCGCATGTTAAAAAAAATAAGCAGTCGGAATTAAAATTCTAAACAAAGATATTTGAAATTTGTTGTTAGGCTTCTGGTTCATTTGTTCGGGCTAAGTGCTCGCAGGAAAAGCAGCTTGTTTTTGCCAAAGCCTTCGCTCGCACCGCCCGTAACTGCTCTCACCAAAAGCCTAACGATACAAAAGGTGAGAGCAAAATTCTCAGATTACGCCAGGTGAGAATCTGCCTATTCTGCGTTTATTTTTCTGGCGCGCCTGGAGGGACTCGAACCCCCAACCTACGGCTTAGAAGGCCGTTGCTCTATCCTGCTGAGCTACAGGCGCACGAGTTGATAAATATCATTAATTTGTTGTTATGTCAAACAGTTAGCGATTTGCCGACATCAGCGTCTGATACAGGGAAACATATTGCCCGGCTACCGGCCCGAGAGAAAATTTTTCTTCCACTGTTTTTCGTGCTTGCGCGCCAAGGGTCTTTGCCAGCACTTCATCCTGCAAAATTATCTTCATCGCCTGATACAGTTGACCCGCATGGTCCGGCTCAATAAGAATGCCGTTCACCTGGTCCTGGACAAGGTCAATGCTGCCGCCCACCCGTGTCGCCACCACCGGCAGGCCGCAGGCCATGGCTTCAAGCAGCACATTGGAGAGCCCCTCGGAGAACGAGGGCAGCACAAACACGGAAGATTGCTGCAGATACGGAACAATCTCCGCTGCCTCCCCACAGAAATCGACCGCATCAGAAATGCCCTTCTCGCGGGCAAGGTTGCGCAGCTTGTCCCGGTCAGGCCCGTCACCGATGATAGTGAGCTGAACATTCTTTATTTCATCTCTCAGCTGCCTGAACCCTTCCAGCAGGATGTGCACCCCCTTCATATAATCAAGTCTTCCGGCAAAGGTGATGGTTTGCCGGTCCCCGGCAGAAGGCGCTGGTTTGAACCTGCCAATGTCCACCCCGTTGGGTATGAGCATAACCTGCGCGGGCGAAAAGCCTGCTGCTAAAGCCTCTGCAGCGGATGAAGCGCATACGGTGATGACCCGGTCCGCGCCGCGGATTCTCCGCAATAACCAGTCTCCGAGGATTACTTTTTTAATCATTATAAAATCGCTGAGCAGCCCGGTTGCCCCGACTTTTATAATCACCCTTTTTTTGAAAAGCGCTTTCATCATTATGGCGGCCGGTGAGTGGAAACCCTGCAGCAGGTGGCAGTGGATAATATCGTAGCTCCGGCGCTTCTTCAGAAGAAACCACAGGACAGAGAAGAGATACGTAAGCGCAAACCATTTGCCCCAGGGAAGTGTTCTGATCACACGATAGACCGGTATGCCCCGGACTGCTTCATGGGAGGCAAGCCCTTTGAACTTCCTGGTGAGTACACAGACCGGTACGCCGCGCCGGGCCAATTGTTCGGCAAGCTGCAGGGCCTGCTGCTCTGCTCCCCCGATATGGGGATAGAAAAAGGAAATAATCATCAAGACACGCGGCTGCATTTCAAATCCTTACGCTTTTGCCTGCTTCTGTTTTACCGAGAAAACAATAACACCGATGCCCGCAAAAAGCCCGATCACCATTGCCAGCGGGATGCCGATCCGGGGCGCGTAGTAATAGAGCAGCAGCCCTGCCGCTGCGCGCCATCTATCAAGCGGCGGGGCGGCAGCGTCAGTCCAGCGAAGCGATGGAATGCGCCCGCTCACAAGATCCCAGACCCCGGTATACGGGTGAGACAGAAAATCATTTACCATGATAATCTGAAATTCGTGAAAAAGATTCAGGTAATTTTTCTGCGGAAAAGACGGCGGCAGGCGCCGGTACCGGTCATTCCTAATCTTCAGATAGAGGTTATGCAGGTCAAGGGCTGAAAAGCAGAAACCTTCTTCACAATAGCTGAAATCATACAAGGGGTCCATGTAGACCCACTTCTGCCGCTCTTCCGACCAGACCTCGGCCGCGTAGTGGCCATCCCCCTCTTCGCTCCGGAGGTGTATCAGCCGCGCATTGAGGCCGACGCTGATACAGGAAGTTACAAACACCGCTGCGTGCTCATCGCACAAAAAGGCCGCCCGGGGATTGCCTTGTGCTGCCCGTAGAATGGCGGCGGCGTTCCAGTTTGAATCCTTCCGCGGATTGCCGAAGGGAATGGCTTCCTTGACCCAGGAGCGCAGGGCATGGAACTTCTGCCACTCTCCATGCTGCGCCGCCGCGACCGGAAGCGTCTGCTGGCGCATAAAGGGCATTTCCGGGGCAGTGTATGGTTCAAACCGGAAAGGTATGTCCCGTAGGGTGTGGGATATGACCGAAGGCGTGACTGAAACCGTGCTGTTTTTTATTTCAACGGCATAGTAGACGGCAGCAGTCTCTTCGCCAAACAGGTTTTTCGCCTTGACGAAAAATCCCGCTGGTGCGTGCTGCGGAACAAAGGAAAACAGATCTCCCGCGAGCTTTTCCCAGTCATTGCCCGGCCCCGTCTTTATATAGTACGCGGCAAAATTCGGCACGGTGTGCGTAAAATGGATATTTAATGCATCGGTGATATCCGCACGCGCCACAAAAACCTGGTTTATTTTCCAGTAAAAATCCTCAATTGCGCCCGATTCCCTGCAGGTTATATCCATCACCAGCGGGTGCTGCTGCCGCTGTAGCCCGCGCAGCAGCGGCAGTGCTGCCAGGCAGGAAAATGCGACAATGATGCATAGGGTTCGCAGGCTGGTCCTGTTCATAGCGCTGTGTGCCATCACGGGCAGCTCGCCGGGTTCTGTTTTAAAAAAATCGCGCGAGCCTTTTTTTCATGAGCGTCGCGTAAAACAGCATCCAGTAGAAAAGGTACCACACGAAAAGGTCCTCGCGCCGGAAATACTGCAGGGTGTTGCGCATATAGTAGTAGCACCGCGCTACTATGGTTTTGCCAAATAGCACATACATAATACGACCGCAAAACAGGAAGCAATAGCGAACAGTACTTCCTGCTGCCTCGTCCTTGACGCCACGATGAACTCTTCTCATCTTGCTTGAAAAACTATCATCCATGTTCCATGAGCCTCTGATAAAGACGTGAGTAGTTCCGAGCAATTTCATCAAGAGAAAATTTATCAATTATCCGCTGCCGGGCTTTCGCCCCATACTGGAAGGCCATCTCTTGACTCTTCATTACCTGCTCCATGGAGGCTGCCAGAGCTTCTGGATCTTCAGGAGCAATGAGTATACCGCTTTTTTGATGTTCCACCACATCTACGGTTCCGCTGATGCGCGTGGCTATGACCGGCAACTCCAGTGACATAGCCTCAAGCAGCACGTTAGATAGTCCTTCTGCCCGGCTGGGCAAAAGCAGACAGTGGGCATCGTGATATACATCATGAATATTCTCAATATAGGAATAAAAGCGCACTGCTGACTGCACGCCGCATTCCTGTGCCATCTTCCGGTAGTCATATTCCGGGTAGTCCAAGCCATATAACCGGAGCTCAATGTTAACGATCCCTTTCTGCAGCAGCGACTGTATGGCCTTGAACGCAATATCAATTCCCTTCTGGGGTGTGCGTCTGCCGATGAGCAGAAAAACGACTTTTGAACGATCGGGAAACGGCCTGCACCGTTCAAACTCATCGGTGTCCACACCGTTCGGGATGCTGTATATGTGCTCAGCAGGGAACCCGTACTCCTGCAGTTCTTTTTTGATCTCCGCGCTGATGGCGATCACCGCGTCTGTCTGGTGAAGGATCTTTTGCACCTTCCTGAATCCTCTGAACCGGGAAAACACATTCAGGTCACCAACCTCACCGGCGCAGGCTATCTTTAAAATGCTTTTTTTATTGAGCCATTGTGCAGCCAGGGCGTCGATGACCGCATGGTTGAAGCACTGATGGGAGTGGATAATATCATAGGTCTGGCGATTTTTTACCAGGAATCTTAACTGCCTGCCGATGTCCCGGTAGGTCCAGTAGGAGAGCGGGAAGTCAACCCGGTGGACTGCAATGCCATTGAGCATTTCAAAGGGAAGGGAATCGGGGTTGCGTAGCTGAGTTAACACTGCCACTCGGTGGCCGAGACTGACCAGTTTGCCGGCAAGTCTCTCTGCCTGCATCTCCGCGCCATTGGATATGGGGCGGAAGTGGTGAATAACCATCAGCACGCTGGGGAGCATAGGGCTCCTGATGGAGGCGACAGGGTTCCGTCAATAAACATGAGATGCCACAACTCGAGCATGAGCAGATTCCAGATAAGATACTGCCACTGCTCTCCCTGCTGATGGCGCTGCAGTATATGCTCAATATATGATTTTCTGAAATACCCCCGCTCCAGTGCTCTTTTGCTCAGCAGGGTATCAAACACCATGTCCTTCAGTTCATTGCGGAACCAGTGATCTATGGGAACGCCAAAGCCCATCTTGGCGCGATAAATAACTTCTCGCGGCAGGTAGGGCTCAACTGCTTTTTTCAAAACAAATTTTCCCTCGCTTCCGTTTTTGAGCTTGAGGTCGGAGGGTATCCGGGCTACGAACTCCATAAAGTGGTGATCAAGAAATGGGGAGCGTGCCTCCAGAGAAAATGCCATGGAGGCAATATCTACCTTGGGCATGAGCGTATCAGGCAGATACAGACTGAAATCAAGGGACAGGGTGGCATCAAGAAAATCAGCAGCCTGTGCTGCGCGGTATTTATCCAGCATGATATCTACTGATAACATCCTGGCTGTGAGCTGTTTCATCTCAGGAGTATAGAGCTGCATTTTGTACAGCTCATGAAAATGGGTGATGCGGTAGTAGTACAGCAGACGCTTCTGATTGAGTGCCAGGAAGCGCCGCACATTATTCACCAGGCCATCTGCCGGGCTCATGAAGGCATACAGGGAGCTGCGCTGTTTCAGCCAGCGCTGCAGCAGGTAGGAAACGCTGGGCTGTACTGCATAGTCGCCGGTGTTTGTATAGCGCGGATATCCGGCAAAGTTTTCATCCCCGCCGTCGCCGTTCAGTATGACGGTTACATGCTGCCTGGCCAGTTTGCTTACATAAAAGGTGGGAATCGCAGACGAATCCGCAAACGGCTCATTATAGTACCAGACCAGTTCGGGGAAGATCGTTTGTGCCTCAGGTTTGACAATAAATTCGTGATGATCGGTGTGGTAGCGCTCAGCCACCATGCGCGCGTAGGGCAGCTCATTATACTCTTCATAGTCAAAACCGATGGAAAAGGTCTTGACCGGCCGGCTGGTAAGCCCTGCCATCAACGCAGTGATAATAGAAGAGTCTATGCCGCCTGACAGGAATGCGCCCAGGGGCACATCGCTCATAAGACGAATCTTTACTGCTTCGCGCAAGCGCTCAATGATTTCTTCCTGCAGGCTGGCACGCGCTTTATCATCCGGGACTGTCAGCTTATCAGTATAGGACAGCTTCCAGTAGCAGACCGGCTGCTCACTGCCATTTTTAATCAGCAGGTAGTGAGCAGGGGGAAGCTTTTTTATGCCCTTGAATGCAGAATATGGTGAAGGAACTGACTGATAACTGAGATAGTGGTGTATTGCTTCAATATCAACCTCTTTTTTGAAAGAAGGGTCCTGGAGCATTGCCTTGATCTCAGAGGCAAACATAAAGCGATCGGCAAGATCTGCATAAAACAAAGGTTTCTTGCCCACCCGATCTCTGGCGAGAAAAAGGGTCTTGGCAACATCATCCCACACCGCGAAAGCAAACATTCCGCGCAGACGCTTAACGCACTCCACCCCTTCTTCTTCCCAGAGATGCACCAGCACCTCGGTGTCAGTTCGGGAACGAAACTGGTGACCTTTTTTGATAAGATATTCTCTAATCTCAAGGAAGTTATATATTTCTCCGTTGAAAGTAACCCACACCGTTTTATTTTCATTCGCCATGGGCTGGTTACCAATCACACTTAAATCAATGATTGAAAGACGAGTGTGTCCAAAACCAATATTATCATTAACCCATATTCCCAGATTATCCGGCCCCCGATGATTTAGAGTATTACACATCTTTTCTAATAATTTCACATCAACTTTTCGGGTAAACTCTTTCTGAAAAAGCCCACATATGCCACACATAATTTATCAGCCTGCCTTAAGAGACTTTTTGTGCAACAAAAAATACAGATAGCGTCGACAAATCATCTTGAGAACACTTTTTAAAATGTTCATTAAGAAACGGAATTTCCGATGCTATCATTTCCTCAGTTGCTGTCATGTTGGGTATAAACTCAAGAATGGTGAACCCTTCTTCGTTAAACGCATATAGAAACTGACTTGCACGCCAACGATTCATATAAATGGAAGGATCGTTGGCGCAATACTGGTTCATAATATGCTCCCATGATGTTTCTGATTCGTTTAAAAACTTTAACGGTCTGTTAAAATCTCTATGGTCTCGCAAATCTATTTGATGTGAAGTTATTCCCCCTTTTTTTAAAATTCTACGAGTCTCGCTAATACTTTCCAAAGGATTTCTCACATGTTCTAATACTGCATTAGAAAAAAGGAAATCAACACTTTCATCTTCAAAACCAGTGTTTTCAAACATTCTGTTGGTTAGATGATGAATTGTGTTTTTCCCTATGCGATATTTATCGTTTCCCAAAGTTTCAGACTCAGGAATTTTTAAAGGGGCTGTGTCAAATTTATTAATCCCTTCGAAAAGTTTTATCATCTCAAAACTTTTTTGTAAGAATTGAAAAAAATTATCTAAATCGAAGTATGGAAGAGGATAGGGGTCTAAAGAACATACATTTTTAATTCCTGTAAGGCTGAATAGAACTTCACAGCCCAGTGATCCACCTGGGCCAATTTGAATAATTGTTTCAGGTGTTTTATTATAATACTGTGTCAGAGGTCGTCGGAATTTATTAAATATAAAAGCATCATAAAGAAAGCTTGCATTGAGTGCCATTCCCGTTTTTATCATTTCACAAAAAGCATCGTTGAATTCATGTGCATCATACATTGGATGGCTTTGTGTCTTAATAATCTCTAACAAAGAGATGGGTTTGCTTTTATGGCCATCTTTCAATTTCGATAATGTTCTTTTTATCAATGATAACATATGACCCTACAGCGCCTGTTTTAAAACATACATGCACGCTTGTATAGCGATATGAAGGTATTTAAATTTCTAAAGAATTATGCGTGATAGAGGGATAAGGCATACTTCATTTAAGTGCACACATAATCTGCGGGGAGTTATACTGTTTTATTTTTGAATAAATATTCAATATTGGCTTCACCAGTTTTAACCTTAATGCGCTCAAGCCCCAGCGTTCCCTCGCAGAAATTGCAGACTTCTTCCTGTGTTGCCGGCTCATATGGCCACCCTCCCAGCCAGTCTTTTACATCAGTCCAGAATTCCATGCCCCGACTTTTTTTATGATTTCTTGTATAATTAATTGATTGCCTAATTCCTTCAAAAAAGAAGGTTTTAATGCAGGTCTTCCATACATATGCCAGCTCCATGGATTTTTTACGGAGTCTGCTGGACCTGTTATATTTTTTTTTGATTTCTATCCAGTAGGGGGTGTCAGGGGTCTTGTCATAGATAGCTATATAGAAAATGCTGCCCGGCTTTAAAAACGTGGCAGCATTCCTAATTGCCTGCCAGAGATTCCCCGTATGATGTAACACCCCCCATGAATAGACGATATCCGCAGGCTCAACCGTGCGGACAAACGTGTCTTCCAATATTGAGCCCGCGGCAATCTGCCAGTTAGCAGGGCTTCCATACATCTCATGTATTTTTTGCGTGGTGGCAACAGAATAGGGATCAACATCAAAGCTGACAATCCGCTGGGCAGATGATTTGAATGCTGCCAGCGAATGAATGCCGCTGCCGCAACCAATGTCCAGAAAATATTTTCCTGCCAAATCCGGCATGTCCAGAAAATTAAGCAGGTGCTGTCGGGCTATTTCAATGCGCTCTTCAGAAAAATGCATGCGCACAAACTGTTCCCAGTTTTTTCCAAAGGAAAAGGTTGCTTTTTCCTGGGGCACGGTTGATATCTCCTATCGGTGTCTCTAAGCTGTGATTTTTAATATCAATATGCTTTGCTTAATAGCGACCTTAAAACTGCCGCAGATTATGCACAATAGCAACAATTTAATTTTATTTTCGTAAAAATCTCCATAGTTTCATTAACCACGATTGCAATATCTTTTGTGCCAGCTGATATGTTTCACTTGCTAGTATATCCTGATATTGCTGCTGCATCTGCTGGTATAGATTGCGCAACTCCTGGTATTCCCGTAAATATTGTTGCTGCAGCTCGAGAAGCTGCAGATTAAGGAAGTACTGTGGCTGGTGTGGCTGCTGAAGAGTTGGGTTTTGTATGTGGAGGTTAACCATCTGCGGGTGCTCCAGTAGCCCACTGTCTTTATGTATTGGTATCGTTTCTGGTATTTTATAATTAAGCTCTTTCATTAACACTGCAGCATTCCCTGAATTTTTTATCATCTCCTCAATCTCTTGTGTACACGTACTTGTACTATCTATTTTATTCAGCTTTTTATTTGAACGGAGTACGAAACTTGTTAGTACCTTTTCACAGTCGGGGTGCCACGTAAGGTTCATGCGTTCAAATACGGGCTGTATAGTTTCCTGTGGCTGAGCAATAATATCTTCGTAGCGCACTTCAATATAACGACCTGTTGGCACAAGCTTTCTTGAATGGTTGATGATTGATGCCCAGTCAATGAGCCGGTCCCGCATGTAATTGAAAGTCAACTTCTCATTATTCCAGTTTGCACAGGATTCTATAAAGCTAAATGGATTTCTAATCAAGTGCACCCAGATGGCTTGCGGAAAAACAATATGATAGGGAAGCCAGTCATACTGAAATTGGGAGGAGCCATTCCAGATTTCTTTATAACCCCATGCTTTATATATATGCGTATCTATGCTCAGTATGTCAACAAATGCATGAGCAATAATATTTCCAATTTTTTTTCTGGCTTGGTCTAATATATTATCATGAATTATTGGAAACGCCTCACAGCTTGATTGGGGGCTCATATCGGTATAATGCTGCCAGTTAAACCAGAACCGGTCTTCCCATGTTTCAAGCCATAAGCGCGGCAGAAGGAATGCCGTCTCGCCACGAAAATCTATGTCTGGATGCTGATCAAAAAGTCTGGTCAACAGGGTGGTTCCAGACCGCCCTGCCCCGATAAGAATAATCGGTTGCTGGATATTCATCATAGCTTATTCTGCGTCGATTGCTTTTAGCCCTGAAATCTTTTTATGTATTGACAATTAAATATGCTGTATTGAAATTCTCTCATGTAAATTTACCAGGCACGCGCTGTCAATGGTTCTGCCACTCGTAACGTTAAACTGCAGTGCATCAACCCTGCGATCGTAAAAGTGCGACAAATCTATCCGCCTAACACCAAAAGTCAGGAAAAAATCTCCGGGCGCAAGATGCATGCTGACATTGAAACAACATTCTAAAATATCGCCCTTGTTCTGTGCAGGAACCTCAATTTTTTGGTAAGAAGTATTGGCAGCAAACATGTCGACTCCCCGCGTGTTGCTAATGCGGCAGCCAAGAGTCAGATTCTCCACCTGTTCATAAAAGAGTACTCTAAAAAAAATGGTGTACGATGCGCCACTCATTAACTGAGTCGTTCTTTTTCCGTTTTCATCCAGAATACCATAGTCAAGAATCTCTGCCCTTTCGTCACCGTAGCGTATTCCACCTGAAGTACTTTGCATAGGGTTGATGGCAAGCTTCTGTAGTGCTTGTTGTTTGAGCTGTTGTCTTTCGGCAATGATAGTTGCAGGCCACGTTGTACCATTTGCGCTGTTTAGTTCAAGGTTTTCTTCTGCGCCGAATAAAAGCTGGTGATATATTTGTGTGACATGTTTAGATTCTCCCTGCTCTTCAATACTTCCATGCTCGAGAAGCAGGGCAGTATCACACAGATAATTAATAGCATTGATGTCATGAGAGACAAATACAATTGTTTTACCCCGGTTGCGAAGGTTCTGGAATTTCCCAAAACATTTTTTTTGGAATTTTGCATCTCCGACCGAAAGTGCTTCATCAATAATGAGGATGTCTGGATCAACACTTACCGCAGTTGCAAACGTGAGCCGGGCCTGCATACCTGTAGAATAGGTTCTAAACGGCTGGTCAATTACAGCGCTTAATTCACTAAAGTCAATAATCTGATCAATCCTGCCCTCTATGTCCTGCCGTGACATGCCAAGGCATAATCCGCCCATAAAAATATTTTCCCTGCCGGTATATTCTGGGTGAAAGCCGGTGCCAAGCTCAAGGATGGCGCTCACTTTGCCGTTGACGAAAACATCCCCATCTGTTTTATCGAGGGTGCCGGCAAGAATCTTCAGCAGGGTGCTTTTACCTGAGCCGTTTCTCCCGATAATGCCGAGCACTTCTCCCCGGTTGACGGCGAAGGATATATTGTTCAGCGCAATAACCTCTCGGTGCCGCGGCGCGCCGGCAATAACTTCCCGCAGCATATCCGACGGCTTTTTGTACAGCCGGTATGCTTTCGTAAGATTTGCAACCCTGATGGCGATCTCAGGCAGAGAATCGGTCATAATACATTACCAAACATAGTCTTTAATTTCCTGAATATGCGGTAGCCGCCAAGAAATGCGCTGGCCGTAATAACAACTAGGAGCAGCCACGACCACCAGTGTTCAACCCTGCCAAAATAAAGGATATCCTGATAGCACCAGATTACATAACTGAACGGGTTGCAATAAAGCAGTGGCCGAAAAATTGATGGCACCTGATCCGGCAGATAAAAAATCGGAACAAGATACAGCCCGATCGTATTAAAAATCTGCACAAAATCTTTAACGTCCCTAAAGTAGGCACCGATGGCGGACAGCAGGTAGTTAATCCCAATCATGAGCGCCATCTGAAAAAAGAGAAGTACCGGCAGCAGCAAATACGTCCTTGGAATGGAGTGGTTCACCATAAGCACATACAGCATCAGGATCATTAAGGAGATCAGCATGCTGAACAGTGACGCAATAACCACTTTTACCGGCAGCACCTCAATGGGAAAGACTACCTGCTTCACCAGGTTGGCATTGTTCACAATCACCACGCTTGCTTTTGACATGGACTCCTGAAAACACATCCACGGAATGAGGCCAGATAACAGATAGGCAGTATAATCAAGCGGCAGCTCATGGGTGCCGCCGATTTTCATCTTAATCACATAGGCAAAAATAAACACATACACCCCCATGATAACTATGGGATGTATGATTGCCCACAGTATGCCAAGCGACTGGCCCGCATAGCGGTCTGCTATCTCACGCTGCGCCATGGCAAAGGTTAATTGCCGGTGCCTTGTAAGCAAGAGCATGATTTCGCGGAATGCCTGATAAGATATCTTTACATTAATTATTGACTTCATACAAATTCCAATAGCATTGGAATAATTTTTGTTGAAGAGTTTATTAGAGACTGTCGAAAAAGTATCGAGAGATAGAATTGATGTTATACGAACAAAAAATGTCCTCGCAGAATGGTCTACAATCGACGATCTTCAGGTCAGTAAGAGTAAAACGACCCTTGAAAAATGGCTATAATTCAGAATCGGGACTTTTTCGACAGTCTCTTATATAATTTTTGACTTTGTACCAACGTTTAGTAATAGATTAAAGTGATTGCCATGTAAAAAGCAGTTACCTGAGCCAGCTTTTTATCTTATAATATTTCGGCCTGGAACTAAAGAGCATGCAGCAACGAGTGCATGCTGGATAGGCATTTACTGCTTTGAGCTGTCGTCGAATCTTTCTAAATGATGCGCCGTTCCAGATTGCTGAAAAGGGTTTTTCCTTAATAGTATCAACAGCCGGAAGAAAGCACAAAGGACTAAGGATAATATTCCCCTTTGGAGTAATAGTGACATTACGCCAGGGAGCTGTACATCGGTTTGAAAACACAAACCGGCATGGATCTGCATAATAGATCAATCCTTCATCATATGAAAGATCAGGTTCCTGGTGAATCCGAATGTTCGTCTCAGCACATCTTTTTTTAAGTTGACTTATCTGGGCATAAACTATTTTCATATCGATTGCCCGAATATCAACGCCTTTTATGTTCGTTTCCAATGCAGGAACGGTCTGACCAAACTGTTTATTGTGATTCTTTACCAAGGTAACATCCTTAAACCACAAATGATTGAAGTTTATGCTCTCAATAGGGACATTTTCCTCGATGAACCATTCAGCGAAGGATGCGAGATTCTTATAATTATGATTTGAGATGGTGCAGGTAATATTGATTATCGGGAATGCCTGTCGTTTGATTTCACGGGCGCTTATGATCTGCCGAATGCCATCAATTGCCCGCTGAAATGTTCCGTTTACCCCTCTTATACTATCATGAGCTTCTCCAATGTCGTCCAGTGATACCGTAATGTCCATATTTCGGGCAGTTCTGCATAGGGTTACAAGATTTGAGGCATATTTGGCAAGGAGCGTCCCATTCGTTGTAATATGGAAAGAAAAGCCCTTGCTGATGATTTTCTCAACAATCCGCATAATGTCTGGATAAATAAACGGCTCTGCGCCAGTCAAGAGGATGAGGGGTTTGGGGACAAACCGCGCGAGATCATCAAGAATGTTAAGCCACTCCTCTGTTGACAGGTGGTCTTTGCCGCTTTGAATTGACGCAAGAAGAGGCGATTGATAAGCAGCATTTTTATTGTGCGCATTAGCCTGCCCTATATCACACATGCTGCATTTTAGGTTGCATTTGTCAGTAAGAATAAGGCAGACAGATTTAGGAGGAAAGCTATATCCGGCAAGCAGACGGTAATCAATTCCGAAAAAGTCAAACGCATGAATAAGCTTGTGTGAAGCTAATGAAGCATACGCTCTATTAGAAAAAGCCCTGGTGATAAGTTGATAAATTTTCATATATACTATGTCAGTCTTTTGTATAGATTACTGTAGCGCTCAACCATAGTATTTAGATTATAGTTATGCTGAACCATTTCGAGTGCTCGCCTGCGAAGATTTTCTCCTTTTTCATGGTCTGTAAGAATGGTTAGGAGTGCTTCTGCCATTTCCTTTACAGCACCGGGTGATACCAGCAGTCCAGTAACTCCATCCTCTATAAGATCAACATTTCCCGTGACCCGAGTTGCGATGACGGGAACCCCGCAGGCCATTGCTTCAAGGATTGAGTTGGAAAGACCTTCAAAGTGAGATGGCATGACAAAAACGTCAGCGAGCTGTAGAAAACTCGACACATCTTCAACACCGGGAGCCATGACCACCCGATCGCCTAAATGCAGCTGTTTAATGAGGTCCAGAAGCCTTTCGCGTTCAGGCCCATCACCCACAATGTACAACCTTTCTAATACAGAAACAGGTAAAGCAGCGTAAGCGCGGATGAGAAAATCAACTCCTTTTTCCGGGGAAAGCCTTCCGGTATAGACGATGATTTTTCCTTCATCAATCTGCAGAGCACTCTTTAATGTCGTGCTATCACTATGTTTTCGATATGTGATCAGGTCTACCCCATTAGGAATGAGCGCTATAAAATCATCATTATAAAAGATAGCCCGGAGCTCTTTCACCATCTGTTTGTTTAATACTACAATTCGCGCAGCAAGACGGCAGAGAACAAGAAAGATAATTCCCCAGGGTGTCCTTCTGTGGCGCTGGATATCCCCCCCGCTTCCACTTCCGGAAAGGTTTAGCACCGTTTTTTTTCTTAAAAAGGTTCCCAAGCTGATGGCAAGGGCAGAGCTGTATCCGACCTGAAATGCATGGACAATAGTATACTGATGACGCTTTTTAATGAGATAGATAAAAAGGCAGAAAAGAAAGACCAGTGCACCAAAGACCTTGATGCGGGGAGAAAGAAGACGGCATACGGGAACGCCATTAATAAGCTCATGCGCCCGACAGCTTCTGTGAAGGCGGCTCGTTACCACCTCTACAGAAACTCCTCTCTGAATTAATTGGCTGGCGAGGGTTAGTACTTTTTTCTCCAAACCGCCTATAAATGGGTGGAAATACCGAATCACGAAAATTATTTTTACTGGAAGCCCAGAAAAGCCCTTCATCCCTGAGTATGGCCTACATTCAACTTCTGTTTGCGCAAATGGCTCATGCCACATGAGATACCAATGCGTTTCATGGCAATGGTTAGCCCCATTAATGACCAGAAGGTGGGGGAAACTGAAACTACGCTAAAGATAAAAAAGTCATTTAACAAATATCCGGAAAACGCGGCAATGATTCCGCAGTAGATAATCTTTTGAGTCGAATCCTGCTCTACCACCATGGTTTTAACCAGCCAGATAAGAAATGTTGAAATAATTAAGAGATATGTAGATAGACCCAGCAATCCCTGACCAATTGCCATGTCTAAGTAATTATTATGTGCTCTGTCAATAATGCCGGAGTACTTGAACTTACGCGCATATTCAAGATTGAATCTGTCCATGGCTATTGCATGGGTATCAGGGCCATAGCCAAGAATAGGGTGCGCTCTGATGAGCGCAATAGCCATGTTCCACAGGTATAGGCGGCCAGCGACATCACTTTTGTTTGGATCTAATATCCTTGCGATTTTTTCGGTTGCCGTAGGTATAGAGGTTCCCCTTGTCGTTGATTTTTTAACCAGTGATAGTGATTCCCATAACATGGCAACAACAATGAATATCCCGGCTATAAAAATTAATTCTTTCTGCCTGCTCCAGGCTAATTTTTTTCGCAACATTATGAAAAGCAGGAAAAAACTGCATGCAAAACTAAACCAACTTGCCCGTGTAAATGTAATTATGAGGGCAGAAAACAACAGTATACATCCTGTTAGAAAAAGATATTTTACGCGCCGTTTATTTGCTGTGAAATAATATACTATACAAATAGGCAAAATTAGAACCAAGAATTTTCCAAGGAAATTGGGATTTCCAATAGTGCTGCCTGGCCGATTCTCAATGCCCCTGAATAAGGGTATAAAATGCTGTGTGGGATTAAATCCTGAATACTGAATGATTGCGTAAAGTGCTATCAGCGATGCAGTGATAAAGAGCCCCTTTAAAAGGGCGGAAATCTGCTGTTTTGTTTCTACCGCATGGGCAAAGATAAACGTGAGAGCAATATATGAAAAAATAGTATAAATACCCTCTTCCCTGAAAATATCGCCATGAATACTCAGGTCAAGCTGAATTGAATTCCAGGTGGATAATAAACTTAACACACCATATGCAATGAGCGGGAAGAACAAAGGATTTTCTCCTTTTGATAACGGCTTGCGAATAATTAAAATCCGTATCCCCCACGTTATTCCTATAATAATAACTAGAGTATAAATAGAATCAATTTTTGGTTTATACCAATAGTCAAAAGCAAACGGATTTATTATTAGCGGAACTGCTGCAAACAAGAAAAAAAGGCTAACGGCGATAACACGATCGGTAATTAGCAATGCAGATATTTTCATGTTCAATTGGTTAGTAGGATAAGGCATGAGACTGCTTATCGCATTTTTATAATAATTTTTAAATAAAAAAAGCAGAAACCGGAGGTTCTGCTTTTTTATGTTCATTCTATGATAACTTGCTATTAATTAGCTGAGGAATATTTATCAATCCCAGATGGTTTGACCTGTATGGTTGAGCCAACTGACGTATTAGGCACGCCTGCTACTTTCAGCGTTATGGAATAATCAGCTGGTTGGTCTTCAGCATCAAGCAATGCTTCGTATGTAAAACCTGCAAATCCCTGCTCAGCCATGGTTGGTTTTAAAGTGGCTCCATTGTTATTACAAACAGCTAACAAGCCAGTACCGGGTGCTACCCAGCCAGCGGCATCCGAACCCATTGCAGCAGGAAAAAGGTTGTTTGGTTCAGACGCAGCATATCCAGCAAGTGCGCCCCTGATGGATTCCGCAGTTCCTACGGATGATGCAATCCTTGATTTATCGCGATAGGCAATAAAGTTAGGTACTGCGATGGCAGCAAGAATACCTATGATAGCCACAACAATCATTAATTCAATCAGGGTAAAACCTTTTCCGTGTCTAATTTTTGTAAGCATATTATTTCTCCTTTTTGTGATAATTATGTTTGTTGACATTGAACCAACGCTGTTTACTTTAGTTTCGTTTCGTTACTTCCCTCACCTCCTCTCACATTTTCACTTTATTGTTTAGTAACTTGTTGTTTAATTTTTGCTTAAACTACTGAGCAATCTCTGTGCCACAAAAAAGAATAAAAATATTGAAGCGATTTCAGGCAAATAAGAACAGGCTGGTTTAGCACCTAAATTTTGCATGATAGGATAAAAAAAGGTAGCAAAACCATAGAGGAGACCTGTATTAATGGGGTTGAGAGACCCGACAAACACTAATACAGGAGGCTCCCCACATGGTTAAAAGACAA
>Ga0172368_10001651_pt1 | contig 29991 bp, 38 predicted proteins | sample Lak11m_FD_114540 | JGI IMG/M metagenome (GOLD analysis project Ga0172368, IMG submission 114540) | Freshwater microbial communities from Kabuno Bay, South-Kivu, Congo - kab_022012_11m | ecosystem: Environmental > Aquatic > Freshwater > Lake | place: Democratic Republic of the Congo: South-Kivu...
GGCCCCGCATGCTTCTGGCGCTTTTCCTGCTGACGGCGCTTTCCGTGGCCGTCATGGCCTTCAACCAGCTGCAGATCGTTGACGTGCAGTACGGCATGTCCCGCTATTCGGCGTTGGCCGTCGCCCCTGCCGCCTCCGATTCGCAGGGCGGCGCATCCGGCGCCAGCCTCCAGTCCTTGGCCGCCAAAGTCATGCCCAAAGGCATTCCGGTCGTCTACGGCTCGGAGCTGGGCGTCTCGTATGACGACCCCGTGAAAGCCATGGCGGTCTTAGGCCCCATGGATGACGGCAACGGCATGAAGGATGCCGCGATGAACGCGCGCTATGTCAAGATCGGTTCCATGATTGCCTGTGAGTACTGCTGCGGCGCCACGACCCTGGTGTTTCCCAACGGACAGGCCGCCTGCGGATGCCAGCATTCGTACGTCATGCGCGGATTGGCCAAGTACCTGATCGAAAAGCACGGCTCCGAGTTCACCGACGAGCAGATCCTGGCCGAATTAGGAAAATGGAAGGCGTTGTTCTTCCCCAAGCCCGTCCTGACCAAGGCGCTGGCCTTTGAATCGGCCGGGAAGGATGCGTCCAACATCGTGGACCTGACATCGAATAAGTTCCAAGGGTTCGAAAAGACGGCGACCGCGCAAGGCCCGGCCTCGAGCGCTTCAAGCCTGCCCAGCCAGGTCGGCGGTTGTTAGCCGCATTGGAGGATTGAACAATACACATGCAACGGTGCAAGAAGTGCCAAAAGCCGTACCTCTCGTGTTGCGGCGACACGAGTGAGTACTGTTTCGATTGCGAGCCGCGACAAAAAGGAACGTGCGCCATCGAGGCGCCCCAGAAAGGAGGAAAACACCATGGATAAATTAGTCATCCTGACCGCGCTGATGGGCCTGGTCCTGGCTGCGTCGGTCTTCCAGGCGTTCGAACTGAACGGCCTGAAAAGCCAGTTGTCGGCAAAGACCGGCGCCGTGACGCTCGCTTCGGCTCCGCAGTCGGCCGCGTCGTCCGGCGACGCGGCGTACGACCAGATGATGCGCGAGATGCATCCCGACCAGTTCGCGCAGCAGCAGGCCGCCAGCGCCGCCATCGGCGGAAACGCGCTGGGTGGCGTGCCGAACCAGGTCGGAGGCTGCTAAGTAAGGACGCGTCTCACCCCTGAGATTTCCAATCCGCCGGCCGCCGTTTTGGCCTCCACCGATTCGGTGGTCGGCCGGAAGCGGAATGCAGTGGCGTGACGCAATTCAAAAAGCGTGAGGAATGACGTATGGACTTGAAAGCGTACCCTTGGGTTTGGATTTTCGCGGCACTGCTTCTGGTGCCCTTGGCGTCGGCGGCACAGCCGCGCCTGCTCGTCTACAAGAACGATGCCTGCAGCCACTGCGGCCCTTATGTGCAGACGCTTTTTGCTTTGCTTGAGAAGAACGGGATCAACGGCGAGCAGGTGCTGGTCAAGGACTACGTGAACGACGCCGATTCCCGCCGTGAAGTGGCGGAACTGCAGAGCCGATTCGGCGTGCCGCTGGACATGCAGGGACACATGGTGTCCGTGTTGGACGGCATCTACGTGCTGGAAGGCCACGTGCCGCTCAACGTCATCCAAGGCTATCTGGACGCGCCGCGGCCGGATAAGCCGGTCGTGGTCTATCAGGACTCGATGCAGTCGGACGTCCAGACGTACGCCGTGCTGTACGAAGGCAAGCGCCAGGTCTACTCCATCAGCGGCGCCGTGGTACTTCCGACGGAAGACTACTCCAAGTACGCCATTCCCACCGTGCTGTTGGGCATGACGGCACTGCTGGTCTATCTGGGCCTGAAAAAAGACAAGCCCGTCGAGGCCAAGTGAAAAGCGAAGCGGCGCATGCGCGCGATGGATCAAGCAAAATCATTAGGGAAAGGAATGCTTCATGGTTGATTTCTGGCAACTCACGGCGTTGGTCACGTCATCCGGCTTCTTGGACGGCATCCACCCCTGCGGCTTTGCCGTGCTGCTTTTCTTCATCGCCTTCCTGCTTTCGCTCAATCGCTCGCGCAAGCACATCCTGCTCATGGGCGGCGCCTACATCGCCGGCGTTTTCTTGACGTACTTCCTCATCGGGTTGGGCATCTTCAAGGCCGTCTCGCTGTTTCCCGGACACTTTTTCGCCATCGCCGGCTCCCTGTTGCTGGTGCTCATCGGCCTGATCAGCATCCGCGACGCATTCACCGGAAAAGAGACGTTGGTGATTCCTAAGATCAGCAAGCCGTGGATCAACGACGCCATCCAGACAGCCACCCTGCCGGCCGCCTTTCTTGCCGGACTGCTGGTGGGTCTCTGCGCGCTTCCCTGCTCCGGCGGCATTTACCTTGCCATCCTGGGCTTCTTGTCGGTCTCGACCACGTTCTGGGAAGGCGTCGGGTACCTTGCGCTTTACAACGTGTTCTTCGTCATGCCGCTGATTCTGACGCTATTGTTCGCATCGAATGAAAAAGTCTTGGAAAAGCTGGAATCCGTTGAAAAGCAGAACCGCAAGTCGTTCAAGATCGCCCTCGGCATCGCCGCCGTCGCCTTGGCGTCGTTCATCCTGTACTCGGTGTTGAAATGAAGCAAAAGAAAACCTCCCGACTCGGACTGAAAAATCGCGCCGTCTTTTGGCTCGAGCGGCATGACCTCGTAGCCGGCGTTTTGGCCGCCTCCATCTTGCCGCTTTTCTACCTGGCCTTGTTGACGGGACTCAACGGCTTTACGCACGCCGTGCGCCAAATCAAGTCCCTGGCCGGCTGGATGGCTTTGCTTTCCATCGGACTTGGCGTGCAGGCCCAGTTGTACTTCCGACTGCGCCGATTGCACCGCGACGGAAACGGAGGCGCGGTGGCTGCAGCAGGAGGTGCGTCGGCCTTTTCCATGGCGGCATGCTGTGCGCATCACGTCTCCGACGTTTTGCCGGCCTTTGGTCTTGCCGCCGCCGCGTCTTTCTTGTCCTACTATCAGGACAGCTTCCTCTTGTTGGGCGTCTTGAGCAACCTCGGCGGACTGCTGTACATGCTGTCCTGCTACCGCGACGCGCGGCAAAAGACGGGAGGCTTTCTGGATTTTGCTTTGCGGTGGCCCTTGAAGGAGTGGCTGCCGCTTTACGTCGTAGCCGCCGCCGCGCTTTTCGTGGCGTACACGGCATCGCTTTGGTATCGATCGGTCGTTTGAGGTGGTTTGTGTGAAGTATCTGGAGTACGGTTTGGTCTTCGTCGTGGTGCTCGTATTGGCATTCGCGTTCTTTGTCTACCGTCCGGCGGGGCAGGCGACGGATGCATCCGGCGCCCTGGTGCCCAGCGGGCAGAACTTCCAGTATTATCAGCAGAAGGCCCAGGCGTTGGGCGACGAATGCGGCGACCTCAAGGATGAAGGCAACGTGCAGCACTTGTCGCACCACCCGGGCCAGTATGCCGAATGCCTCAAGAAAGTCGAGCCGGCGATGCTGCAGAAAGCCACCGGCAAAACCCTGAAGGAACTGATCGGGTAATGCGGCGTCATACACGATTACCTATGCTGTGGCCTGATGGGCTTAGGCGCGCTGTGCTTGCTTTTCTGGGACGCGACCGTCGGCTTGGTGCTTTTGGCATCCGGCGCGGCACTGCATTTTTCCATGGGACATTGATAACGCCTGCAGTATGGAGTGGTTTGGGTTATGTTGGAACGCATGAAAAAAGCACTGGCCGCCGTTTCGCACAATCACGCGCTTCTGATGGCGTTGTGCATCGGGCCTTGGATCGTCCTGGGCGCGGCCTACCTGGCCGGCTTCCGCCATCCGTGGCTTTGGCCTGCCGCGTTATTGCTGTGCATCGGCTCGCACGTTTTGATGATGGCGGCGCATTCCGGCGACGGAAAAAAGGCATGTCATTAGTTGGACGGAGAAAGGCGGGTCATTAGGCGCCCGACGGGGCAACTGGAAACGAGAAGAAGGTGTCGGCAATGGATTGGAAGGATATCCTCATGTGGCTCGGCTTTGCCGTCGCGTTCGGCGGCATGTGGATCGTCATGCACGGCGTGCCCAAGTGAAGGCGGGCCGTCACTCGAGGTGATTGCGATGGTCGGACCGAAAAAGCCCAAGAAAGGCGGATGCTGTTAATGCCAAAAACCGGGTGTTATTGGGCAAGCAATATCAACGCCTCCGTTATTTTTTTTTCCATGGCCGCGAATCGGCCGCTACAAGACTGGGTGATTTCAGATGGCAAAAAAGAAGTTGAACGATGAAGCGTCCGCCGGAGCACAAGCTCCAGCCGGCCTGCCGGAATGGTTCGTCTGGACTACGACGCTGGGCCTGGCTTTGGTCCTTTTGATGCTGTACGTCAACTATTCGGCGTTGTCCAACCTGTCGCGCGCGCAGTACGGCATGATGCAGGGCACGTCGGACATGAACATGATGAACTCCGGCATGATGCGCATGATGGCCGGCGCCATGATGCGAAGCGGCGCGATGACGCAACAGGAATACGACGCGCTCAACCAGGCCTACGGCGTGAACGCCGACATCCGCCAACGCATGGGTGGCATGATGAGCGACGGAGCCGTGTCCGACGGCGAGTACCGCGGCATGATGGATGGCTCGCAGGTCGTCCAAGGCATGATGCAAGGCGGCATGATGGGACGCTAGCCGCGCCCTCTTCCCGTTTTTTTTTCATTTGGCGCGCCCGACGCGGATTCGGCTCCGGGCATCTTCCTTTTCTTTTTTCCTTCCTTCTCTTTTCCCCGGTGGTTCAACCGGTTGCCACTTTGCGATTCTCCGTAAAGCGTTACATAGGAATAAAAACCGTTACACTGTTACGCTTTGGCATTAGGGTCGCGGGGCGAAAAGTCCGGCGTGCAGGCGCAGGGGAAGCGGCCAAAAAGCGAGGTGCAACCCATCCATGAAGTCTGGAACAATCGATGAGAACGCCGCGGGCAAGGCGCTGGCCGCCGTGTTCGGAGCCTGGTTCGTCATATGCGCCGCCCTGCTGTATGGCATCGCCGGGCCGTCCATGATGGTCGGCCGCTACATGATGCATGGAGTCGCGCTGGACCTGCAGCCTTTCAGCCTCACTGGCGTCCTGGTGGGCCTGGTCGCGTGGCTCGTCTTCGCCTACGCCAGCGGCTACGTCTTCGCCAAGCTCTACAACGGATTCCTCCGCTGAGAAGCGACTCCGCTTTATTGATTTTTTTCTTCTTTTTCCCCGCGTTTGCACTGTATCGGTTTCGGATATACTAATAAACCCGTGTTGCCCCTAAAGTGCCAACGCGTTTCTTGGGTGTATTCCATGGTGTTCTATCCTTACGTCGCGGCCTTCGTGCTGTCCTTGGTCCTGATCCTGTTTTCGGCGGCGTATGCCTACAAGCATTACGGCAAGACGAACGAGATGTGCTGCATGATGATCGGCATGGCGTACGGCACGGCCGCCGGCTTTGCCGCAGGAACATTGTTGGTGCTGCCGACGGGCAATTACGTCATGGGCATGTTCGGAGGCACCCTCGTCGGGTTGCTGATCGGCATTCCGATGGGCCGCTGGGGCGGTGCCTTGGGCCGGATGGAAGGTGTCATGGCCGGCATCATGGGCGGCCAGATGGGCGCCATGGCCGGTTTGATGGTGCGGCCTTTCGACTTGAACCTGTTCATGGTCTATTACTTCGCGGTCCTGGTCATGCTGATGGGCGAGATGGCGTACGTCATCTACAAGAGCGCCAAATTGGAGTTTCCCAAGCACGGCGCCGTCGCGTTCGGCCTGGCGTCCGCCGTGGCGCTGGCGTTGCCGTTCTTCATGAATTTCTCCGTATTCTGAAAATAAACGATACCGGTTCAAGGCACTTGCCGTCGCTTTTTTTTTCTTCGTGCCCTTTCCGTTTTTTTTTCCTTCTCCTTTTTCCCGTCTTTGCTCGTCTTTTTCTTTCCCTTTCATCCTAACGTGTAGCGGCATTTCATCATGGTTGACTTGTTGCGCATCATCCGCGAAAACCCGGCCGCCGCATTCTTCATCCTTCTGGCCGTCGGCTGGCTTTTGGTGCGTCACTCCGTCGCGCCTTTTCTCTGCCAACGCCAGGCGGCGTGCTGGCTCTATCCGGATTCCTGGCCCGCTTTGTTGGGCGTGACGTCGGAAAGTTCGGGTCTCGTCGTGGGCTTGGTGGCGGCCTTGCTGTTCGCCTTGCCGTTCGGCCGCTCCGGCTTGCTGGCGACGCTGGTGGCCATCCACTTGGCCGAGCCGGTGTTCGGATTTTTCGGTGTCCTGGCCCTTTTCCTGGCCGCCTCGCTGGTCAGCATCGTAGCCACCCATGCCTTCGTCGAATACGTGTTGACCCATCCCAAAGCGGGTTGGCTGCGCTTACGCATCAAGCCGCTGGAGGCCGTCTTCGGCCCCTCCATCCGAACTGGCGGCGTGTTCTGGATTGCCGTGGGCAATTTGGTGGGCTCGCAATGGCAAGTCAGCGCCTTGGGCGTCTTGTCGGACATCCCGCGCATGCGGGTCTTGGAAGGCCTGTTGTGGGGCAACGTGGCGGGCTTCGCATTGGTCTACGCGTTTTCGCAGGTGCCCAATTTGGACGCCATCAGCGTCATGTTGCTGGTCCTAACGGTGGGCGTACTGGTTTCCTCGCCGGTTTTATGGAGGCGGATTCGCGAAACGTTGCAGAAGAAATAGTTGCTTCCGGCAGTCGGCGCCGTCACTCGTTTTGCTTGAGGATGATGCTGATTTTCTTCAAGGAACGCGATACGGCCTGGATGAATTCCGTCATTTTCATTTCCCTCTGCTTTGCCAGCTGAATCATGCGTATCGGCTTATCCGGCAGGTAGACCGCCCTGAGCAGGTCGACTTCGGACGGTTCGAGTTTGTATCTTGCGGGTTTGTTCATGGCGGCGTAGATGTCGTTGGCGTCCAACGCGTGGGCCCGCAACAATTCCCGCCCGTGTGTCAGTGCCGTGACCCGTGGCCGTTCGTTCTGCTGCATCTCTTTCCCCAAGCGTTCATCCAGCATGCTTCTGAGGACGCGGCCCGTTGCTTTTCGAAGCGCGCCCAGATAATTCCCGTGCATGCGCGATGCCGCGACGGCTTCCAGATGGGCGTTTTGCTTCACGGCTTCGATAAATTCGGTACGTTGCTCCATGCGCTCAACGTGTTCGTGGTGTGCCGGATTTTCCTTTTCAAGGCCCTGGATGTGCTCATCAAGATAGCGCATCCGCGCTTCGGCGTGACGTCTCCAGAGTTCATCCAGCGCCTTCGTCGTCGCAGGGTATAGCCTTGACATGAGTCCCTCCACGATGTGCGGCGTGATTTGTCTGTGGCTCAAACCCTCTTTTTCCAATTTGGCGTGGTCCTTGCGCATTTGTTCATAGAGGCTGGCCACGGTTTTTGGAAGCGGCTCCGGCATGCGTGTATGAGCGCATGCCGGTTTAATCTGCTTTTTCCCTTTCGCCTGATTTTGCCTATTTGCGTAGCGGCGGCTTGTACCGCTTCATCAACGCGGTCGCCCCGGGGGACACCTGCGGGTTTCCCCCTGGCGCGCCCTACGCCTCGCCCCCTTTCTTGCGCAGTGGCGGTTTGTACCGCTTCATCAATGCCGCGTTGGTCGTCACGGAGACTGATGAGAGCGCCATGGCCAAGCCCGCGATGGCCGGGTTCAGCAGAAAGCCGGTGAATGGGTAAAGGAGGCCGGCGGCGACGGGGATGCCGATGACGTTGTAACCGAACGCCCAGAAGAGGTTCTCCTGGATCTTGCGCATTGTAAAGCGGCTCAAGTCGATGGCCGTCACCACGTCGCGCACATCGCTTTTTACAAGGACGATGTCGCCCGTCTCGATGGCCACGTCCGTTCCGCCACCCATGGCGATGCCCAAATCGGCCGCGGCCAACGCCGGCGAGTCGTTGATGCCGTCACCCACCATGGCCACGACTTTTCCTTTCTTCTGCAAGGCCCGAACGTGCTTTTCCTTGTCCTGCGGCAGGACTTCCGCCAGGACCTCGTCAATGCCCAACTGTCCTGCGATGGCTTTTGCCGTGCGGACGTTGTCACCGGTGATCATGTATACGGACATGCCCATCTTCTTGAGCCGTGCGACGGCGTCCTTCGAGCCGCCTTTGAGCGTGTCGGCGATGGCAAGCATGCCGATGAAGCGTCCGTCCCGCCAGGCCGTGACGACGGTCTTGCCTTCATTCTCCCATGCGTGCTTTTTCTTTTCGGCAACGGCTGGGATTTTTTTGCCCACCAACGCGGCCGTTCCCACGGCTACTTTTCGGCCCGAGACGGAGGCGGTGACGCCTTTTCCGGCCGTGGCGTGAAAACCAACGGCCTTTTTCAACGCAATCCTTCGGGCTTTGGCGCCCTGCACCACGGCTTTGGCCAATGGATGTTCGGACAGGACTTCGACCGATGCGCAAAGCCCGACGAGCGTCTTTTCGTCCATGCCTTGCGCGGCCCAGACGTCGGTCAAGGCGGGTTTTCCCTCCGTCAGCGTGCCGGTCTTGTCAAAAACGATGGTGTCCAGGCGCCGCGTCTCCTGCAGGGCCTTGGCCGTCTTGAACAGGATGCCGTTCTGGGCGCCAAGTCCGGTGCCGACCATGATGGCCGCAGGCGTGGCCAGGCCCAGCGCGCAGGGACAGGCAATCAAAAGGACGGCCATGAATGTGGAGAGGGCGAATTCGAAAGGCTGGCCGGCGATGAAATACCAATAGCCGAACACGAGGAATGCGAAGAGTGTGACGGCGGGCACGAATGCGGCGCTGATTTGGTCCACGAGTTCCTGGATCGGGGCTTTTCGGCCTTGTGCCTCCTCGACCAGCTTGATGATCTGCGCCAACAACGTCTCTCCGCCTACTTTCGTGGCCTTGCAGGTCAGGCTGCCCTGGACGTTGATGCTGGCGCCGATGACGGCGTCGCCTTTTTTCTTGTGCACCGGCATGCTCTCGCCGGTGACCATGCTCTCGTCCACCGAACTGTCACCGGTTACCACGACGCCGTCGACCGGCATCTTCTCGCCCGGCTTGACCAAAAAGACGTCGCCGAAGCGGATGGATTCGATGGGCACCGTCACCTGCTTTCCATTGCGGATGAGCGTCGCCGTCTTGGGCTGCAGGCCCATGAGTTTCTTGATGGCTTCCGACGTGCGGCCCTTGGCGATGGCCTCCAGCCACTTGCCCAGCACGATGAACGTCAGGACGAACGTGCCGACTTCGTAATAGAGATCGCCTTTGAAGCCCAACGTCGTCATGAGGCTGTATATGAATGCCGCGCCCACGCCGATGGCCACCAGGCTGTCCATGGTGGGGCTGCGGTTGATCATGCCCCGCGCGCCGCGGAGGAAAATCACGCGGTTGATCCACATCACCGGCGTGGCTAATGCCAACTGGATCCAGGCGCCGTAAGCCTCGTACCAATCCGGCAGGGGAAGCGCAATCCATTTGAGATGTTCGAAAAAGAGCACCAACAACGGCAAGCTGAAGGCCAATGAGGCGTAAAAACGCGTGCGGTACTCGTCGATTTCGCGTTTCTGGACTTCCTCGGCCGACTCCTTTTCCACCCACGCTTCGGCATCGTAACCGGCATCCACCACGGCGCCGCGCAGGACATCGACGTTGACGGATGCGTCGTGTTCCGCCTCGGCTTTTTCCGACGACAGGCTGACTGTGGCCGACTTGACGCCCTTGACCTTGCTCAGCGCCTTCTGTACGAGGTTCTGGCAGTGCGGCGAGCTCATGCCGATGACGTGCAGCGTGGTCTTCATGAAAAGTCCTCCCGATTGGTGTTCCCGCTTCAGGCCAGCTGGTATCCCGTCTTGGCGACGGCCTCGCGCAATTGCGTCGCGCCGACGGCCTTGGGGTCGTACTCGACGTCCATCTTGCCCGTCGCGTAGTTGACCTGGCAGGACGATACGCCTGCGACTTTGGAGACGTTCTTCTGGATCGTCGCGGCGCAGGATGCGCAGTGCATGCCGCGGACGTCGAACTTGGCCTTGACCATGGGGAAAATCCACCTCGGAATCGGATATATCGGAAATTGATATAGTGGCCGTGGGTTAAATAGCTTTGCCGCCATTTTGGGCTCATGGTCCATCCCGAAAAACGGCTGGCAGGAACGGTCTTTGTCTGCGATGCCTGCGGCTTTGCCTATACCGAACGCAAGTGGTCCGAGGCATGCGAGGCGTACTGTACGGCGCACAACGCCTGCTCGCTGGAAATCATCCGCCACGCCTTACCGTCATCGTAGCTGTTCCATTCGGGCTCTGGGGTAGCCGGGGCTATTGGATGGTCCAGCCGCCGTCCACGACCAACGTCTGGCCCGTGACGTAGCTGGCCTCGTCGGACGCAAAATACGCGGCCGCGGCGGCGATGTCGTCGGGCTGACCGATGCGCTTGATGGGAACGGCCGCCAGGATGCCGGCTTTCGTCTTGGCATCAAGCGTGCCGATGCCCGGCGTCTGGATGGCGCCCGGCGCGATGGCGTTGACTGTGATGCCGTGCGGAGCCAATTCGACGGCGGCCGAGCGGACGAATCCGTTGACGCCGCCCTTGCTGGCGCAATAATGCGCCAGGCCCGAATAGCCGATGAGCGCGGCGATGCTGGAAATGGTGATGAGTCGCCCTCCGCTTTTCTGTCCGATCATGCGGCGGGCCGCGGCCTGATTCGTCAAGAATGTTCCGGTCAGGTTTACGTCGATGACTTTTTGCCAATCGGCGTCCGTCATTTCCATCAGGGGTTTGAACGGATAGATGCCGGCATCGTTGATCAGGATGTCAAGCTTGCCGAATTGTCCGACGGCGGCCCTGATTAGCGCGTCCACGTCCTTGCGTCGAGACACGTCCGCTCCGACGGCCAGCACTTTTTTCCGCGTGGCTTTGGAAATGGCTTCCGCTGCCTTCTTAGCGCCTTTGGCGTCGATGTCGGACACTACGACGTCGGCGCCTTGTCGGGCCAGTGCCCAGGCGATGCCGTAGCCGATGCCCTGCTTGGCTCCCGTGACGATGGCCGTCTTGTCGGATAAATCGAACATCCAAACCACCCAAAGCAATAACATTGTTACCTTTATTACGGCTATTCTTAACGTCGGAATTCGCGGCCGTCGCATGGTTTTTAATCCGGCTTTCCGTGAGCATCCGTTATGGCGGAACGCAAATCCGTCCACGAGGGCCATGCCACGTTCGTGGAGTCGGAAATCCAGCGCATCGAAAAAGCGGCGGATCAGCAGATCAGGCGCATCGAGAAAGCATCGGTCGCGACAGTTCAGAAGGCCGAAGAGACCGCGCCCGTCGAGGCGCTGGAGGAACTCCTGCAGAAGACCGAGCGGATGGCGGACCAACTCGGCGACTTGGTGATTTTCCGCAAGATTCGCCGCATGGGCAAATACAGCAAGCGCTTCTTCGTGCTCATCGTGGCCTCCGGCGTGGTCCTGTACTGGCTGGGCATGTGGAACCTGGTCGACTTGTTCTGGGAGTACGTCTTGCCCAACAACCGCATCACGGCGGCGTTCATCTCCATGCTCGTCGGCGCCGTCATCCTCGTCGGCACCGGCAAACTCATCGACGCGCTGGGCGTCGAGGCCGAATTTGAAGCGGGCGCCTTTGCGAAGCCACCCCGGACGCCTCCGCTTGACGAACCGGAAAAGAAATCCTGAACTTACGGAAGCACGGCTGAGCACGCCAAGCGGTAAACCGCCACGCCTTGCTTTTCGTACACTTCCGGCTGCGTCTGCCAGAACGTCCGGTTGAGAGCGGCGCCGCGGCCCAGGAATCCTCCGTCATAGAAATATTCCACGCCGTATTTTCCCAGCAACGGACAATCGCCTTGGAGCATGGCATCGTTGTCCTTCAAGCGCTGGCGATAGTCCAGACCGTGGTGTTCCAGCCACTCCAGCGGCCCCACCACTACGCGGCGGCCGTAAAGCGCCGAGGCGCACGTGTGCGTGCCGTCCGTCAGCAACCGCGCGCCTTTTGGCACGCTCTTATCCAGCCATTGGCACGCCTCCCAGTCGTTTGCGGGGTACAGCGCGTCGCTCCGGTGGGAAATGATGCTGGCCGCATGCAGGACTCCGGTGAACGTCATCAACGCCACCAACGCCACGACGGCGGTTTTCGCTGGCACGCCTTTTTTCCACAACTTGGCCAGGCCCATGGCCGCGCCGACGGCCAGCAACAGAAAGAACAAGATGAAGAGCTTGATGTTGTCCCACGCGTACGGCGCGATTTGGATGACATTGCCGATGAGGAACGCCGGGACTGCCGCGACCAAAAGCTTCACAAGAGGTGTCTTGGCGGAGCGAAGGCCGTACGCGCATGCCGCCACAAACAGGCCGATGTTGCCCGCCCAGAAAAGGACCCAACCAATCGGGCTTGCATCCGGCGCCAACCATCCCCATTGCAGCCGGATTCCGGATGCACCGGTGCCTGCCAGCAAAAGGACCAACGCCGGTGCCGCAAGGACCGCCATGATGCCGAAATGGGCAAGCCATTGCCTGCGACGGTCGAACAGGACGGCGTACGTCGCCGCGAACAGCACCCATAAACCGAAGGAAGGCAGATGAATCATTGGCAATAAGCCGGCCAAGGCCCCCGTCTTTTTCATGTCCCCGCCTTGAAGCAGGCCGTACAAAAGCAGGACCAGGAGGCCAAAGCCCAACGGGAAACTGCGCGTGAAAAAACTCTGCGCCACGAGGTTGTTCTCAAACGGAAAACCCGATTCGCGGTAATCCGACAGGAACCCGGGGTCCTGCAAAAAGGCGCCGACGTTGCCCAGGACGTCGTGCGTCTGCAGGTACGGAACGAATGCGAACGTGCCGTTGAGGAAAAACAGCAACACGGCCAACGCCGCGACTGATTTCGAGCCGGCAATTTTCCGCGCCAGCAAAAAAACGGCCGCCGCCAGCGCCGCGTTCCAGAAAGCGAAGGGAATCCACGTCGCCCACTGCACATCCAGGCCGCCGACCATGAGGGCCGCGGAGAACAAATGCGGAAGGAAATAGTACCGAAGCGGCTCGCCGGCAAAAAGCGGATGCTCCGGCGGAAAGTTGCCGTTGGCCATGGACGTTGCGATGCTTTGATGGAAGCCGAAATCGATGCGCACGCCGCGCGGCACATCCTCGATGCGAAAAAGCGCTACTGCCGCAAGGAAGAAGAGCAACAGTCCGAGGATGAAGATGGCGGCGACGGGTTTTTCCACGTCCAGGCGGACGGCCTTGCCTCGGTGTCGCCAGAAGAAAACGCCCAACAGGATGGCCGCCGCCAGCACCACGCTGGCTTCATTGATGCCCAAAAACCACGCCAAGACCCCCAGTACGCTGACGCCGATGGCAGATCCGCCCAGGATGGCCCAGATGGGGTTGTTCTTTTCCCGACCAAAGAACGCCAGGCCGGCCAGGAAACACGCGGCCAAAAAAACGATGGCTGGAATCATCCCAGCGCCTCCCAGCACTCGGACCAGATTGTCTGGACTTTTTCGTATTCCGCCGCGGCCGCTTCGGCGTGCTTTTGAGATAAGTCAAATTTTATGTCCCGGATGCGGTCCAGCTCCGCGTCGGCAAAGCCGGCTTTGGCATATTTTTCGGCAAAGTAATCCAACAGCAAGCCCCTTCGCACTTGCGCCACCCACTCTTTCCAATCCGTTTTCCGGCCCTGCCTGGAGGCGACGATCCATGTGGCCAGAGCATTGCCCGCCCAGTCGCCCCGCAATTCCTCCAGCAAGCCATCTTTTTTCCCGCGTTTTTCATGCCGCACCACGGCGGATTGCGCCACGGAAGGATTGGCGATTCGGCCCTCGCAGAGCAGTGCATACGTGCCGTCCTCCACGCGGTACCCGAGCGTGATGAACGCCTGCCGCCGGGCCGTCTTCCAGTGGATGCCCAGGTTGCCGCCCACTGCTCCCGCGTTCTCCACCGGCCGCTGGATGGGCGGAATGCCTTGCAGGCGCAGGTTCCTGACTTCGTCGAATTCCTCTTTTCCGATGCGTCCGTCCTGCCGTTTTTCCAACGCGTGCGTCAAGTCCAACAAGGTGCTGGACGCGCTGCCGACGTGGCCGTCGTACTTGCCGATGGTCAGCGCGGCGTCGACCAGCGCGGCCTCGTGGCGGCGGAAAACGTCGTTCAACGGCTTCGTGTCATCATCCACGAACACGATTGACCTCTTCCCACGCGCCGCCAGTGCCAATGCCATGTTGCGCAAGCCGCCGAAAGACGGCGCGAAGACAAGCCGCAGGTCGGCCGGGACGGACTGGCGCACCTCTTCCTCCGTCAGAACCGTGGCGCCGACTGCCTTTTCGACCGCATCCATCTCGTGCCTTTGGCGCTTGGGTGTGATGATGAACCACTCGGACGGCTGTACGTCTTCGTTGCCGCCGTAAGACTCCAATGCCTGCAAGGCTAGGCGGGGCCGGTTCGACACCATGGCGGCGATGAGGCTCATGCGCAAATGGGTGGTGCCTCGCCACTAAAAAACAAGCTGAAAGACGTTTTGCCGGATTGGATTCAGAGTCCTTTGCGCCGCCAGAACAATATGCGCGGCAATGCCGGCAAGGGTTGCTTGGGGTCGCGCCGCTTGGCCGCCTTGACGAACAACGCCAATGCGATGAGCACCGAGGCCACGCTGAGCCACGCGTTGCCGCTTCCTCCTGCGGCCAGCGTGAAGGGCACCAGAAGGACGATCAACGCCAACGCGGCGATGGCCAGCCAATGCCCCGCATCCGTTTGCCGCTTCACCGCTGAACTGACGTATGAAAGCACCGGCTGCGCCTCGCGGGAAAGGCGGGCCAAGAAAGGCAACATCAACAGAACTGCCATGATGAGGATGACGGCGGAGACGGAAACGCTCAGCGCGCCGAACTGCCATTGCCGCCGGCCGACCAAAACCAACGCCAGGACGGCGCCGCCCAGGATGAGCGCGGTGCCCGTGACGCTTTCCTTGGCCTGGTCCGCATGCTGTCGCATGGCCGCCGGCATGTGAGACAACGCCTTGAAAATGGCATCCAGTTGTGCCGCCATTTGGCGCGCGCCGGTCTGCACCTTCGGCGGCACCCAACGCGCCGAAAGCACTTGGATGTCCTGCGAGCGCTGGATGTAGAGGCTGGAAAAGACGGTGGAGAAGAACACCAACGCCGATGTCAGTCCGATGAGGTCGTGCGTCGAGCCGGCCTTGACCGCCTCGTTGGCGATGACCAGCGAGAACTCGCCGGTCGGCACCATGGCTACGGCCGCAAAAGCGGCGCTTTTGGAGTCGAAGCCGTTGAGGTACGCGCTGATGCCCGTGCCGGCCAACTTGAACAGGATGCCGCCGATGATGAACGCCAACAACAGAAGCCCATCCGAGGCGATGCTGTTCCAATTCACGGCAAGACCGATGGCCAGAAAGAAGATGGAAGACAACGCCAGAGTGAAGGGCGACAACGCAGCTTCCAACGCCTTGCCTTTCGGCAGGCTGGCCACCAAGGAGCCGGCCAAGAATGCGCCGACGGACGTCGAGAGGCCCAACGCCTGCGCCAAGAACGAAAAGCCGATGGCCAAGGCAAAACCCAAGAAAAGCATGGTCTCTTCCGTCCGCCGGTCCGTCAGCCAGGAAAGCATCCGGTTGAGGCCGTTGAGCAACGCCCAATACGCCACGCCCAACGCCGCCAGCGCCACCAACAAGGACGTTGCCAGGCCCAACGGCGTCAAGGACGCGTTCTGCGCCGCCGAGAAATACGCCAACGCGAAGATGGCGAAGATGTCCTCGATCACCAACGCCGCGACCAACAACGGCACTTCGCGCCGGTGCGCCAAGCCCTGCTGCTCGAGGATCTTGATGGTCAAGGCCGTGCTGGTGATGGCCAAGATGGCGGCCATGTAAAGCGACGTGATGCCATCCAGGCCCAAAAGTTGCGCCAGTTCGTAGGAAAGAAAAAACACGATGGCCAGCTTGAATAGGCCGATGCTGAACGCCTTGGCGCCGAACTGCTTGAGCTTGGAAATTGAAAACTCCGCTCCGATCGTAAAGAGCAACAAGACGGCCCCGATTTCGGCGAAAAGCGAGACGATGTCGTTCTCAGAAATCAGCCGCAAGGCATGCGGCCCGATGACCGCGCCCGTCGTGAGCAACGCCAGCACCGGCGGGATGCGCAGGCGCACGGCCAGGATGCCGGATAGCGCGGCGAAGAACACCAGTAAGCCGATGTCGACGAACGAAACCATGGTGGGGGAATCTTAAATCCCTACGGATGCGGCGTACTTATAGATGAGCACGGACGAGATTGCGGACGCATTCAAAAACACTCCACTGCCCTTAATGCCTCGTTTGTTTTTTTCGGTTTTGTTGCAACGCCAAAGAGGCCGGTGCCTCTACTTCGCCCTCTTTCGACCCGAGCCGCCCTGCCACCGCGCATCCTTGAACAGCACCGCCGGCGCCTTGCGCGACGTGCGTTGGTGCGTCAAGTACCACAGCGTCGCCAACGCCACGGCCAAAAGCAACACGTCGATGCGCGACAAACCCGCGCCCGTAAGCGGCCCGAAGAACGGCCCGAACAGGATGGCCAACACCAACGCCAAGAGCACCAGCCAATTCACGGGCCGCGTCTTGCGGTGTGAATGTTGGTTGGTGTATGACAGGATGGCTGCCAAATCGCGCAGGACCACGCCCAGAAAAGGCGCCAGGATCATGGCCGTGACGAACAAGACCAGGTTGAAGACCGGCACGTACAGGCCGCCCACCGGGACGGTCTGGTTGCCGAAGCGGCCGATGAGAACCGCCGCCGCGATGAGGACCACGCTGATGGCCGCCGCGACCCATTTGGCTTCCTTGAGGCGCAACTGCATGGCTGCCGGCATCTGCCGCAGGCTTTCCATCAGCACGTTGGCATCCGCCGCCACGTGGTGTCCGCTGTCCTGCAACGCGCGCGGCATGACTTTGCGGGCCCATTTCTCCAGCTTCCCGTAATGGGCCACGGCCAAGGAGCAGGCGATGGTCGAGACGAACACCATGACGGACGTCAAGCTGACCAGGTCCACGCCTGGCACGGCCTTGGCGCCTTCGTTGGCGATGATGAGTGAGAATTCCCCCGTGGCCAACAAAGCCGCCGCGCCGAAGGTCGACGGCCCGGCGGCAAAACCGTTGAGGTACAGGCTCACGCCGGTGGCGACGAATCGGAACACGATGCCCAAGGCCACCAACGCCACGACCAGCATGGGGTTCTGGCTGATGACGGCCACGTCCACGGCCAGGCCGATGGCCAAGAAAAAGATGGAGGAAAACGCCAGCGTGAAGGGCGACACGGCTTCCTCCAACACCTTGCCTTTCGGCAGGGAGGCGACAATGGATCCTGCCAAAAAGGCGCCGATGGATGTGGACAATCCCACGACTTTGGCCAGGTATGAAAAACCGATGGCTAACGTGAAGCCGCGGAACAACACGGTCTCCTTGGTCTCCGGCTGGTCCAGCCACTCCATGGCCCTTCCCAACGCCCGCAACACGACCAGGTACGCCACGCCCAGCAAAGCCAGCGCCGCGGCCAAGGAAGCCGCCCAGCCCAACAAGGACGGCGTCGTGCCGCTGGTAGCCGAGAAGAACGCCAACGCGAAAATGGCGAAAAGATCCTCGATGACCAACGCGCCGATCAAGAACGGCACTTCCGCCCGGCTGGCCATGCCCTGCTGTTGCAACACCTTGATGGTCAAGGCCGTGCTGGAGATGGCCAGAATCGCCGAGACGTACAGCGACGCCAAGCCGTCCAGTCCCAACAACAACGACGCCTGGAACGAGAGCCAAAAGACGATGGCCAGCTTGAACAGGCCGATGCTGAACGCTTTGGCGCCGAACTGCTTGAGTTTTGATATGGAGAATTCGGCGCCGATCGTAAAGAGCAACAACACGGCGCCGATTTCGGCAAACAGCGCGATGGCCTCGCTTTCCGGAATGAGTCGCAACGCGTGCGGCCCGATCAGTACGCCCGCGGCCAAAAGCGCCAAAACGGGCGGAATCCTGAGGCGGACGGCGATGAGGCCGGCCACGGCGGCGAAGAGGACCAAAAGGCCCAAATCAAGGAAAATCGTGTCGGAAATGACGGCCATGATGCGAAGAAAAAGACGGTCCCGAACCTCTTATAGTTGTCCTTGTGACTGTTAAAGTTTTCCGGAAACTTTCAAGGACAACTAGACTGCACATTACAAAACGCTTTTGCGTTTTATGTCGTCCTGCCCGTCTTTCTCAGACTTGCATGAGGGCAAGACTCTTTCGCCGAAGGATGTTCTTGGCCTCTGCTGTAAATGCTCGGAAAACCGAAACGCGCCTAGCCTTACCGCGACGCCAGCTTGACGTCCTCGCTGGTGACCGTCTTGCGGCCGGCGTGCTTGGCAAGCTGGACTGCTTTCTGCGAAATGTCGACGCCCACTTCTTCTAGAACGTCGGCCAATGCTTCGGCCGCGTCCTGGCTGACGCGCTCCGCTCCGGCTTTTCGGATGAGGCGCTCCACGGGCGCAACGGGCAAAATCGGCATGTTGAATCTCCCCACGGATTTTCAGTCCATTGGTTTTTCCAATCGGACGAATCCGTAACTTCGTTTGGGCAAATAAACCTTCGGAATGCTCCGATTGTCGATTTCCCCGTTCCTGCATGCCTCTCCCAAGGCAAGCGGATTACGGGTTACCGAATCAGGCTTTTTAAAAACCCAAGTTCCGGTAAAGTGCCGACTGATTCTTACCGCCGGGGCGGCGTTGTGGGTTTCAACAGCAAGTGCAAATCGGAAAGGACTTCCACCGCTTTTTTCAGCGGCAACAAGGTATTCGCCCGCAGGATGTCCGGCAGGTGCAGCCGGACTTCCAGGGTGCATTCTTCGGGCGAAAGCGGGTTTTCGCGGAGGTGGATCGTCGGCACGAGCGTCACGCCGTGCTTCTTCTCCATCTTGTCGATGGCATCGATGAATTCGCGCGTCTGTTTCATTCCCTTCAGGTCGCGTCGCACCGGAAAGCCGACGGCCGAACTGCTCCGCACGATGTCGTCAACGGCTCGTTGTACTGCATCCGGCACTTTTTGGCTATCCGCGGTCCTTGAACGGTAACGCACGCGTCCGTTGACGGGAAAATGGGCGATATGCGTGGCCAGGTCGTTGGTGCGAAACGGGTTGTCGTCCGCGTGAAGCTGGACTGAGAGGGGAAACCGGGCCGACAACAATTCGGCGGGGTTCTTCGGCTCCGCAGGACGTCCCCGCTTGCTGGACCACCAAGAAGGCATGATGGCATCTGGAATGACGCGACCGGTATTAATTCCTCTTTGCCCAACGACCTATCGGCCCTATGCTCGATTTGCGTCTGTTGAAGGAAAACGTCCAGAAACGCGACTACCAGCTTTTGGCCGCCGCCAACGCCCTGAGGCATAACACGCTGGTCGTCATGCCCACGGCGTTGGGCAAGACGTTCGTCGCGGCATTGCTTGCGGCTCACTATTTGACCGTGCAACCGGAGAAGAAAATCCTCTTTTTGGCTCCCACTAAGCCGTTGGTGGAACAACAGGCGCAACGCATGCGCGACGTGCTGCAGATTATGCCGGAAGCCGTGGTGAGTGTTACCGGTGAAGTGTCGCCGGAAGAACGCCAAGCGGCCTACCAGTCGGCGCGCATCATCGCCGGCACGCCCCAGACCGTGGAGCACGACGTGCTGTCCCGCCGTTTGGTCATGTCGGACTTCTCCCTGGTGGTTTTTGACGAGGCTCACCGCGCCGTCGGCGAATACGCCTACGTCTTTCTGGGCGAGGTTGCCAAAGCTACGTCGGCACGCATCCTGGGCCTCACGGCCTCGCCGTCGTCGCAGAAGGAAAAGGTGCGCATGATCTGCGACAATCTCGGCATCCAGCATCTCGAGCTCAAGCACGAATCCGACCCTTCCGTTTCCTCCTACGCCCAACCCGTCAAAGTCGACTATATTTACGTCGAGCTGCCGGAAGAATTCCGCGCCTTGCAGAATTTGTTGCGGCAGATGACGTCCGAAACATTGGGCCAACTCAAGGAAATTGGTTTTGCCGAATCCGCCGACACCAGCAAGGTCACCAAGCGCGAACTGCTGGCCATGCGCGCCAAAATCACGGCCGCCATCGGCGCCAAAGACGTTGCTGGCTATAAAGCCGCTTCCTTGAACGCCCGCGTCATGAACCTCTCGCACGCCCTCGACTTGTTGGAAAGCCAGGGAATAGATGCCTTGCACGCCTTCCTGGAAGGCCTGAAAGACCGCAAACAGCAAAGCAAAGCCGTCGCATCGCTTGTCGCCGACTTCCGCATCACCAAACTCATCATCCAATGTGACGAACTGCTCGCGCACGGCGTGGTGCACCCCAAGATCACGCGCCTCAAGTCCATCGTGGCCGAACAAGTCGGACGCGGAAAGACCCTGATCGTCTTCGCGCATTTCCGCGACACGGCCCAACGCCTGTCCGAAGAACTCTCCCGTTTGCCCAATGTCAAGGCCCGCATGTTGGTCGGCCGCGCCGGAATGAGCCAGAAAAAGCAGAAAGAGCTTTTGGACCAGTTCCGGGCCCGCGAGTTCAACGTCTTAGTCTGCACTTCCGTCGGCGAGGAAGGCCTGGACATCGAAGCGGTGGACACCGTTTTGTTCTACGAAGCCGTACCTTCGGAAATCCGGGCCATCCAGCGCCGCGGCCGCGCCGGACGTGTGCGTGCCGGAAACGCCATCGTCTTATTGGCAAAGAACACGAAAGACGAGGCGTTCTTCTGGATTTCCCGCCGCAAGGAACGGCAGATGCACGAGACGCTGGACGAACTGTCGCGCGAAATGAGCCGCTCCCGCAACGCCCGCGCTGAAATGGGACCACCTGCCGCCCCGACGTCGTCCTCGCAGCCGCATTCGGGCCCGTCTTCCGGGCAGAAAGGCCTGGGTGAGTTTTAATGCCCACAACATATTAATACTATAGTATAGTATATCTATTCATGGCAAATATCTTTTTGACGGATGAAGCGTACGCCAAATTCAAAGCTCTCAAGAAGGAGGGTCAGAGTTTTTCCGATTATATTCTGGAGCTGCCCCAAGAGATTGACTGGAAGCGCTTTGTTGGCGCTTGGAAAGACGTAGACACGGAAAAAATCAAGGCACACATCAAGAAAGACCGGCGATAGTTCTTGGACGCTTACTTATTGGATTCAAGCGCCATTGTGGACCTGCTCCGAGGAGGGCAAAAAGGCGACAATATCCAACATTTGTTGGAAGGCAAGAAGCTGCTTACCAGCGTGATTTGCTATTGTGAGGTGCTGAACCAATCTGAAGGACCTCGACAAGCGCAAGCCAAGTCATTCATGTCCTCATTATTGGTCCTGCCCGTGACGGTTTCAGATGGCGATGTGGCCGAGCAAATGCAGTATTCATGCCGAAAAAGCGGGGGGCATGTCCGTACGATGGATTGCCTTGTTGCGGCCACGGCGTTCAATCATGGGGCTACGCTTGTGGCAACGGATTCCGATTTCGAACGCATCGACGGCCTAAAGAAACACCTCTTCTGAAGATTGTTTATGGCCGACGAACTCGTCTTTGACTCCCAGCTTTCCGCGTCCGGACAGCTGCAGCTCTTCATCGACGACCGCGAACTGAAGTCTTCCGTCGCCAAGGCCCTCTTCAGGCAAAACGTCGTCCTGAAGCCCGTCCGCCTGCCCGTGGCCGATTTTGTCGTATCGAATCGCGTGGCAGTCGAGCGCAAGAACGATGCGGATTTCGAGGCCTCCGTCATCGACGGCCGCCTGTTCACCCAAGCCGGCGAACTCAAATCGACCTTCGAATCGCCCATGATTGCACTGGTCGGCTCGACTTTCGAGCGCATCCAGCCCGCCGCCTTGCGGGGCGCCATGATAAGCTTGGCCGTGGACTACAAACTGCCCCTCTTTTTCTTCGACACGGAAGATGAACTGGCCGACTTCCTTTACGCCCTGGCCCAGCGCGAACAGTTGGCCCTCGACCGCCTGCATCGCGTCCAATTCGCCAAGAAAGGCGATCTGGTGGCCGACCAACAGCGCCTCGTGGCCGAAAGCTTGCCTGGCATGGGCCCCAAGACGGCCCGCGCCCTCCTGGAACACTTCAAGACGCTTCAAAACATCGCCAACGCGTCGGAAAAAGACCTCGCCGCGGTTGAAGGCATTGCAAAGAACCGTGCCACCGCCATCCGGAAGGTATTTGAATCGCCGTATGAGGACTAATTGGGTCTGACCCGTATGGCTTCGCCTAACCACCGTTCTTTCCTGATCCGCATGCGCGGTATCTCGCGCGACATCAAGACTGGAAATAGGCCTGAAGTAAAACCGGAATTCTTCTCCATGCTCCAGCCCCACCTCAATGTGGTGGAGGAAAGCTACCGCCAAATGTTCAATATGGCCGTCCATACCCTTCTGGGGGAAAAAGCTGACGCGAAGAGCATTATTGATGCCGTGAATCGGGGCCGGAAAAACCCGGATTTTCAATCCGTCTCGAAGTCGGCCCTGGCCGGTTTGCGCGACTCCGGACTACATCCCGGCGTGGTTGATCGCATCGGCCAGTCTGCCAGCGAATACCTTTCCGCACTGCATACGCTGGATTACCTACGCGGCATGTCCGAAATGCATCCCGCGGTTTTCGGCCGTTTCCTCAATTCCCGGCGCACCCGCTCCGAACTGGGTCTGCACGTCACCGAATTCTCCCGGATCTTCGACGTGGCGACGGCATTCAGCAACTTCAAGTTCGAGCTGGAGCGCTTCAAGCAAACGTACCCATTTATGAACGGCGGGACTCCTGATTCGCCCGGCATCCGGATTCCCGGTTTTGACCATCACTTCGGAATCGGACGCAAGCTGGCGTTCCTGGGCGCCCACCCTTCCGTCTACGGCGGCGACAACCTGCATGTGGAGGACTTGTCCAACGGCAAATTCTTCATCTCGTTGGTCGATCTTTCCGGACACGCGGAGGAACATAGGACTGGCATCAACCATGTCCGGAACTGGCTGATCGGCAACGATGCAGGGCTATTAGCCCACGTCTCAAAGGAAAAATTCCGCAATCGCGCCTATGTTCGCCGTTTCCTTCAATCGCACTCAGCGAACGTGAATAATTTCCTTGAACAATTCGGCGTCAACGCAACGGCCATATTCGGCGTATTTGATTCTAAGACCAAGGAATTCCATTACATCAATGCCGGCCATGACGACCCCGTCGTCTATTCGCCCGAGACCCAAGAACAGGTAGCCGTGAACCATTCCCATGCACTTTTGCTGGGCTTCTTGAGTGCCAAGCCCGAGGATTACGACGTCCACACGATCCGCTTGGACAATCCGGGCGCGGCTTTGCACCTCCGTACGGACGGCCTCCACGAACTACCCTCATCATCCGGCAAGGACGTGGATCGCGGTGAAGAAATGAACCAGAAATTCATCGAACTGATGAAGGAAGGCCATAGCGCCGAGTCGGCCACCCATGTCCTGTTCCAGCACGCCGAAAACCTGGGAACCGGACTTCCTTGGTTCGAAGATGACACGCGCAGTTTCATCCTGATAAACAACAAGACGCCGTCCCGATTCAAACGCGCCTTCGATACGGTGCGCGCACTGGCCCGACCGGAAACCGGCGGCTCCTCCTTGATGCGTCACGCTCTGGCCACCGTGTGATTTACGCGTATGGGGCTTTACTCCTTCTTCAGCTTCAGGATGGCTTCGGCCAAATCGCCGCCGGCCTCTTCCAACGCTTTTTCAGCCTCTTCTTTTGAGGCGCCCGTCTCATCCATCACGAGGTCCACGTCGCTGGGCGCGGCGTCCGCTCCTTCGCCGGCTTCTTCGCGGAAAGAGCCGGAGACCTGGAGGCTTTTCTGGCCCTGCATTTCGACCAAAATGACCTGTGCCGGTTCGACGACGAGTTTTGAGCCGTCGGCTTTTTCCACGATGACGCGGAGGGCGTCGACGGGCTCGTTCTTGATGCCCATCTGCTTCATGATTTGAGCCATCTGTTTGGGGTTCATATTCGGGAGCATGAAATTCACCTGTTTGATTCGAGCACTCTATGCTTTTCTTTTCGGTAGGCCGCATTTTCCTTGGCAAAGAAAAGGCGACCGGTTCATCATCTGAGCCATCTGTTTGGGGTTCATGTTCGGAAGCATGAGGTTCACCTGTCTTTGGAATTTGGAAAATCGAATACGGGTATAGTGATGACGTAAATTTTAAACCCGAACCTTTTGCCCTTTGTTTTCATTGCAAGACTTATTTTTAGCCCACGAACTGAAAAGTATTTTAATAGTGATTTACTATTCTTTAATTGGTGAGTTTATGGCCACTTTGACCGTTGAATTCAAGGGCGTTTTGGATGATGTCTTGACCGAATTGGTAAAGCAGGGTTATGCCAAAACGAAGGCGGAAGCCCTACGAATGGCGCTTTTGCATTACGGGGAGGAATTCGGGCTGGTGAAAAAAAGGCTGCATGCCCGTGCTGAGGAATATGCCTATTTGGAAAGCAAGAACCGGTGATCGTACTTGTACCTCGACACGGATATCCTTTATGCGTTGATGAAAAAGGACGATCACCTCAAACCACTGGCTTTGTCGATTCTGAAGAGAAACGAAGCCAAATACACCTCGGCTGTGACGCTTTTGGAGCTGGAAATCGTCGTCAAGCGTGAATTGGGTGACTCGTTCAGTCTATCCATTGTGGATTGGCTTAGGCGTTTGGTACCGGATTTGAAGGTAGTCGAGTTCACGGCCGATGATTTTCAAAAAAGTCTGTATCTTCGTCAAACGCATGGGTTGGGAATATTCGATGCCGTTCACGCGGCGGTTTGTCTTCGGAAAGACGGTTTGATGGCTTCTTCGGATCACATTTTCGACCGCATTTCGGGAATTAAACGGGTTGTCCAATGAAGAACTATCTATTTTTTGATCATACTGCCGATATTCTCTTCGAAGCCTACGGCCCCACTTTTGAAAAAGCGTTGGAGAACGCGGCGGCCGCATTATTTGAGACCATTGCCGATTTGAAGAAAGTCAAGACCACGCGTTCGGTGAAGATCCGCGAGTGGGCGCCGAACCGCGACGAATTGGTCGTGCGCGTCCTCTCGGCCTTGGTGGCGCAGCGCGACGCGGAAGGCTTGTTTTTCAAAACGTTTTCCGTGAAGAAAATCGAGGGAAAGGACGGCGGCTTTCACCTGCAGGGCGAGGCCAAGGGCTCTCCCATGACTCCGCAAGCCGGGTTGCTGGACGTCAAGGCGGTGACGCATCATGAGACGAAGGCTTTTCAAAAGAGCGGCCAATGGACGGTGCGTGTCCTGCTGGACATATGAACTTGTCTTGGTGTTGTCCCCCTCGGCTCGGCCGGCTCTGTTGAAAATCTGCGTCTGACGAAGTGGTTTACGACGCTTTTTTGGGTTTTGTTTTTCTTCGTCCCCACGCAAACGGCCGCCTTGCTTCGTTTTGTTTCAATTCATCGGTTTTTCCGACTCTTTCAACAATGCCGGCTCGGCCAACTGGTTTTTAACGCCCGTTTCCGTTCTTGCTTCCATGCTCAAGACCGCTTTTCCCTGCGAACTCCTGTCGTGGGACGACATGTATGAATACGGCCGTGTCCTGGCCGGCAAGATGCGCGAGGAACACTTCCGGCCGGATGCCATCGTGGCCATCGCCCGCGGCGGATACGTGCCCGCCCGCACCCTCTGCGATTTTCTCATGGTCGATAGGCTCTACTCCGTCCAGGTGCGCCATTGGGGCGAAACCGGCCAGAAAAGTCTGAAGGCCAAGTTGTGGCATCCGCTTTCCGCCGACCTCGAGGGCAAGAACGTATTAATCGTGGATGATTTGGCCGACACGGGCCAGAGCTTCGAAGTGGCCCTGGCGGAAGTCAAGAATCATAAGCCCAAATCCGTCAAGACGGCGGGTTTGTTCGTGTTGGAAAACAGCAAGTTCGTGCCTGATTACTACGTCGCCATGCGGCCTTGGAAGTGGTTCGTTTTTCCGTGGAACTTCACCGAAGACGCCTGCAACCTCATCGCCGGCCTGTTTTTGGCCAAGTCGGAAGACAAGAAGAGCCTCGACATGGTTGCGGAAGAGCTATTCGTCAAACACGGCATCCGCCTGCCGCAGGACAAGCTCAAGCTCATCATGACTGAACTGGTCCACCGCAAGACCCTGCAGCCGTACTGGGTATCCGGCAATCTCATGCGCTGGATGCCTTTGCAGAAGCCGAAAGACAAGCCGCTGGGCGGCGGGCGCAAGATCGTCCGACGTTAGGTACCCGTCGGTGTCTTACATCCTATATGCCCGGTCGTGGTGTTCGAACCGCTGGAAGAGGATGAAGTTGCGTTCCTTGTAGACTTTGAAGATGAGGACGAAGTTGCCGACATGGACGCGTTTGGATTCCTGCAAGGGCTTGCGCAGGTTCTTGTAGAAATCGATGGTCTTGAGGTCGCGTGAGACGACTTCCCGGATTTTTTTCTTTACTGCTTCCGCCAGGCTTTTGTCCCGCCGCTCCAACTCGGTCAACATCTGCCGCAATGAGTCGGACAAGTCGAAATCGAACATCGGATCACGTCTTGTCCAGCTCGTCAAGGGTCATTTTGCGGCGGAAGCCATGTTTCTTTTCCCAGTCCGTGGTTTCGGACAGCACTTGTTTGGCGAATTCCTCGTTCAGCTCAGGTTCGAGGATTTTCGGTCCGAACTCATGCACCAGTTCGTTGAATGCTTCCGATTTGTTGTTGAGGCCGCGGGCGGCGCGGAAGACGTCAAGAACCCGGTCGGTATAGTCATCAATCCTTATGTTGATATTTTTCATAATAAAACGTTATGTTTTGTTATTAATATTGGTTTTGATGTTCGCATTTCCGCATCCCTGTTTTTTCCTGGCTCACGCTGGCCGTCGGAAAAACAAAAATGAAAGAATGAGAAAAAGGGCCTTTCCGCCGTCAGAACCGGCGGTACGGCATGATCTCGTCGATCAAGTCGACTTGCGAGAGCATCATGCGGCGGCAGCAGTAACGCTCGAAGCCGAGTTCGTCCAATGCTGAAGTTGCGTTTTCGGCCGTGGCTTTTTGGCCTTCACTTCTGCTCGTCTTCCAGCATCCATTTCCATGCGGGTTGGACGCGGATGCGGATGCCGTCGATGACGCGTTCGTCTTCCTGGTCCTGCGTGATGATGAGGGCTTCCTTCAAACCGATGCGTTGGGCGGCCTGAACGGCGCCATCGAATTCGCGTTTCTGGTTTTCCTCGTCTAATGCATAGCAGACTTGGATTGCTTGTGTGGCGGTCGTGAAGTCGCATTCGGAGCCGTTCTTCCAATACTTGGGCGTTTCTTTCCGGTGGCGCAGTTCCAGGAACACCAGGTTTTCCAAGAGGCGTCCTTTGTCTTTCTCGTTGACGTAGTGGTTGACGAATCCTTGGTCGATCAGGTAGGCTTTCTTGTGGTATGCCGTTTCCTTCTTGGCGGATTTCTGGCGGGCCGGCACGAGGAAGCAATAGAAGACGTCTTCCAGGATGCGCGTGTATGCGTGGACCACGGACGTGCTGGAAGTGTAGCCGTTGCTCTTGGCGAACTGGTGGAACTTGTTCACGGTGAACGTCTGCCCGTAGTGGTTGAACAGGTAGCGCATCAAAAGCCGCATCAGTTCGGTGTTCTTGATTCCGTGCCGCTCGATAACGTCCTGGAAGAACACGGTCTTGTAGTAGTCGTCGACAAGCTCCAGACTGTTTTCGAGGGCTACTTCCGGGTAGCCGCTGAGGCTGGCGAATTCATCGAACCGGTTCTTGACTTCATGCCGTTGGCTGGTGTGTATCCAGTTGGCTTCCAGGGAGACGCCTTTGGCGGCGAGGAATTCGCGGAACGAGAATGGCATAAGCTCGATGGTGATACAGCGGCCGCGCAGTGACGTCGCGATTTCCCGGCTGAGCAGACGTGAGTTCGAGCCCGTCACGAAGATTTCGTGGCGTTTCTCGTTCAGCCGTCGCACGAACCGGTCCCAGCCATCCACGTTCTGCACTTCGTCCAGCACCAACGTGGGTGTCCGTCCGGGGTACATTTCACCGTAAGCTTCCAGCAGCATGTCCAGTTGGTCGGCGCGGATTCCGTGGATGCGTTCGTCTTCGAAATTGATGTATAGAAAGTCGGTCCGGGCCTTGCCGTGCTGGACTTCCGTAGCCATCATGTTGAACATGAGGTAAGTTTTTCCGCACCGGCGTGGACCGACGACGACGATGACCTTACTGATTTTATTCAGTTTAGGCACTTGCGTTTCCCGGGAAACCAGTTTGGGGAATGAGGCTTCATGGAACTCCGCGATGATGCGTTTGAGCGTTTCCTTGAGCCGGAACTCTTCCATGATTCTATTAGTGTCGACGTGGCAATAAATATCTTTCTATGAATAGAATAAAAATCATGATTTTTATTCTATTGTTCTATTAGCGATTATTGGAATGGGCCATGTTCGTATTTTTGAAATTGCGCTGCTCTTCGGTTTCGTGTCCCGTTTTAACCAGTGGCCCCGCTACCGCTAAAACTTCAAAAAAAGAAATTCGTAGGACGGTTACCGGTCAACATCCTAGTAGCGGCGGTACGGCATGATTTCGTCAATCAAGTCGACTTGGCTCAGCATCATGCGGCGGCAGCAGTAGCGCTCGAAGCCGAGTTCGTCCAGGACCTTGGCCGAGTCTTCGGCCTGTCCGCCTTCCTCGTGCGAGCGGGTGCGTTTCTTGAACTCGTCGAACCATTCGGCGACGGGTTTGCCACACGTGAAACAGCGTACGGGAATGAGCATCTTTCAACACACCTGCATGACGTCGGGAACTTAGCGGTACGACTTGGTGAAGCGGGCGCGGGCACCAGGGCCGCGGAACTTCTTGGGCTCGACGCGGCGGGAATCCTCGACCAAAAGCGAGCGGTCGGCTTCCATCATCTTGGCCTTTAACTCGTCGCCTTCATGCGCGACCAGGACGTTGGCGATGGCGACGCGGGCGGCCTGAGCCTGGCCCATCGAGCCGCCGCCGTGCGTGGAGACGAAGACGTCGTACTTGCTGCCGTCGGTGAAGCGCAAAGGTTCGGTGATGATCTGACGCACGTAGGCCGAAGGAATGGCTGCCAATGCCAGGCCGTTGTAGTAGACGTTGCCTTTTCCGGGGCGCACGTAGGCGCGGGCCGTGGCTTCCTTGCGTTTGCCGCGCACCACGCCGACGCCTTTTTTCTTGCGGCTGGACGTCTTCTTGGCTTTCGGAGCGGGTTGTGCAGTGCTCATAATCGTTTATCTCCTTTTTTGCGGTTTAAGCGGCTTTGGGTGCCTTCCAGCCGAGGCGTTCGCAGACGTGCTCCAGCGTCACGTGCGCGCGGGCCAGCTGTGCCGCGGTGTTGACGAACGGCTTGGCGTCCTTCACGTCATGGGGCACGCCCATGTAGATGCGCAAATTGCCCATGGCTGCCTTTTTGCGGGCGTTGCGCTTGGGCAGCATACCGCGGATGATGCGCTTCAAAAGCAAGTCGGGCCGGCGGGGCCATTTGGCGCTGTGGTCGGGATTCGCCTTGTCCATCATCTGGCGGCGGGCCGAATAGATTCCGACGACGTATTCCGCGGAACCTGAGAAGACGGCTTTTTCGGCGTTGACGATGACGACGGTTTCATTCTCCTTGACTTTCTTTGCCACGTAGGCGCCGAGGCGACCGATGATGGCGTCTTTTGCATCAATGGTTAACGTCATTCAGATCACGATCTTGATGTTTTTTGCGGCCGCGTTCTTCTCCAAGAAGGCGGAGAGTGGGACGGCGTTGGATTTGCTTTCCTTCAGGCCGGCAATGGCCGTGGCCGAGGCGTCGACGTAGGCCAGCGTCAGCGGATGCGTCAATTTGCCGATGCCGAGGACTTTTCCGGGCACTACGACGGTGTCGTTGGCGTCCGTCACCTTGTCCAGCTTGTACAGGTTGACCTCGACCTCGCGGCGCTTGGGCTGCAGCAGGATCTCGCGCACGCGCGTCCAGACGGGGCGTTTGGCCTTGCGCAGCTGGTTGGCGAGGCGGAGTTTGACGATGTTCTCGATTCCTTTCTTGACCATATGTGTATCACGTGTTGTTGGGGGGAGA
>Ga0172368_10001653_pt1 | contig 29970 bp, 25 predicted proteins | sample Lak11m_FD_114540 | JGI IMG/M metagenome (GOLD analysis project Ga0172368, IMG submission 114540) | Freshwater microbial communities from Kabuno Bay, South-Kivu, Congo - kab_022012_11m | ecosystem: Environmental > Aquatic > Freshwater > Lake | place: Democratic Republic of the Congo: South-Kivu...
CCCCTGCAGCAACCACAAAATCTCAGACGGAGAATAAAAAATAAAATGAGACGCGAAGACATCAGAAATATTGCGATTATCGCCCATGTCGACCACGGCAAGACCACCCTTGTAGACGGGATGTTGAAGCAGGCTGGGATATTCCGCACGCCTGAAAAGGTTCAGGAGCGGGTTATGGATTCCATAGACCTGGAGCGCGAGCGCGGCATAACGATAATGGCAAAAAATACCGCGGTTGAGTATAACAGCACAAAGATAAATATTGTTGACACTCCGGGGCACGCGGATTTTGGAGGCGAGGTCGAGCGCACGCTTAAGATGGTTGACGGTGTGCTTTTGCTTGTTGACGCCTCAGAAGGTCCGCTTCCCCAGACGCGGTTTGTTCTTAAAAAGGCGCTTGAACTCGGCCTTCCTCCAATCCTTGTGATAAATAAAATAGACCGGGCTGACGCCCGCATTCAGGATGTGCTGAATGAAGTCTATGACCTCTTTATTGACCTGGACGCCGCAGAAGAGCAGCTTGAATTCCCTGTGCTTTATACGAATGCAAAAAAAGGCCTCGCCGGAACCGGTATCTCCGAAGAGATGACAGACCTTAAGCCTCTTTTTGACGCGATACTTAAAACCATTCCTGCTCCTTTGGACAACAGAAACGATGTCCTTCAGCTTCTCGTAACAAACATTGACTATGACGATTACGTAGGAAGGCTTGCGATAGGAAGGATTTTTTCAGGGGCTGTCAAGGTCGGCGATACGGTTGCAATGGCCAAAGCGGAAAACGAGACAACAAAGACAAAGGTAACATCCCTTTACACCTTTCAGGGGCTTGAGAGGATTGTTGCAAAAGAGGCGATCGCAGGAGACATTGTCGCGCTTTCGGGGATTGAGGGAATAACCATCGGGGATACTGTCACAAACGCGGAAACTCCAAAGCCGCTTCCTCGCATTACTGTTGACGAGCCCACGATCTCCATGGTCTTTCAGGTCAATACCTCTCCTTTTGCCGGGAAAGAAGGCGATTATGTCACATCAAGAAATCTCAGGGAGAGGCTTGAAAAAGAGCTCCTATATAACGTTGCTATAAAAGTCGATTTCTCAGGAATAGATTCCTTTACCGTGATGGGAAGGGGAGAACTCCAGCTTGCAATCATCATAGAGATGATGCGAAGGGAAGGGTACGAGCTTGCGGTTTCAATGCCTGAGATAATCATCAAAAAAATTAACGGCGTCCTCCAGGAACCTATGGAACTGCTTGTCATAGACGCGCCCGAGGAATATGTAGGCGTAGTGACTCAGCAGGCAGGCATGAGGCGCGGGAAGATGCAGAAGATGCAGAACAACGGCTACGGCCGGGTGCGGCTTGAATTCAGGATACCCTCGCGCGGGCTTATTGGTTTCAGGTCGCAGTTCCTTACGGACACAAGGGGCACCGGGCTTCTAAATCACCTTTTTGACGGTTACGAGCCGTGGCAGGGCGTTATCACGAAAAGGCAGACAGGCGCCCTGGTTTCGGACAGGGCAGGCAAATCAACTATATACGCGCTTTTTCATCTCCAGCCGCGCGGCGTACTTTTTATAAAAGAGAACACTTCTGTTTATGAGGGCATGATTATCGGAGAAAATTCACGTGACAATGACCTGGACGTGAATGTTATCAAGGAAAAGAAACTCACCAATATAAGGGCGGCAAACGCGGACGAGGCCTTGCAGCTTATCCCTCCACGTCTAATGAGCCTTGAGCAGGCGCTTGAATTCATAAAGGAAGATGAGCTTGTTGAGGTTACGCCGCAGTCTATCAGGCTTCGCAAAAAAATTCTTGAGGCAAACAAAAGACCGAAACTGAGAAAAGAATAATCGTGAATAAAGCGCGGCTTAGTCTGACATGGACTTTCGTTACGAAGAAGTTTTATTGTACTTAATGGATATTTTGTAGTTTATCCGGGCATGGCCTCGGAAGTCTTTTCCGGAGCAGACCATCTCTCCCTTGTCTGATTTAAGGCGTGCTTTCACCATTTTGGCAACGGCAGGCTCAAGGTTAAAGCCTCCGTCTATGCAATCATGGTTCATGCATTCCATCCTAAAATAGGCATTGCTGTTAGGAAAGAAATTGACTGTGCGCTGCATAATCGCCTGTGCGCTGTTTCCGGCGTAATAGTTCATGTCAATAGTGACGGATGCAACGTTTGGGTAGCGCGCGGTTATCGGGACTGAACTAGCTTTCTGCTGTTTTCGGTCTGCGCGTTCTGAATTTTTAAGTTTGCTGTTAATGTATTCCTCCAAATAAAAAAACCGCAAAGCTAAAAGTCTTTGCGGCCTTTAAGGTGCTAAAAACTTCTGAAACTCTATATTAAAGAGTAGCACATTTGCGTATAATTAGCAACAAAATTGTTTTACCACAGCAAAAGGCGGAATCTTCTAACAGGTTTAGTGTGTGCGGACAAATTACTTAAAACTCTGCTCGTTAGACGGGAACGTGCCTTTTTCTATATCCTGTTTATAGGCCTGTATCGCCTTCAGCGCTTCTTCCTTAATATTGGCATATCTCTTTACAAACTTCGGAACGAACCTTTCAAATAACCCGATGACATCGTGAAGCACCAGCACCTTGCCGTCGCAGAACGGACCTGCGCCTATGCCGATTGTGGGTATGGAAAGCTCTTCCGTTATTTTTTTTGCGAGGTTCATCGGAATTGCCTCAAGCAAGAGTGAGAACGCGCCTGCGTCTTCCGCGATATGCGCCTCTTTAATTAGTTTTTTCTGGGCATCCTCAGTCTTGCCCTGAACTTTATATCCGCCCATCCTGTGAATTGACTGGGGTGTAAGCCCTATGTGCGCCATTACAGGTATATCGGATTTTGTCAGGGCCTTGATATGTTCCGCTACCTCAGCGCCGCCTTCAAGCTTTATTGCCGATGCTCCTGCCTCCTTCAGAAACCTTCCCGCATTCCTTACAGCCTCCTCTACGCTTGCCTGATAGGACATGAACGGCATATCTCCGATGACCATTGCGTTCTTAACGGCTCTCGTTACCATTTTTGTGTGATATATCATCTCATCCATTGTGACGGGAAGCGTGTTTTCAAGACCCTGAACAACCATGCCCAGAGAATCGCCGACGAGTATCGCGTCCATTCCGGCCTCGTCAACTATCTGGGCGAACGGGTAGTCGTAGGCGGTCAGCATTGTGATTTTTTTCTTTTCCGTTTTTTTCTTTAAAAAGTCATTAATCGTTATCTGCGGCATAAATATCTCTCCTTTTAAAACTCAAACACAATTATCTCCGAGAGTTCGCTTTCTTTTACAGGCCCGACAGCAGTTACCCGGAACGCATGCCTTGCGCCTGTTTTCTCTCTCAATGTAAACACAGGCGTTGTCAATTCCTTTATGAGTTTAAATCCGTCTTTTTCATTTGTTTTATTGTAAACCCTGTATTTGGTCACCCATGTCTCCGGATTTTCCTTCCATGAAATAACTACTTTATCATCAGATATAACCGTTTGAAACCCCTGCGGTTTTGAAGGGATAAAGGTTGAAGGGTCAACTGTTATTTCGGTGGAAGCCTTGCCTTCATTGCGGAATTCTTTGTTCAGGAGACTGCGGACTGTATAATAAACCGGATTTGCTGTTTCCAGATTGTCGGAGTAATTAGTAGCTGTCAGCGGTTCTTTATTAACCGGTTTTATGCCGTATTTACCTTTCTCGGATGTTCTGTAGACATTATACAACACGTTTCCGCCGGCGCTTTCCCATGAGATGTGCAAGGCGTCGCTTCCAACCTTGAATGATATATTCTCCGGAGCAAGCGGAACAGGTTCGGTCTTTATTTCAATTATATTTGATCCGTCGCTTAGAATTTTTTTCAGGCTTTGTGCGACTACTTTATATTTGTAGAGAACACCTGTCTTGAAATTTACATCTGCATAAGAATTCTCATCTTTAGGTATGGACGCTATTTTCTGGAAGCTCGCGTCTTCTGCCCTCAGAATATGAAATTCTTTCAGATTCTCTTTTTTTGAGGTATAAGACCACGAGAGCATAAGCGTGTCTTCCCTGTGTATTGCCTTAAGCGCTGCGGGGGCAAGCGGTTTCTCATATGCCTTTAGCGTCGGCGGCATTTTTTTGCCGCAGGATGCCAAAAGAAAAAGGATAAGAATAAAAAGGTGAATCGGTGAATGGGTGAATCGGTGAATGGGGATGAAAAGGTATTTTTGAATCACTTTGTTACCGCTTTGCCCTTTCGCCGAGTCTTTGCTGTAGCTTATTAATTTGTTTTTTCACTTCTGACGGGGAGGTCCCGCCTCTTGATATCTTTGCGTTTACGGAGCTTTCAGCGCTGAGACGCGGATAGATGTCCTTTGAGATAACATTGGAAAAATTCCTGAATTCCGCGAGAGAAACTTCGCCGAGCTCTTTTTTGTTCTTTATGCAATACCGCACAATCTTTCCGGTTATCTCATGCGCCTGTCTGAAGGGAATGCCTTTTCTAACCAGGTATTCTGCTACATCTGTAGCGGTGGAATACGCCTTTCCGGCGGACTCGCGCATTTTTTCTCTCATAAATTTTATCTGCGGCATCATCTGCGCAAGAACCGTCAGACATGATTTGACGTTATCCACAGCGTCAAAGACAGGGGTTTTGTCTTCCTGCAGGTCCCTGTTATAAGCCAGGGGCAGCCCCTTCATTATTGTCATAAGAGCAATCATATTTCCAAAGACTCTTCCGCTTTTTCCTCTTATTAGTTCGGCGACGTCCGGGTTTTTCTTCTGCGGCATTATGCTTGAGCCTGTGGTAAAGGCGTCAGGAAGCTCAATAAACGAGAACTCCTCTGTGGACCACAGGATAAGTTCTTCGGCCAGGCGCGAAAGGTGTATCATGAGCATAGCCGCGTTAGTCAAGAACTCTATCGCAAAATCCCTGTCTGAAACTGCATCAATGCTGTTTTCAGCAACGGCCTTGAATCCGAGCAGTTTCGCGACATAAACCCGGTCAACCGGCAGCGACGTGCCTGCCAGAGCGCACGAACCCAGAGGAAGCACATTTATTCTTTTCAAAGAGCCTTCAAACCGTTCCCTGTCCCTCAAGAGCATTTCAATATAGGCGAGGAGATGATGGGATAGGAGAATAGGCTGAGCTTTTTGCAGATGAGTATAGCCGGGCATGATAAGGCCTGTGTTTTTCTCTGCCGTATTGAGAATTGTTTTCTGCAAATCCTTTATAAGAGAGATTATTTCCTTTGTCTCAGCCCTTAAATAGAGCCTCAGGTCAAGAGCTACCTGATCGTTTCTTGAACGCGCGGTATGGAGTTTTTTGCCTGCATCCCCGATGTTTTTGATAAGGACAGCCTCAATGTTCATATGGATATCTTCAAGCTCGGGCGCAAATCCGAATTTGCCTGATTCAATCTCTTTTGCTATGTTCTTAAGGCCGGTGATTATCGCCGATGAGTCTTTTTGCGGGATGATTTTCTGTTTGCCGAGCATCTTTGCATGGGCGATGCTTCCTTCAATGTCGTATCTCCAGAGTCTGCGGTCAAATGATATTGATTCCGTAAAATGCTCTACGGCCTTTGCCGTCTTTTCGGCAAACCTTCCTGCCCATAGTTTTTTCATTCCACCCTCACGTTGTCATTCTGATCCGCCTGAGGCGGAGAAGAATCTTAACCGCGAGATTGCTGCGCCCCGATAAATCGGACTCGCAATGACTATTGAGATTTTTTTCATTATGTGAAAGCATAAAATTTTAATGATAATGTGTCAAGTGTTTTTGTTTTCCGTCTGTCAGGGTTTACAGAAGTAAAGTCATTATGTTAATCTTTAAATTACCTAAAAAATACAGAAAGGTGGTGATTTAATGCCTCTCAATAAGGAAAAGAAACAGGAAATTATGGAACAGTACAAAGTTCACGAAAAAGATACCGGCTCTCCGGAAGTTCAGCTGGCTATTCTGAGTGAGAGGATAAATTATCTTACGGAACATTTCAGAACTCACAAAAGCGACCACCATTCACGCCGTGGACTTCTTAAGCTTGTAGGGCAGAGGAGAAAGCTGCTTGATTATCTTAAGGCCTCAAGCAAGGAGCGATACGGAAAGGTGATTGAACGGTTAGGACTTAGGAAGTAGAAAAGTAGAAAAGAGGATAGATGACAAAAGTTGAGCTTGAGATTAGAGGAAAGAAACTTGTTATTGAGACAGGAGAGATAGCAAAGCAGTCGGATGGTTCGGTTGTTGTAGGATATGGCGATACATTAGTTCTGGCAACGGCAGTTGCGGCAAAAAACGTAAAAGAAGGACTTGATTTTTTTCCGCTCACCATTGATTATCAGGAAAAGGCTTATTCCGCAGGAAAGATCCCCGGAGGTTTTTTTAAGAGAGAAGGCAGGCCGAGTGAAAAGGAAGTCCTTACATCCCGGCTTATAGACCGCCCCATAAGGCCGTTATTCCCGAAGGGTTTTTATTGCGAGACTCAGGGGATTGTTTCTGTTCTTTCATACGGCGATGAAAATGTGTCCGACATACTCGGAATAATCGGCATGTCCGCTGCGCTGATGATTTCAGACATTCCGTTTGCAGGGCCTGTCGCCGCAGTCAGAGTCGGAAGGATTAATGGAGATTTTATTATGAACCCGGACCTGTCCGAATCGGCAAGCCTGGACATGAACCTTGTTGTAGCAGGAACGGAATACTCCGTTCTCATGGTTGAGGGAGAAACTTCCGAGGTTTCAGAGGAAGCGCTTCTTAAGGCTATAGATTATGCACATGCAGAGATTAAGCGCATTGTTGCAGTGCAGAAAGACCTCAGAAAGGCTGTGGGCAAGGAGAAACGCGTCTTAACTCCTCCTGCGGTTGATGAAGAACTGAGGGCTAAAGTAAAAGAGCATGTTCTTGAGAAGATGAAGGAAGCCGTGAAGATTCCGGGCAAGCAGCGCAGGCAGGAGGCGCTGGATTTGATTCTGGATGAGACTGTAAAGCATTTCAATACACCTGAAAAAGACAGGACCAAAGACATAGCCGACGCATTTTTTGAACTTGAAAAAGACCTTGTAAGAAGGATGATTATAGAAACCGGCATAAGGTCTGACGGAAGAAGGCCGGATGAGATTAGGCATATAAGCTCCAAGGTAGGGCTGCTTCCGAGGGCCCACGGTTCCGCGCTTTTTGTAAGAGGAGAAACGCAGGCTCTTGTTGCGGCAACGCTCGGCACTGCTGATGATGAGCAGAAGATAGATATGCTTGAGGGAGAGAGTTATAAGTCGTTTATGCTCCATTATAATTTCCCTCCTTTCAGCGTTGGAGAGGTAAAGCCGCTGCGTTCTCCGGGAAGGCGCGAAATAGGACACGGCGCGCTCGCAGAAAGGGCGCTTAAATCCGTAATACCTTCAAAAGAGGCATTCCCTTATACGATAAGAGTTGTTTCGGACATACTTGAATCAAACGGCTCGTCTTCAATGGCAACGGTGTGCGGCGGCGCTCTTGCGTTGATGGATGCGGGCGTTCCTATAAAGGCTCCGGTTGCAGGCATTGCAATGGGCTTGGTGCAGGAAGGAGACAAAAATATTGTCCTTACAGATATACTTGGGCTTGAAGACCATCTCGGCGATATGGACTTCAAGGTTACGGGGACAGAGAACGGCATTACTGCTTTTCAGCTTGATGTAAAAACAGGCGGCATAAATTACTCTATCATGGAAAAGGCGCTTGAGCAGGCAAAACAGGGAAGGCTTTTTATACTTGAGAAGATAAAAGAGGCTATATCGGCGCCGAGAGAAAACCTATCCCCTCATGCGCCCCGGATATACACGCTGCAGATAAAGCAGGACAAGATACGAGACGTTATAGGAACAGGGGGCAAAGTCATAAGGGGAATAATAGAGCAGACAGGCGTTAAGATTGATATCAACGATTCAGGGCTGATAAATATTGCATCTTCCGATGAGGCGTCGGCGCAGAAGGCTATAGACATAATAAACGGCATTGTTGCAGAGGCGGAGGTCGGAAAGATTTATCTCGGGAAGGTAAAGCGCATTGTTGATTTTGGAGCATTTGTAGAGATAATGCCCGGCACGGAAGGACTCCTTCACATATCCCAGATTGATGAGAAGAGAATAGCAAAAGTTACGGATGTGCTTAAAGAGGGGGAGGAAGTCCTGGTTAAGGTGCTTGAGATGGACAGGACCGGCAAGATCCGCCTCAGTAGAAAAGAGGCTATGCGGGAAAAAGAATCCGCAAAGAGATAAACGTAAGTTCGCAATTTTTTGTAATAGATAAGCAGTGCTGTCTTTCGCTCTCTGCGATATTTTCCGACAGTACTAAGCTCATTCCGCTATTGCCTCGAAACTCACCCTTCGGGCTCAGACAGCCGAGGCAATAGACGCTGCATTTCGCTTTCGCACTCTGGCGAATTCGCCGAGGCGAAAAGAACTGTTTCCGAAAAATATAAATGTCGCTCAAGACAGCTCTGCTTATCGGATTTTGACTTATCAGATTTTGTTCGCAATAGTATAATTTTAAAAGCAGGTATATCATGTTCAAAAAAACTCATCTTGAAAACGGCATGCCGGTAGTAATGGAACAGGTGAAGGACGTCCGTTCCGTGGCCCTCGGCGTATGGGTCAAAGTCGGCTCGCGATACGAACCCTCTGAGAAAAACGGCATATCGCATTTTCTTGAGCATATGTTTTTCAAAGGCACGCAAAAGCGCTCGGCGAAAGACATTGCCGTTGATACGGATTCCATGGGAGGCGACCTGAATGCGTTTACTTCAAGGGAAAATACGACGTTCTATATCAAAGTCCTGGATGAATATTTTGATAAGGGAATAGAACTCCTCTCCGACATATTTATCCATTCCACGTTTCCGGAAGACGACATAGAGAAAGAAAGGGGGATTGTAAAGGAAGAGATAAAGATGGTTGAGGACACGCCTGACGACTACATACATGACCTCTTCAACCAGATGATATGGGGCAGTAAAGGCATAGGCCAGCCTATTCTCGGCAGCCGGGAGACAATTAAATCCTTTAAAAGGGAAGACTTAATCAGCCATACAAAAAAACATTACGGCACAAAGGACATTGTTATAGCCTGCGCCGGGAATTTTGAAACAGACAGCCTTCTTAACGCGCTGAACCGCAGTTTCAGTTCTCTCAGGAAAGGAGTAGAGCCGGACAAGGAAGCGCGGCCGCTGTTTAACAGCAGAATAAAAGTTTACGGCAAAGAGTTATCCGAAGTTCATCTCTGCCTTGGCGTAGAAGGCCTGCCGCAGGCAAGTAAGGACAGGTATGTGATGTTTATTCTGAATACGCTCCTCGGCGGAGGCGTCAGTTCAAGGCTTTTTCAGGAGATAAGGGAGAAAAGAGGGCTTGTTTATTCTGTTTATTCCTATATATCGGCTTATGTTGACACAGGCGTATTGGCTGTTTATGCGGGAACAGGAAAAAAGAAAGTCCTGCACGTGATAGAACTTATTTTGAAAGAACTCAGAAGCTTGGCGAATATACTTACGGATGTTGATTTAGAAAGGGCCAAGGCGCAGCTTAAGGGCAATCTTATTCTCGGCCTTGAGTCCACGAGCAGCAGGATGCAGAACATTGCCCGTCAGGAGATTTATTACGGCAGGTATTTCTCGCCTTCAGAGATAATTAAAGAAATAAATTCCATAAGCCTGGCGCAGGTTAAAGAGCTTGCCGACAGGCTGCTCAGCCGGAGCGAGATTGCGCTTACGGTGCTCGGCCCGGTAAGCAGCGATGATTTTAAGGGGATAAGGGGTTAAGCAGCAAAGCTTTAGTAGATGTGAATTTTACCGAGATGTGAAATTGGAGTTCCCCCGGTTTTGTAGACATTCATAGATTACCACAAGCTGCCCTCTCAAAGTCATAAGGACTGACCTGTCCAAGATAGCTGTGGCGCCGCGTCCTGTTGTAGAACATCTCGATGTAATAGAAGATGTCCGACTTTGCGTCCTTCCTGGTTGAATATATATGCCGACCGATGCGCTCTTTTTTAAGACTGCTGAAAAACGATTCGGCCGCTGCATTATCGTAGCAGTTGCCTCTCCGGCTCATTTCCTCGGCTAATATAATATACGCATTGCTTCTTTTTCAATACTATCTGGTATAATTCATTATATGAAAAAAATAAGGATTTATCTTGATGTGTGTTGTTTAAATCGGCCATTTGACGATCAATCACAGGATAGGATACATCTTGAATCAGAGGCAATTCTGTCTGTATTAAATTACAGCCAGAATTTGAATTGGAATGTGATTGGCAGCGAAGCGATAGATTTTGAAATATCCAGAATACCTGATAGTGAGAAAAGGTTTAAAGTCAGCATTATTGCATCAATGCATCAGACGTATATTGTTGTTGAGAAAAGCGTTGAAAATCGCGCCTTAGAGCTTGCAGAATCAGGATTCAAAACATTTGACGCTTTACATATTGCTTGTGCTGAAAAAGGCGGTGCAGATGTTTTGCTTACAACAGATGATGGGTTGTTAAACAGGGCTGCTCAGTGCAGTAGTCTAAATTTAGAAGTAAAAAACCCTCTTGAATGGGTAGCGGAGGCAATTAGATGAGCACACAAACAATGAGTCCGACAGTTTTAAGAAAAGCTGGTCTGGAAGCTGTAGCTAAGGCATTAGGCCCTTTAGGAATGGTTCGCTTTCTTCAGCAATTTGAAGCAGGAACCGGTGATTATACCAAAGAGAGAGGAAGCTGGTTGATAGGGCTGAGCGTTCAAGATGTCATGTCGGAAATAAAAAGCAAACGCAAAAAGAGAAATTAGTCTATTTACATAGCCAACGCATATGAAACGAAAAAGAAACATATTTCCCGACTGGCTTATCGGTATCCTGCTGACCCTTCTCATCTCGGCAGGTATTTTTTTGGAATGGCATCCTCTCAGGCTTCTTGAATATAAGGCCTACGATTTAATGACCAATCTCAGGCCGCGCAATACCTCAAGCCCGGTTGCCATAGTCACAATAGACGACACAAGCATCGCAAGCATCGGCCGCTGGCCCTGGCCGCGCGTGTATATCGCCGAGATGATAGGCCTGCTTCAAAGTTACGGGGCCAAGATTATCGGGGTTAATATTTTATATACAGAGACAGACCTTAATTCAGGGCTTGTTGAGATAAGGGCGCTGAAAAAAGAGGTTGAGTCTCTTCCTAAATACGAAAAAAATACGCAGTTAGTCGGGATTTATAATCTGCTCGGCGAGGCAGAGCAGCGCCTTGACAGCGATACGAAACTGGCGGCTGCGATAAATAACGCAAAGAATGTCATTCTGCCCTTATACTTCACAATAGGCAGCCAGAGCAGCCCGGACAGCAATCTGCCGGATTATCTAAAAAAGAATTCAAAAGAGGCTCCGCAGAGTTCATATATCAACGCCTCCGAGGCAGCGGTCCCGATTCAGGAATTTGTATCAGGCTCGCTGGCCTTGGGGCACATAAACCTGGCTGCCGATGAGGACGGGACGATAAGAAAAGAGCCTTTATTAATAAATTACAAAGGCAGAATTTTTCCTTCATTCGCGCTTCAGGCTGTCATGAAATATTTGAACTATGGAATGTCAAACGTGAATGTTTCTGCAGGGCTGAATATCGGAAATATAAGCATACCCGCTGAATCACAGCGGAAGCTGTTTATTACTTACAATAAGTCCGGAGCGTTTCCATATTATTCTTTTGTTGATGTAATAAACGGAAAGATTGCGCCTGAACTGTTCAAAGACAAGATTGTTTTAATCGGCCATACGGCGACGGGGCTTGCAACCTTGCAGGTTACGTCTGTTGCGCATACATTTCCTGCTATTGAAATTCAGGCGAATGTAATAGAAAACATTTTGAACAAGAATTTTATTTCACGTCCTGAGTGGGCCTTGTATGCAGAGTGGGGAATGATCGCATTTTTCGGCATCTTTGTATCATTTATCATCCCGAGGCTTAAGGCAGGCATAAGCGCAATTATCTCAATAATATTTATGTCGGCATGGAACGCCGCTGCCGCGTATCTGTTTGCAAATTACGGTTACTGGCTTATGGTAATCTCTCCCACGCTTCTGCTCTTTGTAGGTTATACAGTGATAATGTCCAGGAGATATATGGTCACGGAGAGGAGAAAAGAGCTTGTTGAGACAGACAGCATAGAGACAAATAAGATGCTCGGCCTCTCGTTTCAGGGGCAGGGGATGCTGGACCTGGCCTTTGAGAAATTCAGAAAGTGCCCGGTTGAAGACGAGGCGGTGAAAGAATTGCTATATAATCTGGGGCTTGATTTTGAGCGAAAAAGGATGTTCAACAAGGCTGTCGCTGTTTATGAGCATATATTGAAGGCCGGTAATTTTAAGGATGTTAATGAGAGAATAAAGAGGCTTAAGACTGCCGGAGAGACAATGATCTTCGGCGCAACTGCCGCAAAGAAGGAAGCAACTATATTGATGGAAGGCGCTGAGACAAGGCCGACGCTCGGCAGGTATGAGATACAAAAAGAACTCGGCCACGGAGCAATGGGCACGGTATTTCTCGGCAAAGACCCGAAGATAAACAGGATGGTTGCGATTAAGACAATGAGATTTGACGAGATAGACCCCGAGCAGCTTGATGAGACTAAAAAAAGATTCTTCCGCGAGGCAGAGGCCGCAGGCACGCTTTCCCATCCTAATATCGTGACTATTTATGACGCAGGCGAGGATTATGACGTTGCATATGTGGCGATGGAGCTTCTTGAAGGCAAGGACCTGAGCGCGGTTTCTTCGGGAGAAAAACTGCCGCTTAAAGCAGTATTGCAGATAATCGCTGCTGTTGCCGGCGGACTGGACTATGCGCATAGCAAAGGCATTGTGCACAGGGACATAAAACCCTCAAATATCATGCTCCTTAAAGGCGGAGCGGTTAAGATAACCGATTTCGGTATAGCCAGGGTTATTGCGACTTCCAAAACCCAGACAGGCGTGATTCTCGGGACTCCGGGCTATATGTCTCCGGAACAGGTGCTCGCCAAGAAGGTGGACGGCCGCTCGGATTTGTTCTCGCTCGGCGTGGTGTTTTTTGAACTTATTACAGGAGAAAAGCCTTTTCAGGGAGACAGTATTGCAACCCTCATGTTCAATATAGCCAATACCCCGCACGCCTCTCTGAAAGAATTATTGCCTGATATTCCCGACTGCTGTGTTTATATCATAAATAAACTTCTTGCCAAAGATGCCGAGAAGAGATACCCGCGTGGAAAAGAAGTGGTTGATGATATTAATTCCTGCCTTGGAAAAGCAGGTTGAGCATTGAAATTTATTGCAGCCGGAAAAACAGACAAGGGCGTCTCAAGGCAAAATAATGAGGATAATTTTTGCGTTGATGAGGGCTTAGGCCTTTTTATAGTTGTGGACGGCATGGGAGGCGCAGCAGCAGGAGAGATTGCAAGCAGGATGGCGGTTGAGACAATAAGGAACCAGGTTAAGCTTTCTGCTGCAGGGCACGAGCCTTTTTACGGCAATTATGATAAAAAGTTTTCAGAGGCTTCAAACAGGATTGCCTCAGGCATGAGGCTTGCCAATAAGGCAATATACGAAGCGTCGCAGAGCAATGTTGCCTGGCGCGGGATGGGGACTACGGTTGCCGCCGCTTTGCTTGACGGGGCTAAAATGAGTATAGCGCATGCAGGAGACAGCAGGATATATCTTGTCAGAGCCAATTCAATCGTCCAGCTTACCGAGGACCATTCAATAGTGTCCGAGCAGATAAAGCGCGGGCTTCTTACCAAAGAAGAGGCGGAAAGTTCGGAGATAAGAAATATTATTACAAGGGCTCTCGGCAATGCCCCGTCTGTGGAGGTGGACCTGGATGAAATAGATATCATGGCTGGAGACATATTTGTTCTGTGCAGCGACGGGCTTACAACCATGGTTGCCGACGATGTCATCCTTTCTACAGTTGCCGCTCATGACGAGCCTGAGAAGGCCTGCGTCGCGCTTGTAGATATTGCCAATAAAAACGGCGGAAAGGATAATATAACGGTGGTTCTGGCATATTTGTCTGGAGAAAAAACATTTTCTAAAAAATTTAAAAATCTCTTCGGATGGCATAGGAGGGAATAATGTCAAAGGTAATACTTAAGTTCAAGGAAGCGGTCTTGAAGGAGATACCTCTGGATAAGGAAAGCGTCACAATCGGCAGGAACCCCGGCAACGATATTCACATAGACAATCTTGCCGTCTCAAGTTTTCATGCAAAGCTGATAAACCAGAGAGGGCAGTTTTTTATACAAGACCTGAGCAGCACAAACGGCACATTTGTAAACGGCAGAAGGATTTCGGAATCCGTATTGAACAACAACGATGATATTATCATAGGCAAACATTCTCTGATATTCGTTTCGCCTCAGACACAAGAGGAGGACAAGACGGAGACCTTGAAAATTAAAAAACCCGCTATGGGAGAGACCATAATAATTGATCCCAAGAAGCATAAGGCGATGATAGAAGAAGCGCGCGCAGCAGGACAGGCAGGGATAGGCGAAAAACTCGGAGGGTTTACGATAATTGAGGGCCATACGGATAAGAGAGAATATGAGCTTTCAGGCAGGCTTGTTACAATAGGAAAGTCCGATACGTCGTTAATTAAATTAAAGGGTTTCTTCGCGCCGAAAGTTGCGGCGCTTATCAACAGGACCAAGACCGGTTATTTTATCAGCCCCTCGGAGAGCAGCAAGAAGCTTAAAGTTAACGGCAATGCGATAGAAGGCCGATATGAGCTTAAAGACGGCGATATAGTTGACGTGGCAAACATCAAGATGCAGTTTTATATAAAAGAGTAGAACCCTCCCAAATTCCTTACTAATTTGCTCAACTAAATACTTGACAAGATTAGTATGGTTTTATAGACTTATTCTATGCTTAGATTATCCACAAAGGGGCAATACGGCGTCAGGGCAATGTTTGAGATAGCAAGGGGCTATCCTGAAAAGCCTGTGCCGATAAAAGAAATAGCCGAAAAGCAGGCTGTTTCCGTTGCGTATCTTGAGCAGATACTGAACAGGCTCAAAAACAAGGGGATTATTAAAAGCGTTAAAGGGCCCGGCGGAGGTTATATCCTCAGCAGGAAACCTCAGGATATAAGCATAAGCGACATTCTCAGGGAGCTTGAAGGGCCTGTCGCGATAACGTCGTGTCTTAATCCCGAAGAGGGCTGTGTAAGGGTAGAAGGCTGCGTCACGTACGCGCTTTGGAAAGCGCTCGGAGATAAGATAGAAGGGTTCCTCAGCACCGTGACATTGGAAGATTTGGTCGGCGGGACGCTACTAAAGAAAAATAAAAATTTAAAAGTAAAAATTCAAAATAAATGAAATCCATAATTTTTAATTTTGAATTTTGCTTTTTTAATTTAATGTTTGAGCTATGAAGTTTGTAGAAAACGTTAAGGCTGATGTAACAACAGACATAGTTTACATGATGTGTCCTATGCATCTTCTTAAACTTGAGGAGAAGATGAAAGATCTGGATGACGGACAGATACTGGAGATAATGACAGACTATGACGGAGCGCTTGAGGACATTCCGGGCTGGTGCGAAAAAACAGGCAATGAATTTTTAGGGCTAAAGGAGACGGAAGATTTTTATAAATTTTATATCAGGAAGAAGGTGAAACGAAAATGAGAAAGTGTTATTTTGACCATGTTGCTACTAACCCCCTTGATAAGCGCGTTTTTGACGCTATGGAGCCTTATTTCATGGAAAATTTCGGTAACCCGCTGAGCCTTTATGACCTCGGCACAAAGGCAAAGGAGGCGATAGAAAATGCGAGGGCGCAGGTTGCGGCGCTCATTAATTCAAAGCCGTCCGAGATAATCTTTACGGCAAGCGGCGCTGAGGCAAATAATTTTGCTCTTCGGGGCATTGCCCTTGCAAGGCAGAATGAAGGAAAGCATGTGATTGTGACCAAGATGGAGCATCATTCAGTTCTGAATTCTGCGCGCTTTCTTGAAAAGATGGGTTTTGTGGTAACTTTTTTGCCTGTAGATAAATATGGAATAGTTAACCCCGACACAGTAAAAAAATCCATAACAAAAGAGACGACTCTTATATCCGTAACCTATGCAAGCAGCGAGGTCGGGACCATAGAGCCCATAAAAGAGATAGGAAAGATCGCAAAAGAAAGAGGGATAATCCTTCACACAGACGCAGTTGCGGCAGCAGGAAATATTCCTGTTGATGTCAAAGACCTCGGCGTGGACCTTTTGAGCCTGGCGGCGCATCAGTTTTACGGGCCTAAGGGCGCGGCTGCACTTTATGTAAGGGAGGGCATGAGAATAGTCCCGCTTATTTACGGCGGGATACAGGAAAGCGGAAGAAGGGCAGGCACAGAGAATGTCCCGGCGATTGTAGGAATGGGCCAGGCAGCGGAACTTGCAAAAAGTGAGATGACCGGGAGGATAGGGCAAGCGAAAAAACTAAGGGATAAACTCATTCAGGGAGCATCCGGCATTGAGAATGTCTATCTTACCGGAGTCCCGCCTATGGCGGACAAGCCTGAAAACAGGCTTCCGGCTCATGCGAGTTTCACTGTTGAGTTTATAGAAGGAGAGGCCATGCTGCTTCTTCTTGCGGCAAAGGGCATTTATGCCGCTTCGGGTTCTGCATGCTCTTCAAAGGCCTTAAAGGCGTCGCCTGTTTTGCTTTCAATGGGTGTGCCTTCAAATCTGGCCCAGGGCTCAATAGTCTTTACATTGGGCAAGGATAATACAGAGGAAGATATGGATTACCTGCTTTCCGAGTTTCCGCAGGTAATAAAGAGATTAAGGGAGATGTCTCCCTATGCTAAAGGCTGGGGAACGAAAGGAGAGGGTGGAGAATGTACAGTGCGAAAGTAATGGACCATTTTACAAATCCGAGGAATGTTGGAGAGATACCGGATGCCGACGGCGTCGGCACAGAGGGCAATCCCACCTGCGGGGATGTGATGCAAATTTTTATAAAGGTGAAAGATGACAGGATAGAAGATATAAAGTTCAAGACCTTCGGATGCGGCGCGGCAATTGCAGTAAGCAGTATGATTACTGAGATGGCTAAAGGCAAGACGCTTGATGAGGCTTTGACAATAACAAAAGAAAGCGTTGCAGATGAACTGGAAGGGCTGCCTCCCCAGAAAATGCACTGTTCTAATTTAGGCGCTGACGCGCTTAAAAAAGCGATAGAAGATTACAGGAGCAAAAAGAAATAAAAGTGAGGAAAATATTTCTGAAGCGCTTTTTTAATGAAAAGGGCAGCGGGATTGTTGAATCCATGCTGGTTCTTATCGTTGTCAGCATTCTTGTAGTTGTTGTTATGGACCGTTATGAGACTATTGCCGAAGAGGCAAAAAAGGTTGCGCTTAAGGCCGAATTGAATAACATCAGGCAGGCTATTATCCTATTTCAAATAAAAAACGGCAGGCCCCCTGAGAGCCTGAAAGAATTGGTTAGCGCCCGTTTTGTTACGCCGTACAAGGATGACATAATCAGCTCTAAATATCTTGAGCATTACGCGATGGATCGAAACAAGAATCTTGTTGATCCCTTTGACCTGCCTTTTGCCTACGACAAAGCCACAGGCAAGGTCTGGTCCAGCTCAAAGGGTTTTGAGAACTGGTGACAAAGCTCCCCTTAGATTTTCAAGTAAGGTTGCCTTTTAAACACCGAAGGTCTCTATCAGAGTGTAATATATATTATTGGGTTGGTTGCTTGGATTATTGAATCCGGCAGTTATTGGTGCGATTAAATCAAATAAAGTAAAAAGTTTTTAAATCATCTTTAAATATACTATGAAAAAGTTATAATCACTTTTTCATACCTGCCTTGCAAGATACTTCTTAACCTCTTCCTCATACGCCTCTTGAAGGAGTTTGGTGACTGCGCCTACTTTAAATCGCGTTGAATCAACTTTGCGTACGGGCATAACTTCCATTGTCGTATTTGTAATAAAGACTTCTGAGGCGCGGGAGAGGTCCGCGCTTGTGAACTTTCCTTCATTTACGGCTATGCCGTTCTTTTTCGCAAGTTCTATCACTATATTCCGAGTAATGCCGTCAAGGATGCCGCAGTCAAGAGAAGGCGTGCAAAGCGCCCCTCCTCGGGATGGGGGGGTAACAAAAAAGACATTGCATATAGCGCCCTCGGCCAGATGCCCCTTTGAATTCAGCATGAGCGCCTCATAAGCCTTTTTTTTCTTTGACTCAATCTTTGCGAGGATGTTGTTCAAGAAATTAAGAGATTTTATCTGCGGGTTTAGCGCTTCCTTCAGGTTTCTTCTCACAGAAGGGATGATGAGCGTCACGCCTTTTTTGTAAAAAGAAGCGGGATAATCCTTGAACTCATTGGTCACTATTACAAAAGTGGGTTTTTCGCATAGCGCGGGGTCCAGCCCAATCTTGCCCGCTCCCCTTGAGATGGTTAGCCTTACATACGCATTTTTCAGAGAATTTGCCTTAAGGGTTTTATAAATCGCAGATTTTATCTCTGCCGCGCTCTTTGGGATTTTAAGTTTTATAAACGAGGCCGAACGGTAGAGCCTCCGGATATGCTCATCAAGCATGAACATAACTCCGTCATAAGCGCGCAGGGTCTCGTATATGCCGTCGCCGTATAAAAAACCGTGGTCAAAAACGGAAATCTTTGCATCGGAGGCAGGGATAATCTTATCGTTTAAATAAATATACATGAAGTCATTATATCATCATGGCGGTTGCAGCAGCCAGTATCATGATGGATTCCATAATCCGTAATCAAGTAAAGCTTTGTCTACAGCGAATTGTGATTGTGATGAATTCTTGACACGGCGAATGTTCTATGATAAAAAGAGGATTAACATGTGGAAGTTCTTTATAGGGGTTTTTATCGGTATTGTTATACTTTTATCCGCATCAACAATAAGTATTCATGCCCAGCAAACAATAACGCTTAATACCGCCAATGAACCGCCGAATTCTACAAAAGACTTCAAGGGCATCAACGATCTGGTGCTTAAGGAGGCTTTTAAGAGAATAGGGTATGATTTAAAAATTATCCGTCTGCCGTCTGAAAGGGCTCTCATCAATGCTAATGACGGCGTAGAAGACGGAAATTTTGCCCGCGTTGAAGGGCTGTCTTCAATCTATCCTAATCTTATTCAAGTGCCTGAGGAAGTAACAAGGTTTGAATTTGTTGTATTTTGCAAAAGCAAAGACACCAAAATAAGAAACTGGAAAGGCCTTAAACACTTTCATGTGGGAATCGTTACGGGCTGGAAGATACTTGAAACCAATATCATCGGTACGAAGTCTTTAACAAAGGTTAAGGACGGAGCCGCATTATTTAATTTGCTGAAGGCAGACAGGGTTGAGGTAATAGTTTATGATAAAAGACAGGGTTTTGTACTGCTCAAGGAATTGGGTATGAAGGATATACACATCATAGAACCGCCTCTGGCGGAAAAGGGCATGTATGTCTATCTGCATCAAAGGCACAAAGAACTTGCGCCCAAACTTGCATCTGTCATACGCAAGATGAAGAAAAACGGCACATATAAAAAGATTGTTAATGAAGTTTTGGCGTCATACGCGGTGCCTGCAAATGGCAAATAAAATCAAGAAAAGCATTACCTACAAAATTCTTCTTTCGTTTATTATTTTAAGCCTGTTTTTGACTATGATTACGACTGCAATTTCCATGCGTGTTCAATATCGTAATGAACTCAATAGAATTGAAAAGGAGATGGGAAAGGTAGAGAGAATTTTTCTGCCTGTTATAAAAGAAGGCCTCTGGGAAATGGACCTGGACGACATCAGGCTGTCGCTTAACGGACTTTTAAACTTTCCGAATATTGAACAGGTCACAATAAAACATGAAGACAGGATTGTTGCCTCAGCAGGCGAGCGTCAATCAAAAGAGATTGTAAGCAAGGAATTCCCCCTCTATCGTGATTCTGCAGGAAAAAAGGTTTACCTCGGCACAGTCTATATAACCTTAGGCCTGAAAGATATTTATGCCGAACTTTATAAAAGGGCCTTGATAAATCTGGTGTCCAACGGCATTCAGATTCTTGTCGTATCATTGGGCATGTTCCTGATAGTCAATTTCTTTGTGATAAGACACCTGAGGACCATAGCAGATTATTTTAAGCAGGCGGAACTGGGAAGTCTGGGCAGGTTGAGGCTTAAAGGCCGGCCTGTATCCGAAGAAAGCGCGGATGAAGTATTCCGGATTGTAAATGCCGTTAATGCGATGACAGAAAAAATTGAGAAATTTATTGATGAATTAAAGGCTGAGATCGAAAGGCGCGAAAAAGGAGAAATGGCGCTCTGCAAAAGAGAGGACGAATTCAGAAAGCTCTCGCAGGAATTTAATGCGCTTTTGGACGCCATTCCTGACACACTGGTGTTGCTTTCTCCTGACATGAAGGTAGTGTGGGCAAATCAGGCGGCTGCGACAGATGCAGGCAAGAATCTCTACGAATTGATAGGACAGGAATGTTACCGCATATGGCAAAACTGCAATGAACCCTGCGAGGACTGCCCTGTGAAAAAAAGTTTTGATACAGGAGAAACGGCAAGCGCAACAAGGTCCTCTGCCGGCGGCAGGTTATGGGACATTAGGACCGTGCCCATAAAAGATGCCGAGGGGAAAACTATCAGCGTCATTGTGGCGGCAAGGGACATCACGGAACACCGCAAACTTGAAGACCAGCTCCGGCAGGCTCAGAAGATGGAGGCGGTAGGCACGCTTACAGGCGGCATAGCGCATGACTTTAATAACATACTTACTGCAATAATAGGCTACGGCAATATACTTAAGATGAAGCTTGAAAAAGACAGCGCGCTCATGACATACGCAGACCAGATACTTGCGTCTGCGGAGCGGGCTGCCAACCTCACACACCGCCTTCTTGCCTTCAGCAGAAAACAGGTAATAAATCCCAAGCCCGTAAACCTCAATGAGGTAGTGGCAGGCATAGAAAAACTCCTACTGAGGATAATAGGCGAAGATATAGAACTCAGGACCATACTCGGCGGTACGGACCTGAGGATAAGGGCTGATGCAGGACAGCTTGAGCAGGTCTTAATGAACCTGGCTGCAAATGCCAGAGACGCAATGCCGAAAGGCGGAACGCTCACAATAGAGGTAAAGAAAGTTGACAGTTCACAGTTAACGGTTCACAGAAGAGAGGTCATCGGTGAACAGAGAACAGAGAACCGTGAACTCGCTGATTTTGTAGAGATCAGCGTCTCGGACACAGGCCTCGGCATGGATGAAAATACAAGGCAGAGGATATTTGAGCCGTTCTTCACAACAAAAGAAGTAGGCAAGGGCACAGGGCTTGGAATGTCAATGGTCTACGGCATAATCAAGCAGCACAACGGATATATCAACTGCTACAGCGAATTAGGCAAAGGCGCCACATTTAAGATATATCTGCCCTTGATTGAAGAAGAAGCGGAAACGGCAATGAAAAAAGAACAGGTTGCGCTTGCGACAGGGACAGAGACGATACTTTTTGCAGAAGACGAAGAAGCGGTAAGAAAGCTGATAAAGTTAGCGCTTGAAGAAGTAGGTTATAAAGTAATAGAAGCTGCGGACGGATATGAAGCAATAAATAAATTTACAGAAAATAGAGACAGGATAGACCTTCTTTTGCTTGACGTTATAATGCCGGGTATGAACGGCAGAACAGTTTACGAAGAGGCCAAAAAGATAAAGCCTGAGATAAAGGCCCTTTTTTCAAGCGGCTATCCTGCGGACTTTATACACAAACAGGGGATGCTTGAAGAAGGATACGAACTTGTTTCAAAACCTGTTTCTCCTCATGAGCTTTTGAAAAAGGTAAGGGAGATATTGGATAAGAGGCAACAATGACGGGCCGTGTTTATACCGAAAAAGCCGGTAAGCTTTCCGGAAATCCCTACAGGATTACAGCCCTGATTTGCTCTTTTATTACCTTTGCCGTAGCGCTTGCCGTAATTGCAGGCTGGATTTTTAACCTCAGGGTTATAACTCAGCTTAAGCCTGATTATATACCTATGGCTCCGAGCACTGCGATATTGTTTGCAATAAGCGGAGGCGTACTGTTTGTTTGTGTCAAATGGCAGTCTCATGCACTCAGCAGGACCGCGCTTAAGTATACAGCTTTTTTTATTTTGCTTTTCAGCTGTTTGATGCTGATACAGTTTATCGCAGACTTTGATATCGGGCTGGAACGCGTGCTTTACCCGGGCGCCGAGACGCTGCGCGGAGTCCCTGTAGGCCGCATGTCCCCTGTAACGGCAGCTGCCTTCCTTTTGGCAGGATTAACGCTGTTGTCCTTGGGAACATCTTCGGAGAGGCTTCTCTATGTAAGATATATTGCAGTATTGTTGTCCGTTATGGTCACGGGTATAGGCTCAATGCTGATGGCTGCGTATGTTTTGGGCACGCCGCTTCTTTACGGCTGGGCTGTTATTCCGGTGGCCCTGCCTACCTCTTTTGCTTTTCTTATGCTTGGAGCGGGTTTGTTAGCAGCCTCTGCTCTGTACTCCCGCATTGAGGTAAGGATAATTTATGACCTGGCGCGCGGCTTCATGCGTAGTTTTTTGCCTGTTGCAATAGTATTCGGAGCCGGGATTTTACTCTCCATTGTCACAGCCATGATTGTGCAGAGGCAGGAACAAAAATATTTGGTGAGTGAATACCCTTATATCGTCTGGGGTATTTTGATAACAGGACTGTTTATTACAGGGCTTGTCGGAGTATATATGTTAAGCCTTAAGCGTTACACTGATTCGGTTGAGCAGGCAAAGAATGTCCTGCATGAAAGCGAGCAGCGTCTGCGCGCTATAACCGAAACAGCAGTTGATTCAATCGTCACGATTGACTCTAAAGGTATTATTGTCTTATGCAACAGCTCGGTGGAAAAGCAGTTCGGCTATAAGCTTGACGAGCTTATTGGAAAGAACGTAAGGGTCTTAATGCCCGAGCGTTATCATAAGGCCCATGAGATGGGTTTTGCAAGGGCTGTTTCAGAAGGCAGGATACATGTTGCAGGAGGGGTCTATGAGGTATCTGCATTGAGAAAAGACAGAAGCGAATTTCCTGCTGAGATATCCATTGCGAACTGGACATCTCAGGGCCACATCTTTTTCACAGCGATAATAAGGGATATTACCGCGCGCAAGAGGGCGGCGGAAGAACACGAAAGACTGAGCAGGCTTGAGTCCTTAGGAACTCTTGCGGGAGGAATAGCGCATGATTTCAATAATCTCCTTATGGTAATCTGGGGCGGTGTTTCTCTTTTGAGGAATAAACTTGATAAAGACGATAAAGCGCATGAGGTATTAAGAGCCGCTGAAGGGGCCTGCCAAAAAGCAAAGGAATTAAGCAACAGGCTGCTTACCTTTTCTATGGGGGGAGAACCGTTAAGAAAGATAGCGCCGATAACCCGGCTGTTAAGAGATGCCATAGGCGCTATGCTTAAAGGCACGAATATCGCCGCTGTGTTTGATTTTCCCGAGAAGCCGTATCTTGCGGCGATAGACGAAGAACAGATAAGACAGGTGATAGAGAATATGACTGTCAATGCTAAGGAGGCTATGCCTGACGGCGGATTGTTCCGGATAGGCTTAAAAAATATTGCGCTTGCCGAAGGGAATGCTCTTCGTTTGAAAAAAGGAGCGTATCTTGAGCTAACAATGAAAGACAGCGGAGCAGGGATGACCGAAGAAAATCTCCGGCGGATATTTGACCCTTACTTTACCACAAAGGAAATGGGCAGCACGAAAGGGACCGGACTCGGGCTTGCGGTCTGTTATTCAATCATAAAGAAACATGAAGGCGCCATCACGGTGGAATCAAAGGCAGGGGCCGGGACAACTTTTTATATTTATCTGCCTGCTGCCGGTTCAGGCGAATAACGCTCAAAAAACATTACGCAAAAATCCATAAATGTTTTATAATGAACATCCGTTAAGTATCAAAGGGTCAAAGGGTCAGAGTAAAAGACTCCCCGCCTCGGCGGGTTCGCCTGAGGCGAATGACGCTCTGATACTGTGATACTTTGACGCTTGAGTTAGGAGTATTATGCCGAGGACCTTTAAAGTAGAAAAATACCATACAGAAATAGTTTCAAAAGGCACCCTGTTCAAGGCGCTTAAATACCTGGACAGAAAAAATATTGAGACGCCGTTTCTTCTCATAGACCGGGAAAAGGTGAAGGAAAAGGCGTCTCTGATAGGGCAGAACATAAGAAACTCCACGGTCTTTTACGCGGTTAAGGCAAACCCGGATATTGAGGTAATCAAGCTTGCGGACCAGCTTGGAATGGGTTTTGAAATAGCCTCTGAAGGCGAACTGAAACTGCTTTCGTCCATAGGCGTAAAGCCGGAAAGAATCATATCAAGCAACCCGGTCAAGACCTTTAAATTCCTGAAGATAGCAGCTTCGTACGGCGTGGACTATTTTGCGTATGATTCCGAGGATGAGGCAAATAAAATGGCGAAGTTGCTTCCGGGCTGCAAGGTCTATGTCAGGCTTTCTGTGCCCAATGAGGGGAGCGAATGGCCCTTGAGCAAAAAATTCGGGGTTGAGGTTAATAGGGCGGCAGAGCTTCTTTTATATGCGAGGGGAAAAGGGCTTAACCCTGTCGGCGTTACGTTTCATGTCGGCTCGCAGTGCACAAATGTATATAACTGGAACAGCGCGCTGGATAAGGCCAGGGCTTTGTGGGATATCGCTGAAAGAAAAGGGATGAAGCTGGAAGTTCTGAATATAGGCGGAGGGTATCCGATAAAATATACAAAAAATGTTGTTGACGTTGATGCGATAGAAAAAAATGTGGACCGGCTCATCCGTGAAAAATTTCCGCGCGACATAAGGATATTTATAGAGCCGGGAAGGGCAGTTGTGGGAGATGCCGGCATATTTGTTACATCCGTTATCGGCAAGGCAGGAAGGGGAGATGATAACTGGCTTTATATAGATGTAGGCGTGTTTAACGGTTTGATGGAGAGCGTCGGCGGAATAAAATACAGTTATATTGTTGAGACGCCGAGAGAGACCAGGACCAAGAAGAAATGGACGCTTGCAGGGCCAAGCTGCGACAGCTTTGATGTCATAGATAAGAACATAAACCTGCCCGAGCCTGAGATAGGCAAACTGATGCTGATACTCTCAGGCGGGGCCTATACAATATCTTACGCATCGGAATTCAACGGGTTTTCAATACCGAAAACGATATTAATATAATTCCTATATGAAGAAACAGCAGGCTATAGTATTCTCGCTCATTCTCGTCCCTATCCGCCTCTGGCGGAGCGGGACTCCGAGGGCTTTTGCCTCATGATTTGTAAGACGTCAATGAATATCGGCAAAAGAATCCGCTCAAATACTATATCCTGCTGTTTGTGATTAATAAAAATGGAGGTTAAAAATGATAAGGTTTTATGAAAAAGATCCATACGCGCCTATTCAGTATACCTACGAGGTTGAGGACGTTCTCTACAACGGGAAGAGCAAGTTTCAGGAGATTCAGGTTATCAGGAATCCTCATTTCGGAAAGATGCTTATTCTTGACGGAGTGGTCCAGATAACCGAGAGGGATGAGTTTTTCTACCACGAAATGCTTACCCATGTTGCGCTGCATGCGCATCCTGCGCCCAAGAGGGTGCTTGTCATCGGAGGCGGAGACGGAGGCGCTGTCCGTGAAGTCCTTAAGCATAAGACGGTGGAAAAGGTGTATTTCATTGAGATAGACGAAGAGGTGATAAACGTATCCAAAAAGTTCTTTCCAACGGTTGCCTGCGCTGTTGACGACCCGCGCGTGGAGATAAAATGCCTGGACGGAGCCGAATTTGTAAAGGGGCGGACTTCAGATATTGATGCGGTTATCGTTGATTCAACGGATATAGTGGGCTTTGCGACAAGCCTTTTTACCAAGGAATTTTTTACTGCGATTAAAAACTGTCTGACCGAAAACGGATACTATGTTACTTTGTCGGAATCGCTCCATTTCCATAAGGACATTGTTATTGAGGTTCAGGAGACGATGAAGGCAATCTTCCCTGTAGTGGACATATATACCGCTCCCATAGCCACTTATGCCGGCAACTGGTGGACCTTTTCCGTTGCCTCAAAGGGGCCTTCGCCGCGCGAGCTGAGGAAGAAATTTGAGATAAATACGAAATATTACAGCGATGAGATACACCAACAGGCGTTTCTTCCGAAAGGCCTGTATGAGAAGCTGATGCAGAGGAAGCTTGAGTGGTAAAAATGGGCCCATCTTGACACGATAATCGGTTTCCTGATAAATTATTAGCACTCTCGGCTTGAGAGTGCTAATGAGGTTTGAGGTATCTGATATGCTTGATGAAAGAGACAGCGAAGTGCTCTGTGCTATAGTCCAGAGCTATATAAATAATCCGGATCCGGTAGGGTCCAGGTTTATCACCAGGAAGTATGCCTTCAGCCTTTCACCGGCAACTATAAGAAACATAATGTCCGACCTGGAAGAGATGGAGTTTCTCATGCAGCCGCACACGTCAGCCGGAAGGGTGCCTACCGATAAAGGCTATAGATTTTATGTTGATTATCTATATGCCCATGGCCGGAGGTATGAAAACAGGACCTTTCTTTATGAGATTACAAAAGAGCTTGAGTCCATTAAAAACGATATAGACATGCTGCTCAGCGAGGCTACAAGAAAGCTGTCCAATTTTTCGCATTACCTCGGCGTGGCGCTTTCTCCAAAGGCGGGTTCGGCGACCTTCAACACTATTAAGCTGTTAAAACACAGGAGGCATCATGTTGTGGCGGTTCTTTTTACGGATGAAGGACTGGTGAAAAACAAGGTGATTAACGTGGGCTGCGATCTGACCCAGCGCGATCTCAACAGGACAGCCTCTTACTTAAATTCCGAATTCTACGGATATACGTTTAATGAAATACAGGCGAGAATAATAAAAGAGCTGGCCGAGGAAAAGATATTATGCGACAGCCTTATCTCCAGGGCGATGGCGATATGCAGGGATGCGCTTTCATCTCCTTACGGCGACCTGTTTATTTCAGGATTCTCCGAGGTGCTTGGATTGCCTGATTTTTCGGACATTGAGAGGATAAAAGAGATTTCCAGGGCCATGGAAGATAAGCGCCTGATTGTCAGGCTGCTTGATAAACTTTCAGAATCAGCCGGAGAAGGAGTGCAGGTCCTAATAGGCGCTGAAAATTCTCTGGCAGAGATGAAAGGCTTCAGCCTTGTGGCGGCAAATTACAAGGAAGGCCGCAGGCCTGTAGGCAGCGTCGGAGTAATAGGCCCTACGCGCATGGATTATCCGAAGACTATAGCTATGGTTGATATAGTTTCAAGGTTTATAACACAGGTAATTGAGGGTAGATAAGTGAGGCACAAAACAAAAAACAATACAAAGGAAAATGCAGCAAAGAATAATTCTCAGCAGGAATCTCCTGTAGAGAATTCAGCAGCCGGAGGCGGATCCGCCCCGGCTGAGGAGCCAGCCGCAATTACCGCGGAAACTCCGGAAGGCCCTGTTCCGGAAACTGCAAAGCCTGAGAGGAATTTTGAGGAAGAGCTTGAACAGGAGAAAGACAAATATCTCAGGCTCTATGCCGAGTTTGACAATTACAAGAAGCGGGTCGCCAGAGACCGGGAGGAGTTAATAAAATACGGCAATGAGTCGCTCCTTTATGAGCTGCTTCCTGTTATTGACAATCTTGAAATGGCTATGAAGCATGCGGCAAATGATACTGCAGCCGGGCTTGTGCAGGGAGTTGAGATTACGCTTAAGGAATTTCTCAGGGTTGTGGATAAATTCGGGCTTTCGGCGATTGAGGCGTCAGGCAAGATGTTTGACCCTTCGCTTCATCATGCGATGCTTCGGGTAGAAAGGGATGACCTTGATGAGAATATGGTTGTAGAAGAATTAAGAAAGGGCTATATGCTGAGAGATAAGGTGTTAAGGCCGTCATTGGTTGCAGTATCAAAAAAAACAGTGCGCAGTGACAGTGTCAGCGAAGAAATGACTGACACTGAATACTGAGACTGACACGAAATAAAAATATAGAGGAGGAATTATAAAATGGCAAAGGCAATAGGAATAGACCTCGGCACAACAAACTCTGTTGTCGCGGTGGTTCAAGGAGGAGAAACTATAGTAATCCCCAATCAGGAGGGAACGAGGACCACGCCTTCTGTGGTTGCTTTTACAGAGAAGGGCGAGAGGCTCGTAGGCCAGATAGCAAAGAGGCAGGCTATTACAAATCCTGAAAATACGATTTTTTCAATAAAGAGATTAATGGGCAGAAAATACAATTCTCCCGAAGTTGATCACGCAAAAAAACGCCTTCCCTACAAAATGGTGGAAGCGCCTAACGGAGACGCTCATGTTGAGATAAGGGGCAAGCGTTATTCCCCGCCTGAGATATCCGCAATGATTTTACAGAAACTTAAACAGGCTGCTGAAGATTATCTTGGAGAGACGGTAACCGATGCGGTTATAACTGTGCCTGCATATTTTGATGACAGCCAGCGTCAGGCTACAAAAGACGCAGGAAAGATTGCGGGGCTTAATGTCCTTAGAATAATAAATGAACCGACAGCAGCTTCACTCGCTTACGGTATGGATAAGAAAAAAGAAGAAAAGATTGCTGTTTATGACCTGGGCGGAGGCACATTTGATATCTCAGTTCTTGAGATAGGAGAGGGCGTAATTGAGGTTAAGTCCACAAACGGAGATACATATCTCGGCGGAGACGATTTTGACCTCAAGATAATTGACTGGATGGTGGAAGAGTTTAAAAAGGATCAGGGTATTGACCTTAAGAACGATAAGATGGCGCTTCAGAGGCTCAAGGAAGGCGCTGAAAGGGCCAAGATAGAGCTTTCAACCGCAATGGAAACCGAGATAAACCTTCCGTTCATAACCGCGGATGCAACCGGTCCAAAGCATCTTCTTATGAAGCTCACGAGGGCCAAGCTTGAACAGCTTACAGGAGACCTTATTGAGAAGACAACCGGGCCGTGCAAGAACGCTCTTAGTGATGCAAACCTGTCCGCCTCAAACATAGACGAAGTCCTCCTTGTCGGCGGTCAGACCAGGACCCCGAAAGTTGTTCAGACCGTACAGAGCTTCTTTGGAAAAGAACCGAATAAGACAGTTAACCCGGATGAAGTTGTTGCTGTCGGCGCGGCAATACAGGGCGCGGTTTTAAAAGGCGACGTAAAAGAGGTTCTCCTTCTTGACGTAACTCCGCTTTCCTTGGGCATAGAGACTCTCGGCGGAGTATTCACAAAGATAATAGAAAGGAATACAACAATTCCGACTAAAAAGAGCCAGATATTCTCAACAGCGGCAGACAACCAGCCTGCCGTCACAATCAAGATATGTCAGGGCGAAAGAGAGATGGCGGCTGACAATAAACTGCTCGGAAACTTTGAGCTTATCGGCATTCCTCCCGCGCCGAGAGGCATTCCACAGATTGAGGTTACATTTGACATAGACGCAAACGGCATACTGCATGTCGCGGCTAAAGACCTCGGCACAGGAAAGGAACAGTCAATAAGGATAACCGCGTCAAGCGGCCTGAATGAAGAAGAAGTGAAAAAGATGAAGCGAGATGCAGAGTCTCATGCAGAGGAAGACAAAAATAAGAAAGAGCTTGCGCAGACGAGAAATGAAGCTGATACCCTTATTTACAGTGTGGAAAAATCCCTTAAGGAATACGGAGACAAACTGAGCGAATCCGAGAAAAAGGATGTAGAGGCCGCGCTTGAAAAATGCAGAAAGGCAAAGGACTCAGGCGCAGATGTTTCCGAGATAAAATCCTCAATTGAAAGCCTTATGAAGGCATCCCACAAGCTTGCGGAGCATATATACAAGTCCGCCTCAGGCGGAGCAGGCGCCGGAGCAGGGGCCGCAGGCGCAAAGCCTTCGGAAGAAGATGTTGTTGAAGCCGAATTTGAGGATGTGGATAAGAAGAA
>Ga0172368_10001655_pt1 | contig 29966 bp, 23 predicted proteins | sample Lak11m_FD_114540 | JGI IMG/M metagenome (GOLD analysis project Ga0172368, IMG submission 114540) | Freshwater microbial communities from Kabuno Bay, South-Kivu, Congo - kab_022012_11m | ecosystem: Environmental > Aquatic > Freshwater > Lake | place: Democratic Republic of the Congo: South-Kivu...
TAATCCCGGCTTTCCCGATATCGCTACAAGATCTTTAAGTTCCATGGGCTCAAAAATAGAGGAATAATCCGTTTTCTCAATTCATGCCCCGGGCTTTCTTGATTTTTTCATAAGCCTCATTGAACTTCTGAAATTTCTCATTGGCTTGTGCTTTGATTTCTTCACCCAGGTAGGCAACCTTGTCGGGGTGATATTTGACCGCCATTTTGCGATAAGCTTTCTTTACCTCATCGTCAGTGGAAGCGGAGTTGATTTCCAGGACCTGATAAGCAGCTTCCAGGTTGTCGGCATAGAGACCCCTGATGGAGATAAAATCTTCTGTGCGGATGCCCATATAATGCGAGATCCGTTCAATGGTCTTTTGCTCCTCATCGGAAACCAGTCCATCCGCTTTCGAATTCCATAGAGAAGGTGGATAAGCTGAAGCCGTGAACTGTAATCCATGTTCCGGCCAATTTGCCTGCTTATCTCTTCAACAGGTATATTCTGATCGAGGACATTCCTCAATACCTGGATGGCTTCCAGGGCTCCTTCCTCTCCGAATGACCTCCGGAAATAGTCCTTGACAAAATCCAGCTCTGACCTCAGTACCCGGTTGTCGGATTTCATGACCGCAGCAATCAGGACAATCAGGCTTGATAGAAAATCACCCTGGGTGGTGTTCCCATAGCCTCTTCTCATAGTTTGGCCCTGTTCGGGAGTATTGCTGTCCAGCAGAGAGCCAAGGGCAAAGCCCAGCAGACCCCCAAGGGGACCCAACAGGGCCCATCCCAATCCGCCGCCGATCCATTTATTAAATCTTGCCATCTGATTTTTGTTTTAGAAGGGCATCCAGCTCAATGATTTGCGGAACTATCATTTCTTTTCCGTCATTCCGGATCAGGGCATCGGCCATCGGGATTTTCCGGTCATCTGTCCATTGATTGTGCAACCTGGACAGGGCGGTTTCCCGATTCACGCGGTCCCGCTCCATGATCCGCCTGATTCGGATTTTCTCCGGACAAGTGACCAGGATGTTGAAGTCCATGGACCGGTCAAACCCGGATTCGAAGAGTATGGCCGCCTCGTGGATGACATAAGGAAATGCGGTGTGCCCCTCTGCCCATTTCCGGAATGCGTCCGATACCCGGGGATGGATGATGCTGTTGAGTTTTTGAATCGCCGTGTTGTCGTGAAAAACCAGGGCAGCCAGTTCCTGCCGTTTCAGCCGTGTACCATCAAAATATCCGGGACCCAGCCAGGCGTAAAGTTCCTGATGTATCAGCGGATCTTGGTCCGTCAGCCTGCGACCTTCTGCATCCGCCTCGAATACCGGAATGCCCAGCACCCTGAAAACAGCGGCAACCAGGCTTTTTCCTGATCCCATACCTCCGGTTAGTCCTACACACAGCATCTTACCTGGTCAAGAGGAGGTTAATAGGGTTCGTTCTTAGGGCTCATTTCCAGGACCAGCTTGGAGAACCTGAAACCGGTAACCGTAAGATCCCCGAGGACATCGGAGAAAGATCCGGCAAAACGTTGCAAATCAACGGTATCGGTAAAGGCTACCGGATTCCGGGGAAGCAACGGCTTGATCTCCCTGAAATCAATGATCAACGGATCTTTGGAAAGATTCCAATTGTGTTTCAGAATGGAAAATCCCAGGCCTTCCACCTCGAGGGCCAGTTTCCGGGGCAGGGGGCTCAGCAAGACATAATCATCCGGCAAATTAATAAACCTGACCGGATGATTGATATCCGTCTGGTAACGGTTTTCGAGGGCATTCAAAAACCAGAGAACCAGGGCTATGGCAATACAGAAAAGGAAAATGAGAACCTGGCGCCGCCTCTTGATTTTCTGGGGACTTACCGGCTCAGCAACCTGGTTACCGGGCAGGTTTTCCATGTTTACTGCTTGGGCTGGTCGGTCAGGTCTTCAGCCGTACGCACAATGGAGGCCTTGTCCACTCTGACCCGCACATTCTGGTCGATCTCGAGCATTACGGTACGATCAGAGACTTCTGAAATGCGGCCATAAATACCTCCTGCCGTAACTACTTTATCCCCTTTTTTGAGGGACTCCCGGTAGTTCTTCAAATCCTTCTGTTTTTTCATCTGCGGACGGATCATGAAAAAATAGAAGATCACGATGATGGCCGCAAAAAAGATGAGGGAGGAATACATGCTGGGTTGTTTGGCGGTTGTGCCGGTTGCCTGAATAATGAAAGCTAATGTGCTCATATTGGGATTGATTGATTATTTTTTACTGGTTGGGACAAACACCTCTGCTGAGATTTCTAGCTGAACGGTATTGGGCTGGGTATTGGCCAGTATATTGATTGATTTATGGACTGTGCCTGTCTTCCCGGCTGAATTGAACACCACCTCGATGCTGCCGCGATCACCCGGTTTGACTGGTTTGGTTGACCAGCTGGGCACAGTGCAGCCGCACGTGGAAGAAACCTGTGAGATAACCAGGTCAGCTCCTCCTGTATTGGTGAAATTAAAAACAACAGAAAGTTTTTCTCCCTGGATCACGGTCCCGAAATCGTGATGATCGAACTCGAACTCCATCACCGGAAGCTCACTTGTGGGTTTCTTGCCGGAGGCTGTGACCGGATTGGTGACCAGATCAGGAGATACCTGGTTTTCCTGAGTTGTCCTCTGCTTGCAGCCGGGAAGGGCCAGGGCGCAAAGAGCAAAGATCAAAACCGATCTGACTGTTAACGACATTTTATTGAAGAATTATAAAACGGGCGAAAAGTAATCAAAATCATTTTACTCATCAAACTTCCCCAATCAGACCCCGACCTGTTTTCTTTATTTTATTTTCAGATCTCAGTTGAGAATAAACTTTATCCAGGATTCCGTTGATGAAGTAACTGCTTTTTTCGGTACTGTAATACTTCGAAATCTCAATATACTCATTCAGTGAAACCTTGGTCGGGATGGATGGGAAATGGATGGCCTCGGCAATGGCCATCTGCATGATCAGAATATCCATCCAGGCCAGACGGTCATAATCCCAGTTTTCACTGTAGTGCCTGATCATTTCCTGATACTCTTCAGAATGGATGATGGTTTTTCTGAACAGGTCGAGCACAAAGATCCGGTCGTCCTCGCTGCTATACATCGACAGCAGGCGCAGTCCAGAATGTTCCTTCCAGCGGCTCAGGGTTTTCAGAACCATGGATCCGATGAATTCGAGATCGTCATTCCAGTAAATGCTCTGCTCTTCCAGCACCTGTGCGAGAAAATCATCCGGGATGATCAGTTCCGAAACCAGGCGGCTGATGAACTTCCTGTCTTGGTCAAACGAATCAACGGGACTGCTCATGTACTGCTGGTATGCATCCCAATCCAGCATCTTCCTGTAAAGATTCCGGATCAATTCCTCCTGATTGTTCCAGTTGATCTTTCTTTTCCCGGCGAAATCATTGAGGGCTTGGCTTTGATTGAGCTGGCTGATAATCCTGTTTTCAACAAAACGTCTGTTGGGATTGGCTTCCTCTTCCGTAGGAAGGAATTTGGACCTCGCAATTTCGATGCGCTGCCCGGCATATCCGGCCAGGTCTGATAACAGCATGAGGATCAGATGATACAGGTCAAAACTCTTTTCAATGCTAAAAACCAGTTCTTTTTCCACTTGGGCCAGGCTTGCATTTTCGGTTGCCTTGTAGGCATATAACACCTGCAAAGCTTTGACACGTAACAACCTCCTGCTGATCATCAGGTTAAAGAACTTTTTTTTATTAGAGGTCAGCAAAGGTATGTTTTTTTTCCTACTTTTGACCATTTATGGCCCAAAACTGAAACAATTCAAACCAGCAAAAGTATGGATGACAAAGAAAAAATCGAAGGGAAAGATGCTCCGGAGCGGGAAGAAATCTATTCCAAAGTAGTGAGGGCAGGGAAGAGAACTTATTTTTTCGATGTTAAATCGACCAGGCGTGATGATTTTTACCTGACCATCACCGAAAGCAAAAAAGTTTTTGACAGGGAAGGACAATCGCATTACGAAAAACATAAAATTTTCCTGTATAAGGAGGACTTTGACAAGTTTGCTGCAGGTTATGATGATGCCATTGCCTTTATCATCAAGCTCAGGGAGGAAATGGGATTGGCAGAACAACCCGAAGAAACAACGGGAAAGACCTTCAGCAGCGTTGAATTTGAGGATCTTGAAGAGACTAAATAAAGAGTAAAGGCCGGTTAACCGGCCTTTACTGCTTATCATTACTTAACTGTTCAGGAAAGCAGGAGGGGATATGGAAACCGTTATCAAGGAAGTGCGGTCAAAACGGGAATTCGCTGATTTTATCGGCCTTCCGGCAAAGATACACGTCAATCAGCCCAATTGGGTTCCTCCAATTTACCTCGACGAGAAAGGCTTCTTTAACCCAAAGAAAAACTCGTCATTTAAGGGTTGTGACCACATCCGGCTGATGGCCTACAGGAACAACGTACCGGTGGGACGGATCATGGGGCTGATTCCACATAAATACAACCAGCTGAAGAATGAGAACAATGCCCGCTTCAGCTACCTTGAAACATATGACGATCAAGAGGTTGTGCATGCATTATTGCAGCAAATCGAAAAATGGGCCCGTAACCTGGGCGCCGAAAAAATGGTGGGTCCATTGGGCTTTTCAGATAAGGAACCGCAAGGCTACCTGGTGGAAGGTTTCGATGAGCCTATTCCCTTGGCATGCTATGCCAATTTTAAGTACCAGGTCGACCTGCTGCAAAACGAGGGTTATTCCGGCGAGGTCAATCTCGTGGTCTACAAGGCCGATGTTCCGGCTATTGTCCCGCCTGTGTACCAGAAAATCCTTCCCCGGCTTGAACAACTGAATTCCGAATTCAGGATGGTTGACTTCAAATCACGGCTCAAACTTCGGCCCTATATCAGGCCGGTATTAACCCTTACCAACCGTGCTTTCAGGTTCATTTATGCTTCCGTTCCTTACGAGGAACATGAAATGGATGCTTTTGCAAACCGGTTTATCCTGTTTTTGAATCCGAGGTTAATAAAAGTGGTGGAGAACCGGAAAAAGGAGGTTATTGCCTACCTGGTTGCCATGCCCGATATCACGGATGGATTGCGGAAATGCAAGGGGCACCTTCTGCCGACCGGTATTTTTTCCGTTCTCAGGTCAGGCAAAAAATCGGATCGCATGATCATGCTCCTCGGTGCCATCGATGAACCCTACCGGGGACGGGGACTTGATGTTCTGCTGGCATTAAAGCTGTTCGAGTCGGCGCGCAGGGAAGGAAAAAAAATCATCGACAGCCACGTGGTCCTGGAAGATAACCTCTCCATGCGCAGGGAATACGACCAAATTGGAGGAAAGGTCTACAAACGCTACACGATATTTGCCAAAAGTCTTGGCAATCAATCAGTCTGATACCTAAAACAGATCAATCATGAAAGGGAAACTGGTTATAACCGGACTGTTGCTGCTGTCCGCATCCGGAACCTGGGCCCAGGATTTGCAATCCATTCAACTAAATTTTGATAAGGGCTTGTCAGTGAATCGATTAGTCAGAATTGACGGAAAGGAAAACCCGGTTGATGTACCTCTTGTCAGTTTCAGGCTGGGGGAGGACCTTGTGAGTACCCGGCAACTGACGGTGGTCAGTACCACAGACTCCGTGGTAGCCAGGCTGGATACGCGGCTCGAGCTCGTGTTCATTCAGGATCCTGGTTTCGTGCCCGGGTGGAAAGGCATTGTCAGGCTGAAGAACCTGGCAAAAAAAGATACGCTCGAAGTATGGAACATAGTCCCTTTCGGAGAAGACTCCTCACGTGTTTATATCACCGGTTTGGGCCGGCACCGGTTATCCAGGACGCATCTGTTCAGGCCGGGATACGAGCCTGTGAATGTCATTGTCCCCGACAATGCATGGAACCTGGGGTATTCCGAAATCAGGCTTCCGTCTGAGAACATTTGTGCCCTTTCCCGACGCACCTCATCCGACAAGGCCCAGATCAAGCGTTTTGAAAACTTGCTGGTTCCGGGCAGTTCCGTGACTTACACCCTTTATGCCGATTATTTCACAGGAGCCTGGCAGGAAGGACTCCGCAGGATGTTTCAGGAAAGAATGCTGTACGACCTGGATTCTTTTGACAACACCCTCTACGAAAGGGAAGACCTGAAATGGGTCCGGCATACCTATGCATCACACCTGTTCTACGGATGGGATCATCAGTATTATGACAGTAAGGAGCTGAAGTACAACCTGGAGGCATTCCTGGAAAGAGGTAAAAAATGGTATGGTGGTGATGACTTTATAGGTGTCTGGCCAACCTGGCCGACACTCGGACTGGACCAGCGGAATCAGTGGGACCTGTTCAGGGACATGCCCGGGGGTCTGAAGGAAATGTCGGAGATCGCCGAAATGTGCCGCAGGAACGGAGCAAAATTTTTCATCTGCTATAATCCATGGGATGAGGATACCCGTTCTGAAAACCATTATACAGGGATGGCCGAAATGGTCGGGAAGATTGGCGCGGACGGAGTGGTCCTTGATACAAGGGGCAGCTCGTCGCTGGAGCTTCAACATGCCGCAGACAGCGTCAGGAAAGGGGTGATCATGTACAGCGAAGGCATGGCGGTTCCCATGGACATGCCGGGCATTGTTTCCGGCAGGGTACATAACGCCCTCTATTATCCTCCTTTGCTAAACCTGAATAAGCTGATCAAGCCCGATTTTGCAATCTTTCGAGTTGCCGAACTGGCTTTTGAACCTATCCGGAGAGAATATGCGACCTCTTTTTTCAATGGTTATGGAACCGAACTGAACATCTTCAAACCCGGACGCCCGGACTGGATTGAGAAGGATTACCGTTTCTTTGGCAAAACCCTGAGGGTGCTTCGGGAGAATACTTCGAATTTTGTCCAGTACGATTTCATCCCCCTCCTTCCGACGTTAACGGACCGGATATATGTCAACGCCTGGCCGCGGGGCGAAAAAACGGTTTATACGGTTTTCAGCGTGATACCGGAAGGTTTTAATGCTCCGCTGTTTGAGGCTGAAACGCCGGATGGATATCATTGGGTGGATGTATGGGAGCATAGGGAAATCAAACCGGTCATCACGGGTGGTAAATCCTGTATTCCCATCCGGACCGAAGCTTTTCATAAAGACTGGCTGGGCACCAATAATGAAGGTGCGATCAGCGCTGTGATCCGGTTTCCCGAAATTCTTAAGGCGGACCTGAGCATTGACAGGCTCACTTTTTCAGCCTCGAAAGGGGAAACCGTAAAAATTTGGGCAGGCGATCCGGATTATGAAAAAAATCCTGCCATATTCCCGGTTGAACAGCAGACAATCAGACTGGGCGATTACTTTGGCCGCTACGAGGGGGACTTTGTTATCCAGCTTTTTGATGGTCAGGAAATCCTGGATGAAAGAATCGTGACCATCAAACCCGGTGAAGCCAGGCTGGTCAGCAACGTCATCCCAACCCCGGGAACCGGGAAGGCACCAAGGGAAATGGTTGTGATTCCTGAGGGTGTGTTTACATTTAAAACCACCAACGGTGACGAATTTATCGGATATCCCGCCAATCCTTGCTCAGGACCGGTCAAAATGAAATCCTACTACATGGACAAATATCCGGTTACCAACAAGGAATACTATCGTTTTATCCTTTCAACCGGTTATAAACCGGCTGATACGGTCAATTTCCTTAAAAACTGGGTAAATGGAAAACCCCTGGGAAAGGATGAAACCCGCCCGGTCGTGTACGTTTCGCTTGAGGATGCCCGAGCCTATGCAACATGGGCCGGGAAACGGCTTCCTACCGAGCTTGAATGGCAGTACGCGGCTCAGACTCCTGATCTGAGGTCCTGGCCTTGGGGCGAAGAAAAGAATGCCAGACGGGAAAATGAGTGGGTTACTAACACCCTGACAGTAAGCAGGATCAAAGGGATCGACAGCACACGATGCAATACAGGAAACGGCATCCTGGAACCGGTTGGTAAACATCCGAAAGGTGCAAATCCATATGGTATTGAAGATCTCGTGGGTTCTGTGTGGCAACTCACGAATGATGAATATGACAATGGAACCGTATACTTCGTGATCATGAAGGGAGGAAGTTATTTTAATCCCGGGTCAAGCTGGTGGTACGTGCAGGGAGGACCCAGAGAGCTTCATTACCGGCAGATGCTCCTGAGAGTATCGCGTGGATTCGAAAGAAATGCAACGGTTGGATTCCGTTGCGTCAGGGATTAGAAAGAGTGCAAAAAAAAAGGCCGTCTTTTTAACGGCCTTTTTTTCATTTATGCTGGTTTGTCAATCCTTATAGTGAATTTTCTGGCTGCTCTCGTCAATGTCCAGCATGCCCTGGTCCTTCATGCGATTGACGATCCTTTCAGCATCCATTTCATTAACTACTCCCCATGTAGTATCGGCAGTGATCTGGTGGATCAGTTTTGCCTTTAGTTTCGGCCGCCTGGCCTTGTTCACGGCAAACAGTTTTTCGGCCGGGTGTTTGACCTCGTCATCCTCGATCTGAAAAGCAGCCAGCTTGGCGGTCACATCAGCTTCGGTGATGGGTTTTTCCTTCCGGGGTTTGCTGGGTTTCGGGCCTTTTTTATCAGCCGGTTTTTTAATTTTCTTTGGCTTGGCTGATTTCCTGATCTTTTTAGCTTTTTTTGTGGCTGCCTTTTTTGTTTTTTCTTTTGCCGGCCGGCCTCTTTTTTTTGATTCCTGAGGAACAGGTTCTGTAACCGCGGCAGCGGCTTTTTTCGGCCTGCCTCTTTTCTTGGATGCTTTAACTTCAGGTGCCTGCCCTTCAGTGACAGCGCTCTTTTTCCGACCGCGTTTCTTAGGTTTCTCCTCCTCTTTGGCGGTTTCAGCAACAGGCTGTACTTTCTTCGGCCGTCCGCGCTTCTTGCCTTCAGATGCCGGTTTGCCGGCCTGGTCCGCTTTTTTCGGTCTTCCCCTGCGACCGGCTCCCTTAGTTTTTTTGGCAGCCGGCTTTTCCGTAATTCCAGCGATTAATTCTGCCGGAATACCTTGGTTTCTCAAGAAAAGAACGGTTTTTTCATATTTAACCGATTTTGAGACGATGAAGAAATCAATTTCTTCTTCCGGATCCATTAACTGCCCTACCGTCAGCACCATATGATGTGAAATAGCGTTGGGATCCATGTGAGCCGTATCAACCCAAATCAGGTTATTGCCGTATACGGGTAATTCCTTGATCAATTCCTTGGGTATTTTGATATTGGAGGTATCGGCATAAATATACACCAGGTAATAATCCTCCTGCGATAGGATCCGCTCCTTGATTAGCTTGAAGTCTTTTGATTCTGTAAAGAAAATGGATGTTGCCATGTATTTTAAGTATTAATTAATTGCCAGTATACGGAGGTAAAAAACAAAGATTATATATTTTTTTGATGAATTTATCAATTTATTATTTTTTTTATTATTTCCAGGTTCAAATTCGGAGAAAAGGACTGATCTTATTCACAAAGGGCTTTCCGTTCTTTTTTGTAATTTCGGGGGCAAACTGGATGCTCATGATTCTATTCTATGCAACGACCTCGGAGATATTTGCAGTCGGCGTCAAACAACCGTTGCCGGATACAGACCTGGAGAAACTGTCCTGGTTGTTTGGACGGGCTCGGCATCTCGAACAACAGACCCTGACAGGTTTTTTTATCGGCCCGAGAAAGGAGATGGTCACCCCCTGGTCGACCAATGCGGTTGAGATCACCCTGAACATGGGAATTGACTGGATCCATAGGATTGAATCCTTTAAAAGGGTTGAGAACGATCATCCTCACTTTGATCCGATGCTTCAGGCAGTTTACAAAGGACTGGATCAGGATATTTTTACTATCAGTCGCCAGCCTGATCCTGTCAGACTGATCGATAATCTTGGCGCATACAATGAAACCGAAGGATTGGCGCTGAGCCAGGAGGAGGTGGATTACCTGGGCGAAGTGTCAGCCAAATTGGGCCGCAAACTCACCGATTCCGAGGTTTTTGGATTTTCGCAGGTGAATTCCGAGCACTGCCGGCATAAGATTTTCAATGGCCAATTCATTATTGACGGAAAGGAACAAAAGGATTCTTTGTTTGCACTTATCAAAAAAACTTCCGCAACCCATCCGAACCTGATTGTTTCAGCCTATAAGGACAATGTGGCCTTCATTGTCGGGCCGAAAATGAAGCAATTTGCTCCGCCGGCCCAGGATAAGGCCGATTATTTTACTTTGACGGACATTGAATCCATCATCTCACTCAAGGCCGAAACTCATAATTTCCCCACTACAGTCGAGCCGTTCAACGGCGCCGCCACAGGTTCCGGAGGTGAGATCCGCGACAGGATGGCCGGCGGAAAGGCGAGCATACCCCTGGCCGGCACTGCGGTTTACATGACCTCTTATCCCCGTTCCGGCGAAAATCATCCCTGGGAAGAGACCTGGCCGGCCCGCGACTGGCTATACCAGACTCCCGAGGACATACTGATCAAAGCATCCAACGGGGCCAGCGATTTTGGCAATAAATTCGGCCAGCCGTTGCTCTGCGGCAGCCTGCTTACTTTTGAACATCAGGAAAACGAAAGGATATTCGGTTTTGACAAGGTGGTCATGCTTGCTGGCGGTGTCGGGTTTGCCAACCTTGAGGACAGGGAGAAGGAGGTTCCGGAACCGGGTGATGTCATTGTCGTTTTAGGGGGTGATAACTACCGTATTGGCATGGGCGGGGGTGCCGTTTCATCCGTGGCAACAGGAGAATATGGCAACCATATAGAATTGAACGCAGTGCAGCGAAGCAATCCGGAGATGCAGAAACGTGTTTACAACGCCATCCGGGCATTGGCTGAATCAGGCAGGAATCCCATCAAGGCTATTCATGACCATGGAGCGGGAGGTCACCTGAATTGCCTTTCGGAACTGGTTGAACAGACCGGTGGGATCATCTATCTTGATAAACTGCCGGTGGGAGACCCCACCTTATCGGCAAGAGAGATCATTGGAAATGAATCCCAGGAGAGGATGGGCCTGATTCTGGCTCCGGATTCACTGGCAAGGCTGAGCGCTATCGCTGCACGCGAGAGAGCCCCGATGTACACGGTCGGCACTATTACCGGTGATCATAAGCTGGTTTTTGCCGATCAGCTGTCAGATGTGAAACCCATTGACCTGGATCTGGCTGATTTCTTCGGTAAACCCCCCAAGACGGTCCTGACGGATGAAACCGTAAATGCAGTGTTCAAACCTCTTGAATATGATCCCGCCCTGTTTATGGAATACCTCAACCGGGTCCTGCAAATCGAAGCGGTGGCATGCAAAGACTGGCTGACCAACAAGGTTGACCGGTCGGTCACCGGTAAAGGGTGCGTTCAGCAGACTGCCGGGGCGATACAGCTTCCCCTGAATGACCTGGCAGTGGTCTCGATCGATTATCAGGGACGTTCAGGTATAGCCACCTCAATCGGACACGCTCCCGCTGCGGGAATCATTTCAGCCGAGGCCGGTTCAAGGCTGGCGGTTGCAGAAGCCCTGACCAACCTTGTTTGGGCATCATTGCCGGATGGCATTCGTTCCGTCTCCCTTTCAGCCAATTGGATGTGGCCTGCAAAGAATCCCGGGGAAAACGCCCGGTTATACAGCGCCGTAAAAGCCCTGAGCAGCTATTGCTGTGAGTTGGGTATCAATGTGCCGACCGGGAAAGATTCCATGTCCATGATACAAAAATACGGCGATGGGACAGTGGTCTATTCCCCGGGAACCGTGATCCTCTCAACTGTTGCCGAAGTCACGGATGTGAAACGGGTTGTTCCTCAGGTGATGAAGCCCGATACGGAAAGCCGGCTGATCTACCTGGATCTTTCGGATGGCCGGTTCAATCTGGGAGGGAGCAGTTTTGCGCAGGTGACCGGGGGACTCGGGGATCAAGCCCCGGATGCTGCACCGGCCGACAGGTTCTCCACTGCATTCAACCTGGTCCAGGAATTAATACGCAAAGAATTGGTGATCAGCGGACACGATATTTCAGCAGGAGGTTTGATAACATGCTTGCTGGAGATGTGCTTTGCAAATACACGGGGAGGCGCGGATATCGACCTGTCTATGCTTCCTGAGTCCGATCCGGTCAGGGCCTGTTTTTCCGAACAACCTGCCCTGATTCTTCAGGTCAATGGGGACGGACAAGTTGAGAACCTTCTTAACCGTTCAGGGATCCGCTGGTACCTGATCGGCCAAACCCGGACAGATCGGATATTACACCTTTACGGCCAACGATTTGAATATCATTTGGATATTGATACCGTCAGGGATACGTGGTATAAGACCTCTTATCTATTGGATCGCCGGCAGACCGAACCCACCCATGCTGCCAACAGGTACAGGAATTATAAGCTCCAACCCCTTCAATACCGGTTCCCCGCGGGCTTCAGCGGCCGCATGACGGATGCCGGGATCGACTCAGGACGTGTAAAATCCACCGGGATCCGTTCGGCGATTATCCGTGAAAAGGGGGTCAATGGTGACCGGGAGATGGCTTACGCCATGTTTTTAGCAGGCATGGATGTCAAGGACATTCATATGACTGACCTGATCACGGGCAGGGAAAACCTTGAGGATGTCAATATGATCGTTTTTGTCGGCGGATTTTCCAATTCTGATGTTTTGGGTTCCGCCAAGGGTTGGGCGGGTGCTTTCCTGTTTAACCAGAAGGCGAAAAAAGCGCTGGAAGCATTTTATGCAAGACCTGATACCCTTAGCCTCGGAGTTTGTAACGGATGCCAGGTAATGACGGAATTGGACCTGGTGTATCCCGGGCGCAGGAACCATCCGAAAATGCACCCGAACCGGTCGGGTAAGTTTGAGTCAGCTTTCCTGAACGTGGATATCCTGCCAAACCAGTCGGTGATGCTTCATTCACTTGCAGGAAGCCGGTTGGGAATATGGGTTGCCCATGCCGAAGGCCAGTTTGTCCTGCCGGATCCGGTGAGCAGCTATAACGTTCCGGTCAGGTTCAGTTATTCAGAGTACCCGGGAAATCCGAACGGTTCACCGGAAGCGGTGGCTGGACTCTGCTCGGATGACGGCCGGCATCTGGTTCTTATGCCACACCTGGAGAGGGCTTTTCTGCCCTGGCAATGGCCCTATTATCCTGATGAGAGAAAAACGGATGAGATGACCCCCTGGCTGGAAGCCTTTATCAACGCCTGCAATTGGATCAAAACATGCTAGAGCCGTCCCAGCAGTGGGTGCAAAGCTTCTCTTTCGGCAGTCCGATAGCTTTGACGAGATCGGGCAGATCCTGGTACATGAGTGAATCCAGTCCCAGGTTTTTCGCAATCTGCCTTACCATCGCATGGTAACGGTCCGTCAGCGGATTGGCGTAATCTTCGAAATTCTTTTCTTCACCCTCAAGCTGCCGGATGGCTTTTCTGGTAGCCAGCTCCATGGTACTTCTCGATTGAGAGAAATTCAGGAACATGCAGGGAAAGGTCAGGGGCGGACAGGCTATGCGCATGTGAACAGCTTCCGCACCGCAGGCATGCAGCTCGTGCGTGGTGTCTTTCAATTGCGTCCCCCTAACGATCGAATCATCCAGGAAAACGATCTTCCGGTCCTTGACCAACCCGGCATTCGGAATCAGTTTCATACGGGCCACCAGATCGCGGGTTTCCTGATCCTGAGGCATGAAGCTCCTGGGCCAGGTAGGTGTGTATTTCGTATAGGCTCTCTTATAAGGCAGCTTTCGCTCGTTGCAGTAGCCCAATGCATGTCCCACCCCGGAATCGGGGATGCCGCAGACGAAATCGGCCTCCACCGTGTCCCTGCGGGCCAGGGCCGCTCCGCAATGATACCGGGTCTCATCGACATTGATGCCCTCATAATGTGATGGCGGATAACCATAATAAACCCACAGAAAAGAACAGACCTGCATTTCATCTCTGGCTTTCCGTAGTATCTCCATTCCATCAACCACCAGCCTGACAATTTCACCCGGCCCGAGGTAGTAGGTGGTTTCATAACCCGTGTTGGGGAAAGCACAACTCTCCGATGCCGCACTAAATCCATCATGATTCTTGCCGATGATCACCGGTGTCCGCCCCAGCTTGTCACGGGCGGCAATGAGGCCCGATTCGGTCAGGATCAGTAGGGAACAGGATCCCTGTATGTGACGAAAGACGTTTTCGATACCTGAAACAAAATCCGATTCCTGACATATAAGCTTGGCAATCAGTTCTGTATGATTAGTAAAACCCTGCGAAGTCTCAACAAACTGTTCGCCTTTGGAAAGGAATAAGGATGTCAGTGCGTCAATATTGTTGATTCGAGAAACCGTAACGATGGCAAATTTACCGAGATGGGAGTTCAGCAATATCGGCTGGCTGTCGGTATCGCTGATGATCCCTATCCCGCTGCTGCCTTTGAAATGAATTATCTCCGGTTCAAACTTATTCCTGAAATAGGCGTTTTCAAGGCTATGGATCGACCGCTGAAATCCTTTGTCCGGATCAAAAAAAGCCAATCCGCCCCGCTTGGTTCCCAGATGGGAGTTATAATCCGTTCCAAAAAAGACCTGGTCCACGACATCACACCTCGATGTAGAACCAAAGAATCCGCTCATACTGCGTTTTATTGTTTTAAGGAGTTTTCTGCTTCAGAATGAAAGTTGACCAGGGTTGTAGATAGACGATATTTCCTCCCGATTTGAAGACCGGATGGGATCCGAACAATAAGTTATAACCACTGATGCCATGAGGAGCGGTGATTTGCTGCATCTGCCCGGTAAGGTTGAGTAAAACCATGATGACCTCGGCCTGGTATACACGGATGAAACCGATTACTTTCTTGTTGTCCAGGACAAGAGGCTTCAACATACCGTTTGATAAGGCCGGAGAATTGTTCCTGATCCGGATCAGTGTTTTGTAATGATTATAGATGGATTTCGGATCATCAGTCTGGAAGGCCAGCGGCTTGACGATCTCCGGGGTGCTGGCATAGGGAATTTCCCAGCGGGTCTGGCCTTGGTCCTCACCGGCTATATTCCAGAGGAAAGGCTCGCGGATGTATTCATCGGGCTTTTCACCCAGCATGCCGATCTCCTCACCGTAATAAATAAAAGGATTGCCCGGGAGGGTCAATAACAAGGAAGCGGCCAGCTTGGCTTTATCATTGTTCCTGCCGAGTTCCGTCATGATACGGTTCATATCGTGGTTCGACAGGAGAATGGCATCCTGATAACCCGGATTGTTCTCTTCGTAGTTTTCATGGATCTTCCTCCAGGTTTGAAGTATGCCATGATCCTTCTCTTCCTGCAAGCTGATCCTGATAGTGTCAGCCAGCTGGAGATTAAAGCAGGCCGTCATCCGGTCGCTCAGATAGGGGGCAATGTCAAAAGAAGATCCCCAGACTTCACCGATAATGATGGCATCCTCTTTCATTTTACGGACTTCTTTCCCGAATTCCGTCCACCAGGCCAGGGTCTTGTCTTTTTGGTCTTCAGGATAGATGTATTGGGCCGCATCCATGCGGAAACCGTCAACCCCAACATCCTGCAGCCAGAAAGAGGCTATTTTCAGAATTTCTTCCCTGACTTTCCGGTTGTCGAAATTCAGGTCCGGCATTTCCCACCAGAAAAAGCCATAATATCTCGGGCCATTTGTCTGTTTGCCATTGGAATCCCTGACCGGATGCCAGTGAAAAGGTTCCGCATCAAAATCAGCTTGCTTATCTGACCAGATATAATAATCGCGGTATGGGCTCCGTGGACTTTCGGAAGCATTCCGGAACCAGTCAATCCGGTTCGATGTATGATTGATCACCAGGTCAAGCAGGACAATCATGCCCCTGTTATGGGCTTCTTTTACGAATGAACGGTAATCCCCGAGAGTCCCGTAATCAGGATGGATGGCATAGTAATCGGAGACATCATATTTATGATAAGAAGGCGACGGATGAACCGGAAGAAGCCATAATCCTTTGATACCCAAATCACTGAGGTAATCCAACCTGGAGGTAAGCCCCGGCAGGTCGCCGATCCCGTCTCCGTTGCTGTCATAAAATGACTGGACAAAAACAGAATAGTACACGCGGGTATCCGGCATTTTGTCAACCTCTTGTGTAATGGCCGATCCACTCATCAGGCAAAAGGGTCCCGTCAACAATCCGTAAAGGAGGTTTTTTTTGGTGATCATCAGTTACTTTTTGGTAAAGATCCTGTAATTCCAGGGTTCCAGGGTGATTTCTGACGTGGCTGGTTTCATTTTTTCCCCGTTCAGCCAGTCGGTGAATTTACCGGTGACCTGAGCCGGGTCCAGTTTCAGGATTTGTGCAACGTTGCTGAAGTTGATCAGTATCAGGACCTGGTTCGAGCCTTTGATGCGGAGGGTGGCAAAAACCTGTTTTTCCCGGCCGGTTGACAAGCGATTGAAATCACCTCCGAAACCGGGATTCCATAAAGCCGGATTCTCTTTTTTCAACCGGTTCAATTCCTGATATAATCCGAAGAAGTAATGATCCTTCCATTCGATCGGGTCCCGTTCAAAGAATTTCAGGCGTTTTGATGAGCCGGCTTCCTGTCCGCTGTAAATCAGGGGAATACCCGGGATCGCGTAGGTAAAGACGGTCATGGTTTCCGTAGCCGGGCCCATTCTTTCCCATTCGGTCCCGTTCCACGAATTTTCATCGTGGTTGGAGGTGAAATACATGCGTATATCATTGGTGTTGTAGTCGGTCGCCGCCCGGTCAAAGTAGGCGTTTATGGCAGTTACATCCACTTTGCCTTGGGCCACCTGATTCATAATATGATGAAGTTCCCATCCATAGGTCATGTCCATGGAGTTTTCGTGGAGCGGACGCTGTTCCGCTTCGGCAAGCATCAGGACTCCCGGTTTCACCAACTGGAGTGCTGGTCTTACCTCATTCCAGAAATCCACCGGGACCTGGTGAGCCACATCGTACCGGAATCCATCCAGATCCGTTTCCGTCAGCCAGAATTTCATGGCTTCAATCTGGTAATCCCTGAGTGCGCGCTGGTTATAGTCAAACTTCACTACATCAGACCAATCCCAAGGGGAAAACATTTTCCCGGCGCTGTCCTTTGCGTACCATTCGGGGTGCTCTGTGACCAGGGAATTGTCCCAGGAAGAATGGTTGGGAACCCAGTCGATGATCAGGTACATCCCCAACTCATGGGTTTTTTTCACAAGGGACTTGAAATCTTCCATGCTACCGAATTCCGGGTTCAAAGCCTTGTAATCCTTGACACTGTAATAGGACCCAAGCGGCCCCTTGCGATTCACCTCACCGATCGGATGGACCGGCATGAGCCAGAGAATTTCGACTCCGAGCTCTTTCAGTTTAGGAAGCTTTTGAGCCAGGGCATTTAGAGTCCCTTCCGGAGTGTACTGCCTGACATTTACTTCGTACATGACCGAAGACTGGATCCATCCAGGATGAACCACCGAGGTGAAGGGACCGGCCGGGAGGACTTCTGTTTGATGGTTTTTGCAGGATGTGCTGATAATCAGAGCTATTATCAGCACACTGAGCATAATAATCCTTTTCATTGTCAAGTTGTAAGAGTTAATTTCGTGACCAGCCTGAAGTCACTAAAAGTACTTTTTTTTTACTGATTGGAAGGGCTATAATTCGACGATTACATTGCCTTTCTTTGGAACCGCCCTGTAGTAAGCCTCCGCATCCCTTGAATTGATCACGATTTCAATGGTCGGCCTGTATGGAGCAGGTTTCCGGTTAATGATGCTGCCGGCAAGATTTTTCAGGAAGATATACCTGTCGGTGTATTCAAAACGGAACTGGGGCCAGAATTGCGGGATGGTATCAGGCAATTGTCCGATGACCTGTATTCGGATGCCATGTGAAAGGTAGAGCCGGTAAAGAACCGGATCGGTATGGGAAGTGTCCGGTACGATTTCCTGCCGGGCTTTGTATTCATTGGTGTCCTTTGGAGCGATCACCACATTGAACTCATCTTTAGCTATAGAGGATTCGTCCTTGTTGATTGTCAAGGGTTTGTGAAACAGTATGTATTTCTCCGCAGGGGTCAGTTTCCTGAAGAAAGCGCTGGTTCTTTGTTCCAGGATCGGGGTTTGATGAAGGACGATCCCCTGGATTTCCAGATAAACCAGTTTTTCCTTCAGGTTGATCCGCATGCCGATAGAATCGTCATCTGACATGCTAAGGCGGGCATCGAGGCTGGTTTTTCTTTCCAGAAGCTCATCGGGATAAGATAATATGGCCTTATTCTTGCCCATGGCGGCGATCTCTTCATGGTACTCCTTCATAAAGGAGTCAGGTGCTTTCATGGCAGAGATAAGGAGAACGGCCAAACCGGCCATGATCAGCAGTATCACTCCCAAAACGGTATATTTCAATGCTTTCATGGGGTTTAGCTAATAGATGATTACTTTGGCTCCAATGGGCAAGGTATTGAATACAGCTTCAATATCGTCATCCAGCATACGCACACAGCCATGGGTGACCGGCATTCCGATCATCCTCTTGTAGAGTGTACCGTGGATCATATAACCGTCGCCGATCTCGAGCTTGTAGTCTCCCAGCGTATACCGGTCAAAGCGGGATTCGTCACCGGGTGGCGGTATCGGCAGTCCTTCCTCCAGAAAAGCCCAGTCGGGTTTGGCCCAGATAGGATTTTCGGCTTTTCGCAGGACTTTGTGAACTCCGCGCGGGGTTTTAAACCTGAATTCCCTTTTCCCGGCAATGAGCTGTGTGTTCTTGCCTGTGGAGCAGGGACCCGTCCGGACCAGCTGATTATCGGCATAGAGGTAGAACTTGTTCTCCGTCGTGTTGACAATGAGGTAAGGTCCCTGATGGGTGAGTTTATCAACCTTTTTTTCCAGCGATGCCATCTCCTTACGGGCCTTGACGGAATCAATGGCCGCAGGCATCAAGGTCACCAGTGTATCCTTTCCGATCCCCCTTGAGATAGCGATCTCCGGGCCTTTGGGTATGACTACGAACAGAAGGTACATGCAAAGAAACCCGAACAGCAGGATGCCTGCAAATGCCAGGAACACATGGAGAAGGATTCTCCCGACGGGTTTCCGCGGTTTTTCCTCAAAGAGAGTAATTTCCGGAGCTGCCTGATCCGGGAGAAATTCTTTATCGGTCATGGTTTTGGTCCTTTAATCACATTGATCAATGGTTGGAGTGAACCTACAATCGTTACGGGGCAACCCACGCCGACCTGCCGGTAGAGAACATCCATTTGGCTGTTTTCCAGGGCAACACATCCATCGGTCCAGTTGATCCCTTTGCCACCGCCTCCGTGAATTTCTATCATTCCCCCAATCTTGGCGTACCTGGGCAATTCCCTATTCCGGACAGCTTCCTGGAAGCGCTGTTTATCCTCATCGTTTGGATAATTGATCAGCATCGCCTTATGATACTTGGTGCTGTGTCCCTCTTTCTTCTTGGTGATCCTGTACTTTCCTTCAGGCGTCGCCTTGTCCCCTGAATATCTTTTTTCACCAATCCAGTTTTTGCCTAACTCCGCTTCAAAGGTCGTTTTCAATTTTCCTCCGAGATACAGGTAGCACTTCCCGGCAAATTTATCAACAATTATGGCATGGGATTGGTTTTGTGCCGATTCCCGGATCGTTTGATCCGCCCATCTTTTCCAGGTGCCCAGGTTGGAAAAATAATCACTCAGCAGGCTGCTCGTGTGCCGGGCGACATCGGACAGGTTGGATTTGGCGGTTTCCAGCTTGATCCGGCAGGTTTTGTAGTTTTTTTGCTCAAGGTTGATTTCTGCCTCTTTCAGAAGCATGAGCCCGGTTGAATACTTTTTGTTGATGGTCGTGGGCAAGGGCAAGCGGCTGTAAAGCAGTTCGATCTGAGCCGTGTCTTTTTTTATGGCCTCAATGTCCCTGTTAATGGCAGCCAGGAATTCTTCCGAGTTCTGGATGGCTATTTTAGGGCTGAGCAGGGCCAGTTGCTCCGCCCGGATCGCAAGGGTCCGGGCATTGCTGTAATTTCTTTTCAGGATAAACCGTTCATTTTCCACCTTCCAGAAATGCATGGCTGAATCATACAGGATTACCGCCTCGTTAAAGGCAGGCGGAATGAAATCCGGTGCTATGACTTTTTTAGCCTCTGCAATGGCTGTGCGGGCTTTACCCAGTTCGATGTCCGGCGGTTCGGGAGTTCCCCAGTAAAACAGCGCGGCAACGGAAAGAGGGATCAGGACCGCAAGGGAAATGAGAACAATTTGAAACTTTCTTTTGCGTTGTCGGACCATCCTTGAGCGATGATTTAAAAAACCCCGGAACCATTTTCAGATTCCGGGGCTTTTACAAATTGAAAGTTTATGCCTTGGATGGCTTACCTTTTACCTTTTACTTTAGCCATAACCTCGCTCAGCTCAGTGTTGATGCTGGTAGCTTTTTCTTTCAGGGCTTTAGCCTGGTTCAAAGCATTGATGATATCATCACTGGCCAGTTTGTTGTTGACTTCAGCAACACCGGTTTCGATGCCGGTCAGATCAGTTGCGATAGCTTCAAGAGCAGCTTTGCCTTCTTTTCCTTTAGGAGCTTTGGCAAGCATTTCTTTGTTCTGATCCATCAGGGTCGTGAGTTCAACCAGCAAGGCGGCAGTTTCCTGCTTGTACTGTTCTTTCTTAGCCTGTGCATTGGCGGCAACTACTTTAGCCTGTTCGGCAGTCCAAGTCAGTTTAGCGACTTCATCTTTGTAGTTGTGGAAGAGTTTGGATTTCTCTTTTTCAACGGCTCCAAGAACGGCAGTCAATGAATCCTGAAGAGCATTGAATTCCTCGGGAACATACAGGTTGGCCTGAACGGCTTTGGTGGCTTCGATTGCAGCATTGGCAGCGTCAACTTCAGCCTGCGGATACTTCTGGCAACCAGTAAAAACAAGGGCAAGGCCCACAATAGCAATACCAGATAACAGTTTGATTTTCATTTTAATCCTCCGTTAAAGGTTTTTGTGTAAATAATTGAATTAATTTCTGTTTTTTTGCCTGAATCTCTTGGATGACTAAGTAATCAAACGGTTTTGAATCAATTTTTATTACTTAAAATCATACTCAAGAAATTCGCAACAAAGGTAATATTAATTTTATTCATTGAACTCCTGATTTTATTTTTTTTTAGCAATGTGGTAAAAATCAGAAAATCAATAAATTAGATTGACGAATTTAGGAACAGAAGGAAAAAGCCGGATCTTAAATTCTCACATCCAGATTGATTTTTAATCTGAATGATTCACCATTCCGGTTGATCTTAAGGGTTACGGTCTTGCCTTCCTCTCCGTGCAGGATATTATTTATATCGTCCAGGGTCAGGCTCAGTACGGGAGTGTAATTGACGTATTCAATCACATCACCTTCCCTGACTCCGGCAAGATCTGCCGGTGAACCCTCTATAACGGAATAGACGGAATAGATGGGGAATGTCGGGATCGGTTTCTCCACTTCCATTCCGCTCCGGTTATAAGTGAAAGGAGCCCCGAAAAACCGATTGGGTTTCAGATAAAGGGAACGATCCGGGTAATCCATGATGACTGTAAACCGCCTGAGGATGTCGTTACCCATGCTTCCATGCCGGCTGTGGCCCAGCATAATGCCTCCCAGGGACTCCTGATCGGGGTAGGAAACCAGCGGTTTTTTAAAACTAAAAGGTCCCAACCGGGCCTGGCTGATGCGTCCGATGGAACCACTGATTTCCCCGTTCAATCCCTGACCGAGAAACGAGCGAATGGTTTTGGAAGGGACTCTGATCAGGGAATCGGCTTCGGGAGAAATCCAGAATGACAAACTGGCTCCTGTATCAATCAATAACCTGACTGTGAGCTCCGATCCGTCCTCCTGGGTGAGAACCACGTCGGCGTAAGCTTTCCCATTGCTGATGATCAGGGGAATCCGCTGGAAGCTCCGGGTCAGGCGCTTGAGATTGACCTTGTCCCTGTCAAACAGGGTGATGATCCGGGTTTCCGGATCGATCTTTACCAGGAACTGGTTGAAAAGCCCCGATCCGATAAGACCGTTAACCCGGACACCCAGTTGACGGGTGAGCTGGAAATGGTCAGTCGTAAGAACGAAGATATTGGAACTGTCACAGATCAGGTTTTCTTCCCCGTCCTCCGAGGCTGGGATCACTATTCGATTTCCGGCTGAGAACCAGCCTTCAAGGGGCACTCCGTCGCCTAAACCTGCAACCGATATTTCCCGCGCAAATTTGAGCGACACGGTATCGGTTCCTGCAAGCTCCGTAATGATGGTATTGTTGATCCCCGTATCCAGCACAAAACGCATGGTTTCGCCCTGATTGACCCTGACCGGTATGATCATGAGGTTTTGTGAAAACTCCATGGGCAGGGACAGGGAATAAAGGCTTGCCGGCATGAACCGGTAATTCTCAGGGCCCTGTCCGAGCCCCGGCAGAGGAATCGTCAGGAGAAACAGTATGAAGAAAAACAGCGAGCGCATCGGTCATTTCCCGTCCGAAATTAGCAATAAGTCTGGAACCCGTGTTCATTCCCATCTGCCTACCGGAATGAATATTGATCAGCCCGGCAGGTCAACCTCCAATACCTGGCCTTTTTTTACGTTGTACATTTTCTTCCCGAGATGAACCTGTATCGGCAGGTTTTGCCTGTCATTTATCCTGATATGGCCATGGCTGATTTTAACGCACAGAACGTGCCCCCGGAAATGGATGGTGAACGAGAGGGATTTCCATGCAGCCGGCAGGACCGGATTGAAAAAGAGCTTGTCATCTGACACTTTCATGCCACCAAACCCTTCAACAATGGCCAGCCAGGTTCCGGCCATGCTGGTGATGTGACAGCCCTCATGCACCTCATGGTTGTAATCGTCAAGGTCCAGCCGGCTGTTTCGGAGATACATTTCATAAGCCTTGTCCGTATAACCGATACGGGCGGCCAGGATGGCATGGATACACGGAGAAAGTGAAGACTCGTGGACCGTGCGGGGTTCATAAAAATCGAAATTTTTCCGGATGGTTTCTTTGCTGAAATGGTCTTCAAACAGGTAAAGCCCCTGAAGAACGTCAGCCTGCTTGATGAAACAGGACCGCAGGATCCGGTCCCATGACCAGTGCTGGTTGATCGGCCTTTCCGACGGATCCAGGTCTGAAGCGAGCAATTGTTCCTTGTCCAGGTAACCTTCCTGCTGGAGGAAAATCCCCAGTGTTTTGTCCTCCGGCAGATAAACGTGGTTGATCAGGGTTTCCCACCTTTTCGACTCCGCCGGGGCATTAAACCCTGTTTTCCCCATGATGCGGTTATAATCTTCCGGGTGGTTCTGGCGGACCTTGTCGAGGCACTCCAGCGTATAAGCCAGTGTCCATGTTGCCAGGTAGCTGGTGTACCAGTTGTTGTTGACGTTGTTTTCGTATTCATTGGGGCCGGTGACGCCCAGCATGACAAACAGCTGCTTCGGGTCGGAATAGGTGAAACGCTGTGACCAGAACCGGGAGATCGCAATCAGCACTTCCAGTCCGTATTCCGCAAGGTACTCTTCATCGCCGGAATGCCTGATATAATTATAAATGGCGTAGGCGATAGCCCCGTTCCGGTGGATTTCCTCAAAAGTGATCTCCCACTCGTTGTGGCACTCTTCTCCGTTGATGGTGACCATGGGGTACAAGGCTGCTCCTCCGCTGAATCCCAGTTTTTTAGCGTTTTCGATTGCTTTTTCCAGATGATTGTACCTGTAAACCAACAGGTTTCGGGCAACCTGCCTATCTGCCGTATTCAGGTAAAAAGGCAGGCAGTAGGCTTCGGTATCCCAGTAGGTGCTGCCGCCGTACTTTTCGCCGGTAAATCCTTTAGGCCCGATATTCAATCGCGGATCGTGACCGGTATAAGTTTGATTCAGGTGAAAAATGTTGAACCGGATACCTTGTTGAGCCGACACGTCACCTTCAATGGCGATGTCACTTTGCTCCCACAGTTCATCCCATGCCCGTGCATGCTCATCGAGTAACAGTTTAAAATCCAGATCCCTTATCCCCTGTAAAACTGAGGCAGCCTGATGTTCAATCCGGTCGGCCGGATAATCGCGGGTAGTGGTCATGGCCGCGTACTTGGTAAAAACCAGCATTTCATTCTGTCTGGATTCCGCTGAATAATGGTGGGAGATCCTGTCAGGCCCGGTGACCACCTCAGGACTCAAATCACGTCCCGACTGCGGAAGCCCGAGCCTCGTTTTCAGACCGAAACAGACTTCGAAACCGCTTTTTTTGGTCTTGCTTCTCAGCATGGGGTAGCCATCCCGGACAGACAATGCACTGGGTTCCCAGAACTTTTCATCATAATTGGCATCTTCGTTGACTACGTCCCCGCTGATGAACAGATCAGCCTGGAATAAACCCGAAAAGTTCAAAGGCGTCAGACGGTATTCGATAGCACCCAGTTCTTTTCTCACGAGGGAGACAAAGCGGGTTGTTTCCACCCTGACGGTCCGGCCATCCGGCCACGAAGCCTCGAACTCACGGAAAAGGAATCCCTGTTTCATGTTGAGGATCCTCCGGAATTTTTGAATCTTCATCTTGTAAAGATCCAGTACCGACTCACCGAAACGTATATGGAAACCGATCCAGTCAGGGGCATTCAGGACTTTGGCAAAGTATTCCGGATAACCATTCTTCCACCATCCGACGCGTGTCTTATCAGGATAATAAATGCCCGCAATGTAAGTCCCTTTCAGTGAAGGACCGGAATAATCCTCTTCAAAATTAGCCCTGAGGCCCATGTGTCCGTTTCCCAGGCTGAACAGGGATTCGGACCGCTTGTGATTGTCCGGATTAAAATCCTCCTCGATGATTACCCACTCGTCCTCTTTAAGGTATTTATGCATGCGCCAAAGGGTTAAAACATAAGTAATCTGATGTCCATTCCTTCAAAACCGGTGATGACCTTGTCAGCCTTGCCCAGGATGTCCGGCTTTCCGACCCCGATGCACTTCATGCCGCCTCTGTGGGCGGCTTCGATCCCGGCAATGGCATCCTCGAAGACGACGCATTCTCCCGGCTCCAGTGCCAGGCCCGATGCAGCCTTCAGAAAAACCTCAGGATCCGGTTTGGCATGAGTAACCTGGTTGCCGTCTATCACACAGTCAAAGGCCTTGTCCAACCCGATCCTGCTGAGGATCATGCCGGCGTTTTTACTGGCTGTGCCTAAAGCCTTCCTGATCCCGTTCTTCCGTAAAAGATCGAGAAAACCCGGAACACCCGGTAAAAGCTCAGCCGGGGTCATTTTACTGATATAGTCAACATACCAATCATTCTTGATGGCTGCCAGCCGTAGTTTCTCTTCAAGTGGGAAGGTCAATCCTCCGATTTCCAACAGGATATCCAGAGAAGCCATCCGGCTGACTCCTTTAAGCCGTTCGTTATGTTCCTGGGTGAATTCGAATCCCAGGTCGCGGGCAAGCCGGTTCCATGCCAGGTAATGGTATTTTGCCGTATCGACTACGACACCGTCCAGGTCAAAGATGCATCCCCTGATCATTGAACCTTCCCCCTATCATCCACATCATTGACAAAAAAGACGCTCACAGAAGCAAGAAGCATGGAAATTCCGCCAAAGACAAGGGCATAGATGGCATGACCGCCGAATACGTTCCGGGTTAAAAATCCCAGGATGGTAGCAGCCAGGATCTGGGGAATGACGATAAAGAAATTGAATATCCCCATGTAAACTCCCATCTTGGTCTGCGGCAGCGAACCGGTCAGGATGGCATACGGCATTGAAAGGATACTGGCCCAGGCCAGTCCGATCCCAACAAACGGTATTAACAGCAGGTACTGGTCCTTGATCAGGATGATACTGCACAAACCAAGCCCCCCGATCGCCAGTGAAATCGTATGCGTAACCTTCCTGGACGTGGCACGGGCGATCACCGGCAACAGAAAAGCAAACAGGGCCGCGCACCCGTTATAAACACCGAACAGGACACCAACCCAGTCGGCGCCGTCATTATACAGTTCCGAGGTTGTGTCTTCCGCCCCGAAGACACTGCTGGTCACTGCAGCGGTGCTGTAGATCCACATGGAGAAGAGGGCAAGCCAGGAAAAAAACTGAACTACTGCAAGCTGGCCCATGGTTTTGGGCATATTCCTAAGATCGGTCAGGATCGCGGTTAGGCCATTGGAGCGCCCTGACTTCAGCATCCATCCGGCGAGGACCTGCAGGACCCCGAAAAAAGCCAGGCCGAAGCCCAGGATGTAAAGTTCCTTCTCCAGCCTGAAACCCATAATGAGTGCCGCCAGCGCAGCACCCGCGATGAACCAGATCAGCCCTTGCGTTATGAATTTGTTGTGCTTTTGGGGAGCGACAGTTTGCGCCCTGACCGACTCAGCGGCCGGGGTTTTCCCGAATTCAGCCAGCTCCTCGGGGCTGTATTCCTTTGACCGGATCACGGTCCAGGCAACTGCAGAAATGAAAACGATAGCCCCTATATAAAAGGACCATCTGACTGAAGGTGGAATCAGTCCTTCCGGTGCCGTATTGCTTATCCCGAGCCAGTTGGTCAGGATGTAAGGCAGGAGGGAAGCCACCACTGCACCTGTCCCAATGAAAAAACTCTGCATGGCAAAACCGGTGGTTCGCTGTTCCGATGGAAGGTTGTCACCCACAAATGCCCTGAAAGGTTCCATGGATACATTTATTGAAGCGTCCATGATCCAGAGCATTCCCGCTGCAATCCAGAGAACGGGTGAATTGGGCATGATCAGCAGGGCCAGTGAGGCAAGGATGGCTCCCGTCAGAAAATAAGGACGCCGGCGTCCCAGCCGGTTCCAGGTTTGATCGCTGTAATGCCCGATGATGGGTTGTATGATCAGCCCGGTAACAGGCGCGGCAATCCAGAGAATGGGTATGTTCTCGATTTTCGCCCCCAGGGTTTCAAAGATCCGGCTGACATTGGCATTTTGAAGGGCAAAACCCATCTGGATACCCAGAAAGCCGAAACTCATGTTCCAGATTTGCCAGGCGCTAAGTCGTGGTTGTTTTTTCATCAGGCATGGAATTTCAATTGATCCAAAATTAATTCAAATGCAGCTGTAACCGACATTGTTACGGAGCGGCCCAAGGATCGGGACAGGCCTGAAAACTGTGCAACCGATGATTCAATCGGTTGAGGGAGAAGATAAAAATTGTTTATGTCCGTGTCGATTCCCGAATGATCAGCTCGGTTTTGATGACCTGGTGTATGAATGGCCTGTTGGCCTGGCTGTCCATGAGCCTGTCGAGCAGCAACTGCACCGAGGTTTGCCCGATCTGATAGCCATGCTGGTCCACGGTGCTGATGGCCGGGTTGATGACTTGGGTGATCAGGCCGTTGCTGAATCCGAAAACAGAAACTTCATCCGGGATTTTAATCCGCATTTCGTACAATGACTTGATTACTCCGGTTGCAGTGAATTCATTCACGGTGAAAAAAGCATCCGGCCGGTCGGGCAGATTCATTAATTGCTTGGTACGGATGGTTGCCTGCTTGAAATTGTCGCAGTAAATGATCAGGTCACGGTTGATTTTCAGGTTGTTGTCTTTAAGGGCATCCACGTACCCCGCGCGGCGGAGGTCGGCGATGGGCAGGCCGGGAGGTCCTGAAAGATGGACTATCCTGCGGCAGCCGGTACGGATCAGGTGGCATACGGCCCCATAAGCCCCCTGGTAGTCGTCAACCGTGACTTTATCCGTATCGATCTCATCACAGATCCGGTCAAATAAAACCAATGGCACTCCGTGATCCAGCACATTCTGCAGGTGGTCGAAATTCCGGGTTTCCTTGGACAGGGAAATCAGGATCCCCTCGACCCGGCTGTTCATCAAAGATTGAATTGCAGTCAATTCACGGTTATAGGATTCGTTTGATTGATAGATCATTACGTTGTAACCTGCATCGTAGGCTACATCCTCAATCCCGCTGATGACCGATGAAAAGAAGTGGTGCACGATTTCAGGAATTACCAGTCCGATAGCCCGGGTCCGGCTGCTGCGCAAACTTAAAGCGATCGGGTTGGGATTGTAGTTAAGCTTCCGGGCCAGTTCATTCACCCGGGTTCGCGTTTCCTGGCTGATATCAGGATGGTTCTTAAGAGCTTTCGAAACAGTTGAAGGAGAAATTCCGAGCTGCTCGGCCAGGTCCTTGATCGTTACTTGTCCTTTTTGTTGAAGCATCAGCGAAATCGTTTGAATTCTTAAAGATAACAATATCTCCGGTTGCAGTTCAAAACCTTAAAAACGGGGGAAGGCCATACTGCACTAATTTTAAGACGGATATCGGCCGGAATCGATCCTTGCGCCGGCTGATTCACAGTTAAAAAGCCAATAAACCCGGTTATAAAAGGAGCTAAAGCAGATACAAGTTGAGAAATATTCTGTTTCTGAATATTTCCAGAAATCGATTGAAATCAATGTATACAGGGGTACGTTGGTTCAAAATTCAAGCGGATTGGGACTTAGGAAGGACAAAACTGGGTCACTCCTTGGTTTTTTCCTTATATTTACCCTACTCCATTGGATTGATTTACTTATTATCATTTAATAAACCTTTACTTAAAATGAAGAGAGATAGTTTTTCAATTCTCGGAAAACTGTTCCTGCCGGTTCTGATCCTGTTATTCTTGAGCCAATCGGTTTTTGCGCAGCAGGTGGTGACGGGAACAGTTAAGGATGCCCAGAGTGGCGAAGCACTGATCGGTGCTTCGGTCAGTCTGAAGTCTGATCCCACGAAGGGTACCATTACCGATGTTGATGGAAAGTTCAGTCTGAGCGTAGCCCAGGGGCAAACGCTGATTTTCTCCTATGTGGGTTATGTGACCCAGGAGTATGCGATTGGACAACAGACCAACATTTCGGTTTTACTGGATCCTTCAACCGAAGCCCTGGCCGGTGTTGTCGTAATCGGTTACGGTACGCAGAAGAAAAAGGATGCCACCGGATCGGTCACGGCGGTCAGCTCGAAAGATTTTAACCGCGGTTCGATTGTGTCCCCGCAGCAGCTGCTGATAGGGAAAGCTTCCGGAGTTCAAATCACAACCGGCGGCGGTGCCCCGGGTGAGGGAGCAACGATCCGCATCCGCGGGGGTGCGTCCATGTCAGCGAGTAACGATCCACTGATCGTGGTTGACGGGATACCCCTGGACAATCAAGGGATTTCCGGTATGAGAAACTCCCTCAACAGCATCAACCCGAATGACATTGAGTCTTTCACCATCCTGAAAGATGCTTCGGCAACGGCTATTTACGGATCCCGTGCATCCAACGGGGTTATTATTATTACCACCAAAAAGGGTGTGGTTGGAAGCAAGCTGAAGATCACCTATGATGGCAAAGTCTCATTGTTTACGGTGCCGAACAGCATTGATGTCTTGAATGCCGATGAGTACCGGACCTATTACAATGAAGTCTATGCCAACAACCCGAATGCCTTGAGCGTTTTGGGAACTGCCAATACGGATTGGCAAAGCCAGATCCTGAAAAGTGCCTTTGGACATGACCATAACCTGGCTGCCACCGGATCGGTTAAGAACATGCCTTACAGGGCTTCAATCGGTTATTCCAACGCTGACGGGATCCTGCTGACATCCAACATGGAAAGATACACGGGAGCGATTTCACTGGATCCCACATTCCTTAATAACCATCTGAAGATCAATATCAATGCAAAAGGCATGAGGGAAAACAACCGGTTTGCCAGCCGGGGCGCTATCGGAAGTGCCGTTGCTTTTGATCCGACTCAACCCGTTTACACGGATTCTGATCGCTATGGAGGGTATTTCGAATGGCTTCAGGCTGATCCGACAAGACCGATCTCCATTGCCACCCTGAATCCGTTATCCCAGCTGCTGACCCGGTATGATGTCGCGGGAGTTAACCGTTTTCTCGGGAACGTGCAGGTTGACTACAAGTTCCATTTTCTTCCGGAACTCCGTGCAAACCTGAACGTGGCCACCGATCTGTCAAA
>Ga0172368_10001656_pt1 | contig 29957 bp, 19 predicted proteins | sample Lak11m_FD_114540 | JGI IMG/M metagenome (GOLD analysis project Ga0172368, IMG submission 114540) | Freshwater microbial communities from Kabuno Bay, South-Kivu, Congo - kab_022012_11m | ecosystem: Environmental > Aquatic > Freshwater > Lake | place: Democratic Republic of the Congo: South-Kivu...
CACGCCCGTCAGCTTTGCGTAGAGATCCGGGCGGTAGCCTTCAATGACCTGATCGCCGATACGCACGCAGGGAAAGCCACTGACCCCCTCTTTATCCATCTCGCTGAGGATCTGGTTCTGCGTTGCCACATCACACCGGTCGTAATCCGTGTATTCGAATGAAATATTGTGGTCGGTAAACCACTTCTTGGTTTTTCGACACCACGGACAGGTAGACAGCGTAAACATGGTGACCTTTTCCATCGCGTTCCCCTTTTAATCCAGGCTGACAAACAATTGGCCCGCATCGGAGTGGACGTGATATACCGTGAGTCCGAGTTCGGGCGCATCGAGAAAGCGTCCCGTCCTGATGTCAAAGCGCCAATCGTGGCATGGACAGGTGAGGATATAGCCCTCGAGCACACCCATAAAGAGCGGGCACGCCATGTGCGCGCATTTCCCCTCAACGGCATAGATCGTCCCGCCGACGCGCGCCAGGACGACATGCACCCCCAGCGGATAGACCGGGACCATGCCGCCTTCCGGCAATGCTGCCTCTTCCATTACGTTAATCCACGCCATAGTTTCCTCTTTGTGCCTTGTTTGAGTGACATCAGCATTTAGGCAGTGGCACATTGATCACTTGAGAAGACACTTAACGCTACCTGTTCGCTGTAAGCGTTCACGGCTGTTAACACCGCAGGCCTTCACGTGTCGCCACAGCGCGCAGGTGGCGAGCGGCGGCTGGGTATTTCGCCGGGGGGAGATGCTCCAGCATCACCGGCATGTCCGGATCGAGTGCAGCCACAGCATGCAGATACGCCGGATAATCCAGCCCACCCTCGCCCGGCGCCACTTCGCTTAGATGCACGGTAAGCTCCTGTCCAAGCAGGATATCCTTCGCATGGCAACTGCGGATATGCGGTCCAAGCACACGCACGAATTCGCGAATGAAGTCGCCGTTGCGGAAATAACGCGACGGGCTGTTGACCAGGTTGACCGGATCGAAGTGCACCGCGAATGCCGGGCGGTCTATCGCCGCCAGCAGTCGCTGATAGCTCTCCAGCGAGTCGGGATACATCCACGGCATCGGCTCCAGGGTATAAAATGTGTGTGTCGGCTCCACCGCATCGATGATCTCGCGGACGGTCTCGACGATCAGCGTGAAGGTCTCCTCAGTCAGGTCCTCCGCACACGGGCCGTCCCATTTGTCACCACGCGAGCCGGTAATATTCACACAACAGCGTGCTCCCACACGTTCGGCGATGGCCAGTTGCCGCTGGCAAAAAGCCACCGCATCCCGCCGCGCTGTCTCGTCCGTGTTGATCGGATTGCTCCACGCGCCCACTTCGGCAATCACCAGATCCGCCGCCCGAGCGGCCTGCACATACGCCGCTTCCTCAGCTTCCGGCACGCCCGGCCAATATACCGCGCGGTAGCCCGCTGTCCGGTGCGCTGCCACCCATTCCTCCGGCGCGGATGTGTCGAATACTGGTCCGCCCAGTCGCATAATGCCCCCCTACTGCGCTGATGGTAAACTGTTCTTCTCTGCTACACGATGAGCTACCGGATCGGCGTGAAACTTAACAGATCCATCTGCACCGGTGTTTCACCCGGCACCACGGCGATGCAGTGTTCATTCCGCACGGCATGCCACGAAACGTCTCCAATACAACGACCCGGGATGCCAGTATCCTCGTGATTGTGGTTCCGAGCGGGTACGAGCAGTTTCTTCAGAGATTATACCAGGCGGGTCCACGGCTGACGGAAAATTTGCAGCTAATTGAAGACATTATTGCTCGTTATGGCGTAAAATTGCATGAAGAAACCACGGTTTCCATGCAGGTGGGGCGTCGATGTGCTCCGGCGCCATCGCAACCTCCGGGGCATTCTGATCATTGCCCCAGCGCACAGAAGCCATTGAAGCGCATGTCCGGCCGTTGATCGAGCTGGGGCGTGACGGGGGGCTGGTGATCGGTTCCGCCTCCATTGGCGATGACATCGCTCCCGAAACTTACGATTTCTACAGCAGCTTGCTGGATCGGTATGCATCGTATGAGTAATTGCATGACCCATCACAAGGGAGGGTAACATGACCAACCTGGCAACAGTGTTATCCATCGAAGGTGGCCTGCGCTGGCACTTGGTGAATGGAACGTGGCATGACGGCGAAGAGAACGAGCTGGTCATGCCTGACGACGATTGGACGACCACCGGGGAAGGCCTGCAGGGGATGCACTGGGCGTTTGCGCCGGAGATGAGCTATGCCAACTGCACGGTCCGTTGCGAGATCAACCTGCGGCCGCATTCGGATGCCGGTCTCATCTTGCGTGCGGCCGATGCCTCGCATTGCTACCTGCTGCACTTCCCCAACTGCGGCCAGGCTTGCCGCGCCCAGCACTTCTGGGTGGCGCTGTCAAAGATGGATGACAGCGGCTACCTGCGGCACGTGAAGCTGGAGATGGTGCGCCGGGTACCGAGCCAGGCCAATATCTGGCTGCCTGTCGAGGTGACGGTGTGGGGATCACGGTTCCGCGTGCGCATCGGCGATTACGGGTTTTTCGAAGTAGAAGATGCCTCCTATTCCGGTCCGGGATGTCTCGGTGTGTTTGCACAGGGCGGCGGGCGCATCCGCAACGTGCGAGTGGAGGGTGAGCCGGCGGCGATTGCCTGGCATGACGACGGTCGCCAACCTGCCAACTGGTTTCACCCGATTCCCAGCGCACAGCCGGTCTGGCAGCAGCCGCTCGATCTCAAGCGCTTCCCTGATGACGAATTGCTGCTGCTCTTCGGCGCGCAATATGATAACCGGCAGGATGAAGGGGCGAAATCCTGTCCGCAGCTCACTCGCTCGACGGACGGCGGGCGAACCTGGGCGCCTCTCGAGCCGCTGCAGCTTTCTTATACGGGAACCTCCTGGTCAACCGCACGCCTGCACCTCACCCCGCGCGGGCACCTGATCGCCATGCTGCCGGGCCGCGAAGGCAACCTGCGGAGCGTCTCCACCGATCGCGGGCGCACCTGGAGCGAACCGATACAGACGAATCTGCATATCGGGCCGCCGATGGACAAGCCGGTGCAGCACCTCTCCCCGCAAGGCTTCCTCAACCTGGCGGACGGCGGCATGCTGGCCTTTTTGTTGAAGGGCCGGGAGACCCTGGGCAACATCTGGACCTGGGGGGCGTATCACTGCCAGGCCTTCACCAGCCGCAGTGACGATGACGGCCTTACCTGGTCGACGCCGGTCAACATCGACACGCCCGGCGTCGACGCGGAAGGCAAACTGTATGACGGTAATCTGGACCTTACTGAAGCCTCCGCCGTGCAGTTGCCGGGCGGACGGATCATGGCTTTCATCCGCCCGGTCTATTCGCCGTGGATGTGGGAAACCTGGTCGGACGACGACGGCCGATCCTGGGGGCCATGCGCGCGCGGGCCGTTCCCCGGCTATGCAGCGCCGAACATGGTGCGCACCGCCTCCGGCGCGCTGCTTATCGCCCACCGCCTGCCCGCGCTGACGGTGAACTGCAGCCTGGACGGCGGCCTGACCTGGGACCACGGCACCACCATCGACAGCGGCCTGTGGGCGATGGGCAGCATGATCGAGGTGGAACCGGACGTGGTGCTCTATCTCTACTGGGATACGCCTTCTACGTTGATGCGCGCCCAGTTCCTTCACGTGACACCAAACGGCCTGGAGCCGATCCGGGGAGGCGCATAATGGCAGACACGCTGCTCGACCGCTGCTGGCTGTGGGGGATGAAACCCAATGTGCTGCAGGAGGCCATGCCTGGCTTCAATCAATACGGCGAATCGCGCATGACGGTAGAGGAGGCCATTCAGCGCACCGGCGTATCGAACGTCATCATGGCCGGCGGATTGCCCCTGGACGACACCTCGCTGGCTGCCATGCCGTCCGCCCGGCGGATTATCGGCAAATGGAGCCTGCACAACGGCGATGTCATCGATGAAGCTCGCTGCCTGTCCGCCCTGCTGGGGGCGAAGGCGCTCGCCGCACGGGATACGCGAGTGGAAGGCTTCCACGTCGACGACTTCAACACCGGCAGCATCAACGCCGGCGCCGCGCCGGAGCACCTGTCGCGACTGCTGTTCGAAAATGCGCTCCACGCCCCGCGCCTGCCCATCAGCGCGACGATTTATACCATGAGCCTCGACCGGCCGGAACTGCCTGCCTTGCTGCCGTATTTCGACCAGTACCTGGTGCCGCTCTGGCATGCCGACCAAATCGACACCGTGCCCCCGGCGCTGGACCGTTTAGCCGAAATGACGGGCGGGAAGCCGGCGCTGCTCTGCCTGTATGTCTTCGACTTCGGGAATGAACGGCCGCTTCCCCGCGACCTGATGCAGCGGCACCTCGATATGGCGGAGCGGTTGTTGCTGGAGCAGAAAGTCGTCGGGATGTGCATCTGCGGCACCTGCATGATGGACCTGGCATGGGAAGCTAACCGGGTGTTGTATGACTGGTATGAAAAGGCCGGGAGCACTGCGCTGACATGGTAAAGGAGGCCGCGATGAGTATGTCTCCTCCCGCCTGATCTGGAACCTGGATGCCGACGTCGACCTGCTGATGGAGGAATACTTCCAGAAGTATTACGGATTGGCGGCCGGACCGATGCGCGACTACTGGCTGGCCAACGAACGCTGGTATGCGCTGGAGCGCCCGGCGCCCACCAGCCTGCCCCGCGTCGCTTTCCGCTCGGAATTCTGGGTCGAATTAGCCGGACACCTGGAGCGGGCAAAGGCTATCGCCGCCACGTTACCGCCGGAGCAAAAGCGGTATGCCGACCGCGTGCAGGAGGCCTGCGACGGCTTCGACTATGGCCGGCTGGTTTTTCAGTATAAAGCACAGTATGGCAGCACTGCCCGCCGGCTGCGCCTGCCCGTCGATCACAACGCCGCCATCACCTTCGTGAAGGAAAATCGCGACCGCATGCAGGAGTGGCAGGTGAAATATGCGCCCGACAGCAACTACTGGCCCGAGCTGGTGCCGAGCTACTTCCATGTCGATTTCGACGGGTGGATCAGGGAGCAAAGCAAGACGCCGGCTGCGGATGAGGAGTAAGGAATGCTCGATGGCTTCGGCGGCACGCGTTTCATCGCCGGCACGCACTTTGACTTATGAGGATGACGATGGGCATTATCGATGTGACGTGGAGCCGTGGACCGAACCTGCCACGACCGATCAAAGGCCAGGCACAAGGAGTGGTCGGATCGTCTATGCTGGCGGATTCGCCTTCGACCATACCGGCTACATGCGACCGGCGGCCACCCTTTCGAAGGCGGGAGACGATCCCCCCGCGCCTCATCAAACACTACGCCAACTCTTTAGCATCGTCATCGCCATCCAGAAAATCGTGACCGCGGCTATGCATGTTGGACAGGATTTCCGGGTGCTCCCAATAGCCGGTATCCGGGTGGCCAATCAAGATGTCCTTGCCTGCCTTTACCGATTCGTCGAAATATTGCTGCCAGGCCCGGAGAACATTCATGTCGTCAAGGCTCCAATCGCAATCTTTTGTGCCGGCTAACGGTTCGTCTTCGAAGCAGAAGGTACCTTTCATGTAATTAGGCCGTTAGCGAGCTTAATTACATCCGAGGTGGTGCTTCCGCCACGGATGGCAGCGAAGCATGGCGGACGATTGTCCCGCGTTACCCATTGTCAGCGACTAGACGCAAGGTACCGGGAGCGACGCAGGTATAGCCGTTCAATTCGGTGCTGACCTGTAACTGGGTTCCGGCGGTCCAGGAGGCGGGAAGTGCGGCGGGGAGGGTAAACGTGATGGTGCCTCCTTGCTGGACCGTTGCCGAGATGGGGACGGGTGTTTCCTGACCTTTATGAAGGTTCACGGTCAGCGCAGTATTGGCAGGAAAACCTTTCCCATACAGGGTGATCGGTGTGCCGGTCTTGGCTTCGGATGGCAGCATGCTATTGATTGTCGGCAAAAAGAGATAGAACGGAATCGTATTCGCGCTCCCTCTGCCTCCGACGGCGACACCGACCTTCAACGGGCCTTCCGTCCAGAGAATGCCGTTATTCCGGCGCAGCGGCACGGTGAAGGAGATTTCATTGACACCGTTCGTGATTTTCGACAGGTAAGGCGTCTGGACCGGCTCATCACCCAGCGAAATGATCGCCGGCATATTTTCTCCCAGGGCTATCCCGGTGATCGTGATCTCGCTGCCCGGGTACCCCGATGGTGAAGAAACACCGGTGAGCCGCGGGGTCTCGGTGGTCACCAGTTTTGTCCCCAGGTAGGCGCCCTGTCCCAGCCCCATCAAGACGAGGAGCATCGAGGGGATATCCGGTAATGTAGTGAGGGGAGTGGGACTCCCCATCCCCTCCACCAACTTTTCCAATACCGCTAGGATAAAGAATCCCCCGGCGATAAATGTCCAGGCCATCATCTGGATTTTGGACAGGTCCGGGTTGCCATGATCGTCACAGATCAATCCCTGCATAGTATCAGCGGTCGGAATCACTGTTCTGTCCATGCGGCCGGATCGAATCTGATCAGTCGTAATAACCTTGGCTGACACCGTGGTTCCGATGCTCAAACCCATGGCGATCAATAGATTGACAGGTATCGAGACCGTTTCAGGGATCAGTGGAACATTGTGGTGAAGATGCCGTGCGACTTCAAGCGCCACGTAGGAACCCACCACGATGACGGTCCAGAAATAAAATTGAAATTTCGAGGTACTCGCCCGCCCATCCGCTCCGGTGAAGATGGCCGTAATACTTTTTTGCTGTGTCCATCGTTTATACACCGTCGTAAAAAAGCCCAGGGTCGCAAGCGGCACAAGAGAAACAAGAAGAGAATACCTGGTCAGATCAAGATACATCATTGCCTCCTTCCCTTATTGCTACGGGAGATGATAGGACAAGGCTCGAGGGCCGTGCCGATAGGTAAGCTTCGGCCTGACGACCCATGACACGCAGGGTAGCTATCCGTCGCGCACGCGATAGTACGCCGGTCAGGCCTCCAGCAGTGCTTTGGCTTTGAGCAGCACGGCACTGGCCAGATCGTCCTCCAGCTTTCCATGCTTTGACGTGCAGCCGTGATCGGCCGGATGCGACGTGCGCCCGCGATGCCCGATGCTGAAACCGACCGTGCCCCCGGCGGGAAATTGGGTTTTGATGGTCTGGGCCAGAATAGCGGCCAGGTCGTCCTGGCGTTTCTCCGCCCAGGTAGCGCCGTCTTCCATGGAGACCAGGAACGGCTCCAGCAGGATGGCCGGCATGTGGGTTTTTTCGACGTTGCCGCTCCCGGTTCCGCCGATTTGCAATCCATTGTCATCGATGTGAAAACGCTCGCTGACCAGTTGCGTGTACGCCTCGCCCCATGCCTTTGATGTGTCGGACGCATTGGTCCCGACAATCGCCATCGAGTAATTGGTGTCCGGCTGCGTGTCGTTACTGTTGAAGTGGTGCTCGACGTAACAGATGACGCCGGCTTGATTTGCCTTTTCCTGGCGCGGATAATAATCCCCGTCAAAAAATTGCACGCGATAGGTTGCCATATTTCCTCCTTACCCCAGTTTCCAGAACCAGACGAGTTTGGCGTCCGGATAGGTGCCATGCACCCCTTGCTTCCCATCCCATAAATCGATGTGCCCGGAAACATCGGGACTGAAATTGCCTTCGAAATAGACGATGCCTTTCCAGGCAGGCCGGTTTGCCCACCCACTGGCATCGATTCTTCCGCCGTTCTGCTCTTTGCAGATGCGGGCCAAACCGTCAGCATTTCTCACGCGCAACGGCTCGCCGTGTGCATGCGGTGGCTGGCAATAGTTCACATCCTCGGCATCCGGCAGCGTATATCCCGCCCTGATCAGGGCATCTGAGAGATTCAACGCACAGAAGTTCCAATCGGGATGCGTATTCCGGTTGAACGGGCACTTCTCGACCGTACAGCCGTCATTTTGAAAATAGGGAAGAATTTCGTCATATTTCCAGTCTTGGGTACTACTCATCGCTGTCTCCTTTCCGCTAAAATACCGTGATGCGCGGTGTGACCCGGACGATCATCGCCTTCGGTTGTGCCGCGGTGTTTTCATCGTTTGGCACTGGAATCAACATATTGCAGATCTTCTTCTCATCCCATTGCTCATTCTGTTTCTCATCCCATTTCTCGTAGTGCATCACCTCTACGAGATACAGTCCGAGCTGAGTCTTATCACCAACCGGTGGAGCTGCCTCAACCGGGGTGAATGCGACGAAGGTCTCCGCATTATTCCGGCCCAGGGCATCGGGGATGATCCGTGTCCATAACGCAAAATAGCTGAATTCGAGCTCGGAATTGCTTGATTGCGTCGGCTGTGGGGTGACCGGTTTCCAGCCGTCTTGCTGCCATTTCAGTTGGATACGCTTCCCTTGCTCTTTATCTTCTTCGAACCTGAGCTCTTTGACCGGAACCGACTCCGCCCGCCCCTGGATACTGATGTGGGTGGCCGGCGGCAGGATGCGGGTCCATACGCCGTCGGTCCAGCGGCTGGTTAATTGGTCCCCGCGCAGATTGCCGGCGTATCCGGCCGCCTGGATGCGCTGGCGGAAGCTGAGCTTGACAAACCAGAGAGTAAAATCCTTTTCTTGCTCCGCCGGCACGGGATGCGCCGGATCCTCCGGGGGCTTCGGATCTATCAGATCGATAGACTTCGGCGGGCGCCAGAGGTAGGAGGCGCGGGTGAACTGCGCGGCATCGGTATTGGTATCGAAGGTGTAGCCGAACGGTCCGATCATGGTATCCGTATTCGGCTCCGGCGGCACGGTATATTTTTCCGCCAGCTTCAGGATGGGATCGGGACCGAATTCGAGCAGCTCCGTCTCCGTCCCGGGCAGGCGCGCGGTCGCGATGCGGGCTTCCATCGTTTCGGCCATCCCGGCGAGATGATCGGAGTAGGCCGGCGCATCCAGCACCACCATGACGCCCGGCACCAGAACCTCGTTATCCAGCAGTTGCGTCAGCGGGATGACCAGGCGGATCATCGGCATAGGCACCTGGTCGTGGAATTTGCACAGGGCCACCACGCGCTTCCATTTTTCGGGTCGCAGTTTATTTTCAGCGTCAATGCGTCGTGCCGAATGCGAATCGACGGTGCTCCGTTTCGCCAGCACGCCTTCATACCGGCTGTGGACGCGCACGGCGAAGCGGTAATACTGCGCCCCCGTCCCCGCCCCCAGGCGCCGGTGATGAATTTCCACCGCTTGCGGATTCACCAGGTCAAACGGCGCGATGGAGGAGGCGACCAGGTAATCGTCACCCCGCCGGCTGGCGAACAGCACGCCGTCATATTCAGGCAAGATGGTGTCCAGCCCCGATGGCACCATCTTCTCGAAGGGGAAGCCGATGTCGAAATCGCTCAGCCCGGGTTGCCCCCCGGCATCTTCATCTTTCTTCGGCAGCAGGATGGGCAGCCCGTTCCACCGCCAGCGCTGGATCAGGGTTTCGACGCGGTAGATATACGGCCAGAACGCGGGGTCGAGCTTCGCCGGCTGCAGGAAGATAGGTATCTCATTCTCGTCATGGAGAATATCGGCTCCAACCGACAGAGCGGCGTGCAGATTGTCCGCCAGCACATCGGTATCCTGCGGGAAGGCCGTGGCTACTTCGACGACGAGCGTCATGGGCGCCGGAGCGAGGCCATTCGTATACAGCATCCCATCCGTAAATTGCGCGCGGAGAGCATGAACCTGTGCGGCCTCGGTATGCTCCATGTCGCTTACCGTCTTCGGCTGACCGACCGATGGCGTGAAGACGAGTCTCCAGATATGGCCTTCCGGTATCCTGACAGTAAGGACACCGTTGATCAACTTAAATTGTTTCTCCGCTGCCGTCAATACGGATTGCACATCGACCGTTACAGCGGACGCCTGTACCAATGCCAGTCCTCTGGTTTTACCATCCGGGGCTTCCGGCGGTACTTTGAATTCATGGATCTGAGGATCAAACGTATATGGTGTAGGCGACCACAAGCACTCAGCCGTGATTTTAACATGCGTGACTGCCGGGTCGTCGATCTCCTGCCCGGGAGGTTCGGCAATCTCTCCCGCCGTCATCGTCATCGCTTGCAGGGACTTGCGCCGGCGAAACCAATCGGCCATCACCGAGATTCGTTTGTCATCAGGCTCATTATTCGCTTCGGCCCAGCGCTCCCAGACATCGAAAGACACGCTCGGTTTGAAAAGCCAGAACTTACATTTCGTCTGGTCTGCGAAGCCGGGTAACCATATTTTCTTATTAGGAGAATCTGACTCATAGGAAGGGGCAAGCAGCAGCAGCGGATCGTTGGGGTCCACCTGCGGCAGCGCGCGGGCCAGCGGCGTCACGCCTTCCGGGATGGAGGGCAGCACCGGCTTGTTCGATTGCGCCGCGTCGCTTTTCGTGCTCTGGTCATACTTCACGCGGAATTGCCCGATAGGTGTCTTCCGCTTGAGCAGTTGGGTGTGTAGCTGCGGTTTTCCGGTAAAATTTACGTTGAGCGCATCATTCAGCTTCCAGGGAATGGCCTGGCCATTCATACGCTGAACAACCTCTTCCGGCAGTCCCCCTGCCGTCGAGGGGAGGCAAATCAGGGCTTCATACGTTGAGTTATACCCCAGTGCCGGCAATTTCAAGTCCGAGCTCTTGCCATACAGATTCAGGTATTTCAATAGCGGGTTGTAGGCGTATTCACCATCCTCGAAGCTGCTTCCGGTTAACTTCCTTCTCGGTGATTCGACGCAGAGGGGGGCGTTTCGATATTCAACAACCGCTTGCCGGAAGCTGCTGGAGTACCCATATCCGCGCGGCAGCACGAATGATCCTTTGAAGTCGGGACCGGGCGAATGCGGGTCCTGGGGAGGAGGCGTATCCGGGAGATCGAGATAGGCATAATTCGTACAGCGCCATCGGGGATCAGGATCACCCTGCTTTCTCAACAGCAGCACCGTCCCGGAGATCATGCGCGTGGGATCGTAAAAATCGCCATGGGTATTCGTCTTGGCCTCGCGCCGCGAGCGGTCGATGCGGAAGACCAGTCCCTCGGGTTCCGCTGTCAATGCCGTGAGTTTATAGTCCTCGGGCGTCTTGACGTCCGGCTTGATCACGCCATAGGCCTTCAGCAGGGCGGTAACCATGCTTTCGATAGACTTCATCGGGATATCAGGGAGTTCACAATTATCCCGCGGATAGAGCAGATAACCGTTTTCCGGCAGCTTCGCGAAGCGATCTAACCAGTAGTCCACCAGCTCTTTCTGAAGGAACGTCTTCAGCTCATCAGCCGTATCCAGTCTCTCTGCAACAGGATGTTGGCCCGTCTCCTCCGGCAGGCGGCTCCAGGGGATGCCTGCCAGACCGAGGGTCAGCATCCGGCGAAGGTCGATCTCGGTGAGCGCTGTCTTCAGTGCCTGTTGATATTTTATCCAGAAGTCCTTCACATCCGACGGGGGGTGGGATTTCGGCTCCAAACCTGGTGCATCTGTACAGAGATATTCCCATTGTTTGAAAATGAGATCTTCCAGGATCTGCTGCTGCGACAACGCCGCATAAGCATCTTCATAGAATGCCAGCAGGTGATCTCGATCAGGTTTCTCGCCGACCGGTTGGATGTTATGCACCTTCAGCACCTGCAGCAAAAGATCGCTCCATTCCTTAAGCGTGAACTGATAATGCAGATAATCAATGAACGGTTGAATGTCCTCAGCTACTTCCTGCTGCGTTTGCGGTGCCAACTGCCGAATCAGGTAATCGATCAATATCTGGCCATCCGGCGCCTGGTAGACTCCGCAATGGGCGCGGTCGCGAAGCGAGGCGATGAATGCATCCTGCCATTCCGGTGGAAAATTGCGATTTAGGGGAAGGTCCGGGGTCGCCGCGAACTCCCGCATAGTGCTCAGCAGCAGGCCGGGCAGATCGCAGGTATCCGCCAGCATGACCGGAAGGTGGTTGGTCCAGCTCGGGTCCCCGTAGGAATCCGACCATTCCACAAACCGCGTCTTCAAGTTAACAGGATAGGCGTCCTGGAAATCACCGATGGCTTCGCAAGGTACGATATGAGCCGTCACCTTCAATTCCGGGTCGAAATCGGGATAGGACCATTTGTACATCGGAGGTGCCGGATCGGCGAGGATGGTGCTCATCGCAACCAGTTGTTCGCTCGCATTGATCTGCGGGTCTGGTGTATACGGTGAAGGCGGATGTGGACCCGGATAATGCAAGTCGCTGATAAACGGCAGACCGGAAAAGACCGGGGCCGCGATCAGCGAGACAATATCGTTTTTCTCAATGAAAGTATTGGGAATGCGAAAAAATGCAGCGAGTTTTAGCAATATTGGCAGTGGCGCCGGCAGGTTCCACTGCTGCGACAGGAAGGCGCGCCAGGCCATGCGCACTTTGGTATCGGACGCCGGCCGGTCCACCGCCACCGTAGCGTTCTGCAGGTTGGGATTCCAGGAAAAGATGTCAGAATATTCATTATGACCATGAATATACTCTTCACCGCTTGCCTGCTGGTAAAACGCAAATTCTTCTTCAAATTTGTTGGCCAGCATCCTCCACGGGGTTATCGAATCCGGATCATTCGGATCCGGCTTTTTCGGGTACGGGTCTGAATTTTGCTCAGGATACTTATCCAAGCCCTGCTTGACCATCTGGAAGCCGGAGTCCGTCGCTGGGTCCATACTGGACTCGGTCATATCGGGTATCACGATATGCTTGCCATCCCTCGTAATTCCGTAGATCTGTAATGTTAACCACTGCCATCGCCACAATGCCAGGTACCGATCTACCAGCGGGTTGTCCGCCTTTGTGATATCTGTGAAAGCGGCAGACAGGTTGATGGAAAAATGTGTCCAGACATCCTTCACATTGGGATAATCACGTGGGTCCGGATCGTAGCGCGGCCCCGGCCGTTCGACATGGCAGTGGATATTCAGTTCATGCATTATGCGCTCCTTTCCCGGCTTCCCCCGGGACGGCAACATCAGGCAAACATGTTGAAATAGTCTCGGGCATAATCTTCGTAGAAATGGTCATCCGTCGCTTCCGACAGATCGGCAAGCGCCAGGGTATGCGGCGACGCGAGCTGCTTCTTGCCGGCGGCCGACCCGAAGCGGTATGTGACCTGCGCCGACACGGAGATGTTCAGGAACCAGCCGATCTTGATCTTGTAGCTGACGCAGCCATGGCCCACCAGGCCGCCGCCCGACTCATACTTCGCCTGCAGTTGCAGGGCCATGCCGACTTCGACCAGCCCCAGCAGGCTGACCGTCCCCACGAACATGAGGACGATGCCCACGCAGAGGCCGTTCGGCGCCCCCTGCGACGCGTGGTATTCCACGGTCAGGCCGAAATAGGCGTAGACGCCGCCTTTGATCGGGCCAAAAGCAATCGCCAGGCTGGCGGAGGCCATGATGGCCAGGCTGACATCCGCGCTGAATTCGCGGCTGGTCGGGAAGTAGTTGAACGATAAATCGAACCACCCGGCGCCGCCGAGGATGAACACCGTCAGCGTGAAGGGGGCATTCTGCCGCCCAACCAGCAGCCCGGTCGACAGCGCAAACCCCTTCTGATCGTCCATACCGAGCCCGAAGCGGAAGCCGAGGTTCAGGTTGGCCATGCCGAAGGCGCCGGCCTGCACATCCGGCAGCGGCAGGCTCAACACGGACTCGACGCTCTTGCCCGTCACGCGGAAGGACAGGCCCGAATCGGAATACCCGGCCTTCTTCATGGCATCGGAGAGGAAGGCCAGCACCTGCTGCAATTGCAGGCTGTCCGGCCGGATATCGAAGCGGACCTTGCCGGACTCGTTGAAGGTTAGCGTGGTCCGGTTCAGGCTGACGATCTGGAAGCCGCCCACCTGCAGCTCCCAATCACCGAAGATGCTGCCTTCCGCGCGGGTCTGCGGCGGCGCGCCGGCCTGGACGGCGATATCGACCATCGCGCGCAGCCGCGCTAATTTCAAAGTGAGCGATAACCCGGCCAGGGCAAACAGGCTCACCGGCTTATCCAGCGGCACATCCGCATCGATATGCACGCGCCCGCTGCGGGTCTGCGGATCGACTTCATGCCGCACCTTGATGCGGTCACCGGCGATGTCGGGCAGGCCGGCCCCGGCGAACAGGCCTTTCAACGGCATGCCGGCCAGGTTGGCAAAGATGTCGGAGATGGACAGGTTGGACAGGTCGGGTTTGAAGACATCGCTGATGACGCCCGTGGGGAAGGAGAGGGTGACCGGCACCAGCGCCTTTTTTAACTCTTCCACGGCGGCGCGCGCCGGTTGCCCCGCCGTCATCTGCAGCTTGCTCATCAGCACGTTGGCCAGCGCGATTTCCGGTTGCTTGATCTCTTTTTTAAAGAAGCTATACGCCACCCCGCTGAGCACGTCGCCGCTGGTAAAGTCCATGCCGGGCACCACCGGCGCTTCGCCGAAGGCGCGCACGGTCTTCAGCAGGGTATCCGCGTTGGAAATGACAGGCTTCAACTCTTTCCCGAGGACAGACTCGGCATAGTAGACCATCCCTGCGGTCGATGCAGACGCTTCAGCCAGCAGGTCGTCGCAGTACAGGCGGAAGTCATCGCCGATCAATTTATCTGCTGTTGACACCGTCTTCAGGATATCCTCCATGGTCTTCAGCCTGGTCGAAGCGAAAATGCTCTGGAAGTGTGTCACCAGCTTATCTTTCTCTATGATAACGTGCTGGACTGCCAATCCGGCTTCTTCGGGGATGACCGTCTTGATCAGTAATTGCTGGTATTGCGCTAATTCCTGTGCCAACTGGTCGGAGAGGAAGGTGAAGGTCGCTTTCTTCAATTCCGCCAACAATAGCCTGCGCTCTTTAAACTGAGCTAGATCCTGGGCAGCTGTTACCGCCGAATCGACGGCATTTAGTAACTGAGTGCGATACCCGTTCACCGCCGTGTCGAATTGCACGATAGGGAGTTTGTCAATAACGCTCAGCTTTACCGCATCAAGTTTGTTTAACAGGCTATCTTTGTATGCTTGAAGCGCATCAACGGCTTCCTGGTATTGTGTTACATCCCAATGGTTGGGGTCAGCGCGATACGCATAGCCTAATTGCATGATGGCATTGCGCAGCCGCAGCCATGGCTGAAGATCAATATTCGATGGACAACGGCCGAGCCAGCGGCGCAGCACACTGGCAAGCTGCGTCTCCATTGCGGCGGCGGCATCCTGCAGCATGAGCGCAGTTCTCCGCAATGCCGCGTTGGCTTTCTCGATCTGCCCCGCGGCAAGATATTGCTGTATTTCCGTCCGGGTATTGGTGAGTGTAGTATTGGTGTTATCATACAAACGCCGGATTGCCGCTCGAGCATCGATATATATCTTATGAAGCTCACCGGACAATCCATGGATAGTATTAAACGCCGTATTCGGAGCGAAGGTATCAAGGATTGTATCCAGACAGTCCTTCAATTGTTTCCTGAGATTATCATCAAGCGCGGTTGCTTGATCCACGATGTGCTGTAGCTGTTCATCGCTCTCGATCTTCCTGCTCATCTCGGTAAATACGCCGGCGACATCGGCCTCAATCTGGCGCCAACTCGTCTGATACAGGCGCTGCAGTTGCACGCATATCACACTCTCCATGTCGAGTTTATTATCTACGACGGGTAAAGCGTTTATCGATGTTTGCAGAGCGGAACGGAGTTTGTCATACCCAGCCGAGAGGCGCTCACAATAATCCTCCAGCGTTTCTGTTACCTCCGGTTTCCCCGGTATCCTTCTTGAGATTGGTTGCATGGCCTTCGCCGGATCCCAGCTCAACAGCGCGCGCACCGGCAGGATGGCGTTGGCGGCGTGATCGAGCGCGGCGTGAATATCCGAGAGGATCTTTGTTGCCTGACCTGTCTCCGACAGCAACGTCACCGGTCCGCGTTGCAGCGTGATGGTGGCCAGGCGCGTGGCGACCGTCCGCTGTTGCCGGCCGGCGATCAGGTTGAACGCGCGGGAGGGGCCGAGGGTGAAGGTGCCGGCGCCGGTGCCCGGCTCGATGGCCGCGGCATTTATCTGTGGCGCAAGCGCGGAGGCGGGCAGCGGATCGTAGTCGACGGTCAACACCGCACCCCAGGTGTCGGGATCGGGGTGCTCGTCACCCACCTGGGTATAGAAGTACAGCTTCTCCGGATCTTCGATCGGGCAGGCTTCCGGCTCGTGGCGGTCGGAGGAGCAGAGCAGGCGGATATCCGGTTTGGGATACACCTCCGCGGGGGCGGCATTGCGCATCCACAGCGGTACCTTCCAGCCAAAATCCCCCACGTCGCTGCCCCAACGGCTGCTGACATGAATGCGCGGCGGGTCGCCGTTCGGGAACCGGCAGGCCTGCACGAAGCCGGCGGCCTGCGCCTGGTCGGCCGCCTTGGTGGTTCGCTCGTCGATCACCGACCGTTCGCGCTCTTCGATCTCCACGTATTCTTCCGTTTTACGCAGGATCGGGCTGCCGATGAAGGGGTATTGATCGCCAGCGAATTGGAGCGAGGCGGCGGTGGTGCGCTCGTAGACAATCACGTGCCTGGCGCGGTTCCACACCCGGTTGATGCGGCCGCGCTGTTCGATGGCCAGCCGCTCGACGCGGCCCAGCGAGACGGTGGCGTCGATGACGGTATTGCCGCCGTTGAAGGCGGCGCGCAGGTGGCCCCAGCCGCCCACCGGCGACAGGCGCAGCGCGGTGAGCTTCGCATCGACCGCCTCGATATTGCTCCAGAGCGCATTGTAGAGCACCGCGGATTCGAAGGCCCAGGCAAAGCTGCCTTTTAACGCTCCGTTTGGAGCGTCATCCGGCACCTCGACGCCGGGCACGGGGTAGGCCAGGTTTGCATCGCGCCGCAGCCGGACATGCAATCCGTCCTTTGGGGTCAGCACCAGTGTATCAGCGGCCACCGCGCCGCCAGCCGGCGACGACAGCGCGACGGTCGGCTGCGGCAGATACGGCTCATACACGGCAATGCGCGTTCGGACGGCCTGCAGCAGGCCGGGGATCACTTTTTTATAGCGGTCGAAATTTGTGCTTTGCCCTTCATCGGCCATCCAGTAGAGCTTCTCCGGCAGGGCGGGAGGCAGGTTGCCGAGCCGGGCCTGCAGCTCCGCCAGCCGCAGCGACGTCGTCTCCAACTCGCACTGGATGCCGTAGACCGGCTCCACCGTCAGCCGCTGCAGCAGCGCGCCGGGGAGCCGCTGGCCCGGATACCCCAGGCGGCGCCGGATATCCCATGGCAGCTCGGAGAACAGCGTGCCGGTTTCCGTGGAAAAGATATCGAGCCTGGCCGGCGGGCCGAAGCGCATGCCGGCAGCCGGGGTTTTCTCCTCCAGGTCGTATGCATCCCGATAACGGTGCATGGTCTCGCCGATGCCCTGCGGCGGCAGGTAGAGGGTGAAGACCTCCCCGGCGAAATTGACGCTCCAGTTCGCTCCTTCTCCGGCCCGCGGCCCCCAGTTGCCCAGCTCCGTCAGGTCTAACTGTTGCCGGGTCCCGATGTCCTGCGCCACCACCCGCACCACCGACAACGGCGAGGGATCGATGACCAGCACGTCGGTCGAAACCAGGGTCGGCGCCGGTTGCATAAGCTGCAGCGTGATATGGTGCGACGAGGTGGCAGTCAACAGTTCTTTGGCCACCAGGTGATACGGCAGCAGCGGTTGAATCTCCGCTTTTGTATCGGTTGCCGGAACGGGGATGACAATGGGATTGGGACTGCGCTCCGGGGATCCCTCCGGGATCAATTCCTCGCCCGGCAGATCATCCTGGTCACCGGCGGAAAAGGCCAGGGCTCCGAGCGTCAAATCCGCGTTACCTTCGCGGATATCGAAGGTGTCCGCAGATGTCATCTGCAAGATAAAATCGATGGTACTGTCCGCAATCATAGTCTGGTCTACGGCAGGCTTGTCTTCCTCCGGCAACTGCAAATCGATTCCCTGGAGGCGAAGATAGCGTTTCTCGTCTTTGAGTGATTGCGGAAGTTGCGTCGCCAGCCGGAAATAGAGTTGAAATTCCGTCAGGGTTTTTTCCACGGCTGACGGTGTCTCGCTCTTGATCAGGTAATGGCAGGAATGCGGCCCTTTATCGCCATAGATGCGCAGACCCGGGAAGGTGGCCTGGACATGCTTTTGTTCCAGTTCCTTTTTGGGTTGTCCCGGTCGCTCTTCGGGCTGTTTCGGTGTCAGGGTTTGCAGATACAGGGTAATCTTCGCTTGGTCAATTACGGATTTTTCAGTTGGGCCGATGACGATATCCTGGTGAGCCACCAGCTCTCCCGTCTTACGGCAATGATCAAAGACCAGATAACTTGCTTGCCAGAGTTCTTTTGAGTTACAGAGCATGGAATTCTGCCACATCGGAATGAATGTCGCGTTCCGCCCCGCCTCGACGGTTGAGATGGCAGTGAGCAATTTGGGTGGAATATGCTTGTTCCACCAATCAAGCACCGCGGTATGCGGCACGGTGGTTTCGAGTATCCACTGAGCGCCCGTTGCTTTCTCCTGCTCATCCAGGGGGGGACGCTGGCGGAAGGTTACCAGGTGCGTGTTCCCGTTATCCGGGAAGTCAGCCGTGTTCGCGAAGGCACCGGTCGGCCGGAGTTGATGGACAGTCTCTTTTTTTAACTGAAGATCAATGACATATTCAAAATAGAACGATGGTGTTTTATTATCAGTTCCTTTCTTAGTAAATGTCGCATAGCTCTTCATGTCGAAACCACAGATTTGAGGATGAATCTGTCCAGGCATAATATATCCAAGAACATCTGCGACAGGTGGCCGGGCAAACCCGTAATTGTTTGGTGGAGAAGCTGTCTGCACTTCAAAGTAGGCGCTATCCAGGTTGTTAAGTGATACGTTTTGAACGCTATTAAATAATTTGATATCGAGAGACATTTGATCAATCAACCATGCTGGACCATCATCCGTTTGGTGTTTCAACCAGATTGTCACCGGTAATTTACTCAGTTTCGGATTCGATACAGTCGCAGGAACAGGTTGGAAGAAGGTTCGGATGGAAAAATCAATCTGCAGGTTTGTAGCAATAGCCACCGTTATATCTGTCCCCGGGCACACCGCAGTTTCCCAGACCGGTTCCGGCTCTGTCGAGCTTTCGGATGTATTGAAGGCATACAGTTGAAAACAATCGATATCATTGGATGCTGTGCCTGTCACGCTATTAATCCGGTGAAACTCGTAATTCGTTGAGTTCTGGGTTTCTCGTGAGACGATACGGAAGACTTCCTTTCCCTTCGAAAGTCCCACGACGACGGGATATCCCTGTGCGGCCGCGTGAGTGACATCCGCCGGCACCGCTTCCGCGGCTTCCGGCAGCACAGCCACCGGCCTATCGTCCGCGCCGGCGAGCAAGCCGAGGGTGTCGGCAGGCAGGGGGGCGGTGGACAGCGGCAGGCCGGCCGGTGCCGCAGCCGTCGGCGCGGGCAGGCCGGGCCACTGGTAGATGGCATCGAGTTTCCCGCGCAGCGGATCACCGGCGTCCGCCAGCAGCCCGTCGACGATTTGCTGCTGGTAGTCACGGGCCCATTGCGCCGGGTCGCTCCGGCGCAGGTTCTCGGGGAGGATCCTGGTCAGGAGCTGTTCGACAGGAGGGGTGCTGGCGCCCTGGTGGGCGACCTGCTCCGGCTGGTCCAGGTGCCAGCACAGCAGCATGGCAATCGCTTTCTCACTGCAGAAGACATCCCTGTAGAACGTGGTACTGCCGCTCTGCCCGATGCCTACCTCCGGGCGGAACGCCACGTTGAGGAGCTGCCGCAGGCACGCGCGAAGTTCGCCTTCGTGTGCATCCGCTGCCCCGCCGGGCGAGATTGGATAGGTGCCGTGCGCTTCGGCGGAAGCGGGGAACAGCATGCCGATGCTGGTGAAGATGCGTGTGACTTCCAACACTTCTCCCATATTGCACCTCGATTATATATTAAATTAAATCTGTAGCTTCATAACTATCCGAATTCGGCGGCAGAATTCCATCATGTTCAGGCCGTTCGGCCACGATCGACAATCCAGACGTTCGATGATACTCGCTTCAGGCAGTATAAAATGATTGCCCCTACTTGATTAAAAAAGAAGTACCTTAGCTTCCGTGGTAGGCCGAAAGGCCTGTGCCGGAGCCACTCACGCTCTTCTGGTTCATCCCAGGATTGATGGGACGGCGTGCTCGAGTGGCCAGCATTCCTGTTCAACCTCAATTTCGCCGGCATCATTTGGCATCAGTCGCGTATAACAGAGGCGTGAGATATTCCGGCCATCGACGGACAGGCGAGTAGACCAGGAACCGGTATTGATATATTGAGCCGTTCTGCCCGGCAGTTTCTCCATCTTCTCGCCGTGGGTATGTCCCAGCACGACAAACGAATAGGTCTCGACATCAAGCGGAACGCCCTTCAAGGGCAGGTAGCGATGAGAGCCGGTGCTGTCGGAGAACATGGTGTTGACCGCTCGCTTATACGCATCGCCGAACAAGCCTTTTGCATCCAGTTCCACGATAGGCCTGGCAACTGGCACGGTATAGCTTTCATCCAGATATTGCTGTTTCAGAAGTGCATCCGCTTCCACCCGAAACCCGGGATTCGCGGGATCATGGTAGAGCGCGCGCAACGCTTCTTCCGTGAGAGGATCACTGGAGAAAAAGCGACCATCCTGCGGCTGGCCCGCAAGCAGCACGTCGGGGAAGGCCATCTGGATTTCCGAGTATGCGGAAGGCACGGCGTCATAGACAAGGATACTGGGTATGCTGACATGGTCAAAGCGATGATCCGCCAGATATTGACACCAACATTTTGCCATCAGTGGGATAGCCTTCCATAACTTTCGTTTGATGATGGCATCAAATGACTTCCACCACACGTCCAGGGAGGGATACACGGTTTCTACGCGGTTCCAGAAGGAACGCACGAAGTAAAACCCTTTTGCTTCCTTGTCAAGGGATGGGAAGGATTTATAGGCGTTGTTCGGGTCAATCTGGTTGCCGTGTTCTCCATACACGCCGAGTCGCGGCTCGTTATAAAACTCGGAAAAGCAGACGGCATCCGGGGGCAATGTGCTGGCAGGTGTGATGCCGTCGCGGACGATGGTCTGCACGGCAGGGGCAACCAGGGCATGATCGTGATTGCCTGGGGTAAACACGATACGGCGATGACTAGCGGGCGTTAAAAAATCGCGTAATGCCGCAAAGAATCCCGAGTGGCTCTGGACAATTCTCGCCATGCGGTCTGCTTCTGCCTGTGCTGAGAAGTCCATCGGAATCGAGGTTGACTGCGCGGCGGTCTTCTCGTCATCTTCGGCGACTTGCCAGATGTCGAAGGTGTCGCCAAGAAACACGAGATCAAGCTCATCCGTCGCAAACCAGGTCGGATACTCGCGGAGAAACTTGATGAACGCGTTCTGGTTCGCAACTGCAAAGTCCTCCAGTTGATCATCACGACCAAGGTGAAGGTCGCTAAGAAAAATGGCTGATTTCTTCATTTATATGTCCCCTTTATTCTTCGTCCGCGATTTCTCGCCACTACGCACCTGTGCCGAACGAGAATCAAATAATTCAACATTGTTCAGAATCGAATGTGCGCTTTACCGCAATCGATTCTTCCTCGGCAGTTACCCTTGTGTCGGAGGCAGGGAACTACAGAGCGGGTGAGAGTTGATGCACTCCGCTGACTATGAGTCCTCAGTATTAGAAAGGCACTTTCCTAATAATCAATGCATTGCGATATCAGACGAAAGGAACACCGCTTGAGTCTCGAGAAAGCGCGACCGAGCATCTTCATCAGTGCAGACTCGAAAGTACTGTTGTACAATCAGTTTTCACCTCACAGTGCCTCTTCTTGAAGCACCTGCAGTAACAGGTGGATCTGAGAGATAGAACCGCTCAACACTCGCTTTGCCAAACTCGGTTAAGCGTTTGGATACACCTACACTAGACAGGCTGGCCAACCACCCAGAGCGCTTAATAAGTAATTTGCCGTTACATGGTTATTCCCTGCTTCTATTTCCTGACATCGATATTTTTTTAATGCATAGTATTGGCTTGTTATCGAGCTTATTACTAATCAACCCAGCTATAAGGTTGATGACTTTGTCCCGACTGTCCCACATCGGATTGAATGGCACACGACCCCAAATCATCAGGAGGCATTCTCGCATTTGCTTTCACATGATGTTTGAAACTACAACAGAACAATCACTCTATCAGGCACTTCTCCCGCGGTAGTTTAAATTGCGAGAAGCTATTCAGGGGTAGATGAACGATCCATGTGTAACAGTCACGTTACAGTGGCTCTCAATGTAAACATCAATTCTGGTATCAACTCTTATTTTATACCTGGGTATGCATTTGAATCAGGTAGACACAACCTGTAGTGCGGATCGTTTTTCCGAGTCACATGTAAATCCGCACTGATTCGCATGTCGAACACACGAATATTGTTGGCTTGCACATGCTCGCCAAGTAGGATCGACAGTCATCCTTCGAGGCGATTAGCGCCAAGAGGCTTGTTGATCCTGGGGGTATCTTTCCTACCCACGATCACTACCGATTATGCAACCACGCCTCGAAATTCGGCTATGCCACCTGTCCGGTGAAAAGCGTGCCGGCAGGCGAAATCGAACAGGCAGTGGTGGCGCAGCTTCGACGGTTCTTCACCACGCCGGAAATGATAGCCATGACGGCACGGAAAGCGCAGGCGTTGAGCGACGCCGCCCCGCTGCGGGAACAGGACGTGGCCCGGCACCTCGGGCAGCTCGATGGCGTGTGGGATGAGTTGTTTCCGGCTGAGCAGGCGCGGTTGCTCCAACTGATGGTCAAGCAGGTCACCGTGTCAGAGCACGGCTTGGATGTGCAGATGCACGCCGATGGACTGTATTCCTTGATGGACGAGTTGCGAGGAGACGAGACTGCATGAGTGAAATGGCGCAGGCCAGTATGGATGGGGAGATGCTGGTGCAGATCCCGATGACGTTGACGAAACGCCAGGGGCGCAAGCAGATTATTCTGCCCACGGGGAGTGAAACGGCATGCGTGCGCCAGGACATCACCGCCGACCCGGTGGCGCTGGCCATCGCCAATGGCTTCCGCTGGCAGGAATTGCTGGACAACGGCACGTATCCGACGGTACGGGCACTGGCGAAAGCCGTGAAGCAGGATATCGCCTACGTCGCCCGTACCATACGGTTGACGTTGCTGGCACCGGATATTATTGAGGCGGTTATGGTTGGACAATGTCCGGCGGCACTTACACTGAAACGATTGTCGCGGGAATTTCCGGTCGCTTGGGATGAGCAGCGGCAAGAATGGGTATTGGCCAAGCAAGCCCATGAAGAGAAATAAAATAGGCATTCAATTAAAAAACGCCCTGTCGGAATGACATTCAGTAGATGATCTTCAGAACAGCTGGTCTATTACTGACCAGCATGAGTCAATACAGAAATCACCTGCTCGATTTCCGCTTGTGACGCAATGCACTCGTTACACGCGATAAACGACAAAAGCGAGATCGGCTTATTGACTTTTGATGCCGCGAACACTTTATGATGCCCGTCAAGTAAGAAGTGCGCGAGGCAATAGTGCTTCGTGATGGCCGGATCACCTTTCCATGTTGCCGGTTGTTTCACGTCAAGGATACTAATGGCCAATGCTGTTGGGAGGTCACCATTCTCGATATTCCGCTCATACCCCTGGATAGCGTGCTCATCGAGCCAGTTCCTTGGCTGCATGGGCGCAATAAATTGGAACAGCGCAGTTTTCGTATCGACCGGTATTGCGGGTACACGGTAATACTCCGTCCTGGGATATAATGGCAAACCTGAGGTTGGCTCGACCCCCCACAAATCCACCTGCTCATGGCTGAAATAATCGTCGGCAGCACAGGGTGCGACCAGTTGCGGGGTGATAGTGCTGATTAGCACACGATACTCACCGGCGGGGATGAGCAACGCAATCTTTTTGAATAGCGTGGAATCGATGTCGGTCACGCCACGTTTAAGAATGGCATCCAGTTCAGCAGTATGACACGAACTCTGGTCGAATCCCCCCAGACGTTCGAAAAGAAACGCGCACGTTCCACAACTGAAGCTCAGTCTATACGCCCGTTCCCCACGCAGGGTCAGGTAGCGCGTAAAGAGCCCTTCCGAACGCCCGTCATGCGCAAATTGTACGGGTGCATTTGTCGTCGTGCTCGTAAATTGGAGGACCTGGTTCATACGGATCATCCTTTATCAGTTATCCCAAACCAGCGCAGACGCGGGCGTGGCGCGCCTCGCAGGTCGTCAGGCTCATCTGCCAGGATGGCGCTGAATTTCAACTCGGTAGCGCGTTCGTGCCGCCAGTGGGCAATTTCCTCGCGTGCGGTAGCTGGGTCAGCGTGAAAATGCCGGTAGATGCGCTCGGTGATCCGGAACAGGTCGGTCACCCACTCCGGCGAATCCGGCGCGGCATATTTGGCATGGTAGGCGGTGAAATGCTGCCACTCCCGCTCGACGACTTGCGAATCGTCCAGCAGTATGCCGGCGCACAGCATCGCTTGAAACACATAGCGGTCGTCGGATAAATGGGTGATCTGGTGTTGGCGTATTTTCGTCATCCCTTCGATGGTCGCACGTTGTGTCAGATACGGTATGGCATCCTGCTGGATGCGTTGCCGGATATCTGCGAACACCGCATCGGCGCTGGCCTGCCCAAGGTTCCACCAGATATCTCCCCGCTGCCTTTTTGCCAGCCAGCCAATACGTTCAGTGAACGTCAAACCGGGGGTTTGCGGCACATATAACGGCAGCACGCCGGCATACACCGTAAACTGCAGTGTATCAAAGCCGGATGGCTCGAACGCAAACCCTCGCACCTGCCAGCCGATAGGCGCATAGAGCAGCCAGCGGTCAGACAATGTCATGCCGGGGAAATACGGCAGCAGGTGCTCCTTTGCCAGTTTTTGCCATTCACGGATGGTCATATCAGCGACCCTTTACTCAACCGTGCATCCGATTACTTCAATCACATCCATCGTCGTTATCACTGCGTCCCAGTCAGTGTGCTGTAGTTGGGCGCGGACACCCATGAACTCGGAATGTGATTCATCGTAGATGACATCCAGAAGATTCACCAGGTTCCCTCAAGCATCACCAGCAACTCAGCTTTACTGGCAGGCTGCTCCATCTTATTCAGGTCGCAGCAGAAGTGTTTCCGGTAGATGCGGAAGCGGCGTTCATCCGGCAGGTAGAAGACGTTGATATCGCCGATCAGCAGATCATATGTACCGGCATGAGGATTATGCATATCATAATAGAAGACATATCCGTCTTTCGCCAATCCAACCTGTCCGTCGAACCACTGCTCGGTCCATTCGCCATCCCTCTTATCGATCTCTTCAGCCTTGAGGCGCCTGTGGATTGCAGCTACCCGTGTTCGAGTGGCTGCCGGGTTCTGCGCCAGCGCTAGAAGCGCATGCTCCACGCGATGCAGGTGTTGTGAGCGCAGGCCATGCATGGTAGCAGTGCCCAGGGCGAAGAGGAGAATGGGGATACAGAGGATCCCTATGACGAATCTCACCTGTTTGCGTCGTGTCATCGCAGCCCCCCTACAACCATCCAGCATTCGAATTCGGCTTTAGCCGCTCTTCCAGCTTCCGCAGCAGATCGGCATGCTCCTGCTGGAAGTTGCGGTAGATACCTGTCTCCCATTCATCCTCGCCGGTACGATCCTCCGGGAGAAAGGAAAGGGCGCGTGCGGCAAAGCCGTGTACCTGTTCCGCATATTTTCGCCATGGTAAGGTGACGGTCAGCCCATGAAACATCGTATAGCCGCCTTCTACATGACGGTTCTCAAAATCGCTCAGCGTGACATGGCCGTCGTGATGGTGGACGGCAAAGCAGATATCAGACCCGCAGAGTGGTCCGATGGTACATCCGCAGGCGATCATGTTGTGATCACTCGTCAGAATATCCTGGAACACTGATGTGAGCAGGCGCACGGATGACCAATTCAGATTCCAGCCATTTGTCGCTCCTGCGACAATATTCACGCCGTTGACGAGCAGCGTAATATCGCCATGCGCGCAGAGATCGTCATCGTCAAGCCAGTAAACGTTATACAACTGTAATGAAAACGCTGTGCTTGGCATTGAGATTCCCCGTCTTTGCTTGTTGAACTCACGCTGGATTCGAAGAACAGCGCCAGCACAGCGCCAATAGTAAATCCGGTGGTATAGCCGGCGAACGTTGCGTGAAACGAAATACCTTGTAGATAATTTATCCACTTGGTATGCCCAGGATTATGCGGCGTCTCAAGGAACCATGGGAGTTGATATTCCGGCAAGAGACACAGCGCGGCGATGCCAAAGATAACCAGTGTGACGAGCAACGCACGACGGCTCATTTCACCCCGTATGGCACTGACGACCGGAAAAGCCATGCCCAGTAGCAAGGCATACATACCAGGATATATAATGGCAGTCACCATCGCTTTGTGATAGAGCCGTTGCCCCCAGAGACTGAATGCAGGGTTGAGATGCAAGGCGATGGCAATAATCGGTAACAGCGCCAGCAATGCCAGTATCGCCTGCACCGGGCTGACCGTCGTATGTTTACGGTCGATGATGTCGATATCTTTCATCTGTACGCCTTTCACCTGCAGAGGCCAACTCGCAACACAATTATAGCATTGCTGGCCATTTCCCTCGATAACCGAGGACGACGACCACCCCAACACTCCGAAACACACGCACAAATATCATCCGCTCCTCCATTCACCAACCTCGAACCCTCCAGCCGCTCCCCGCCATTTTGAGCGTGAAAAAACTGTGGACGACCAAGGGGGGTCGTCTTCAGTTTTCAGAGAGACAGAGAGAGATTTGGGTGCTGCGAGGGCGAAAATGTGGATTTTACGGGTTGAGGTCGTCCACGGTTTTACTGTACGGAGATTTCGCGTTGCATGTATAAGGAAGGGGGTGGCGAGGCGAAATAACGGCCACCAACGAGAAAACCGCCGGAGAGTAACCTCCGGCGGCAATGTTGGTAGGGCATTCGATACTGACAAAAAACTAATATGCGAAATACCAGTGAATTAGTCTTCGTTTCCTGGAAACTGTGGACGACCGGGCGAAAGTCGTCTCTGGTTTATACTCTTCTATCCGTCCTGCTCTTCATACTCAACCGATGGCAATACAAATCGCTTGGCTACTTGAAGTGGGAAGCGATTTACCTCAATGCGCCTTTCCTCCACCCGCTTGATGGGGTAGCCGGTATATATGCTGCCATCGCCAGCCAGAACATACGTCGTCACTCCCAGCGGGCACGTAGGCCAACTAGCAGGACGAGACGGTGAGACGGTCAGCGCATCAAGTGTCTGTTCAACGATCTGGCCTGACCACATTTGCTCACCGCAGACCAGACGCAGGTGTGATGCCCCTGACTTGGTGCCGAAGATGGCGAACTGGCTTTTCACGCATATTCCGGCAACTTCCGCCTCGCCGGTGAAATCGCTGAAGATCAAGTAGCCGCCCCATGCCGTCTCCAGGTGCAGCGCGACGGCGTCGGGACCGGCGGCAGCGGGCACGGGCAGGCGCTCGGCGGTGAGGATAGTGTCATCACCCGGTTCGTGGACGGTCACGAAGGTGCTCGCGAGATCGTTCCCCCGATTAATGAGATCAAGGTAACGAAGGCGGCGCCCGACCTGCTGTAGCGTTTCCTGCCCGGGGCCGTTAGATGCTTCTACTGCGTCCAATGGGCAGAGAACGTGCAAGCGATAGCATCGCCCGTCTTCCTGCCACGTGGCCTGCCAGGATGCCGGGGGATGCGCGACGCTGCGGGTATCACGCAGACCGACGACGTGCTCCCGTGATATGCTGCCGCCGAAGTCTGGCAGCGGGTCTTCCGTTGGCATAGCCAACCCGGTGAATTCCAGTGCACCCTCGCACGCATCGCTGGCGGCTACTTCGCTGAAGAGGCGATAGGCATGCTTCCCGCCGCCCTGTACGCGGAAAATATCCACTGCCACGGTACGGCCTTCCGGTCCCTTGAGCAGGGCAACGAGCCGGCGATAAACCTGGCACTGGTCATAGGCGTTGGATTCCGCCTCGACGACCGATACGCGTGGCGATGTCACCATCAGGCGCAGGGATGGCGCGCGCTCGTCGAAGCGCTGCTCGCTATCGTCCACCACCACCAGATTATGGCTCAGCGTGCTGTGCCCCCATGCCAGCATTGCCGAGTCATTCACATAGCCCAACTCACCCAGCACCGGTTGCCCGCGGTCGGCATAATATAGCGCCAGACTGTCGGCATGTCGATGACCTCCAGGAAAATTAAACGGCAGCGCCAGCACGCTGTCACCATGACGCAACACCGCCGTCTGCCAGGTGGGAAAAAGGATCTCCGGCAATTGCAAATTGTCGATGGACAGTTCTGCAGGTGTCAGGTGGAAGACGGCGTATTCACCCGGCGTCGTACTCCCGCCCCGGTAGATCGCCGGGAGCGCGCCGGTAAATTCTACCGGAAAGCGTTTGAGCGCGATCTCGAAGATATGCGGCGAAGGCACGCCTTCGACCAGAGTATCAGAAAGGGGTAGGTACTGTCCATTTGTGCGTAATGCTTCCAACTCCGCCTGCAGCATCAACTGAAGCCTAGTATCATCCTTGTATACGTCGACGGTGCCTTTACGCCCCGGGAAGCTATGCGGCCAGCGGAAGCCGTGCAGCACTTCCGGTACGAAAATGAGGTTCGACAGGTAGAGATTGGTATAGGCCGGGCTCTCGGTGCTGAAGCCGTCGGCCACGAAAGACTGATCACGTAAGCCAATGTAACCGCGCAAGGCGACATCGGCGAAGTCTGCCAGACCGAGTGTTACCGCCAACTCGGCAAACGGATAATATACGTACGCCGACTTATTGGTCAGGTTATCTGCCTTACCTGCACCGCCGAGAAATGGCTCGGCGCCGAAGGCATACTCCAGCAGGAGATCGCGCTCTATTCGACGACGCCAGGCGGGGGTCCAGACCGGCTTGCCGTCCGCCCCTACCGCGTCATACGTCAAGTCGTATGCAGGACAAAGGCTGTTCAGCACCCAGGCGTCGGCGCTGGTGTGGATGCGCCCTGCACCCCAGTAGTTCCTCAACATCGACCCGGTCTCATCATCGTCGCCAGCGTAGGCTGCCCCACAGGCATGTCGCTTCCACTCCAGCGGCAGCGTCGTGTCATGCCAGGCGGCGTAGAGGGGATCGCAATCGGCAACAGTGTCCCAATAGTCATGGTAAAGCCAGTTGGGCACGCAGACGGCAAAGCGTTGCAGAATCTGTACCGCCTGTTCGGCATATCGAGGTTTGCCGGTGAGCCGATAAGCCAACCCCAGGCTGCGCGCGGCATCCAGCATAAAGAGCACCTTCTGGTGCCGAATGATCCCGCTGAAGCTGACATGGATCGGATGCCCCACCCACTTCCAGGCGTAGCTGCCACTGCGGTCTTCCGGGTGGGCGCGCTCGCTCTCGTTGATGTAGTAAGTAAAGGTCTGCCCACGGCGCGGGCAGGCCAATTGCCCCGTCTCCGGATAATGCATATCCGGGTAGGTCTGGTTGCAGGTTTTACAGCGGATGATCTCCGGCTCGCGGCAGTTCCACGCAAACATATACGCTCTAGCGCCTTCCTGCGATTTCGTACCCACGCAGTGCGGGCAGGTGAAGCCGTAGTGGTTCGTTGGAGTCAGTTCAGAGATCATCGTTTCAATGTAACCGTCCGGCTGGGCAGCCACGTGGTCGGCAACCGTCTTGATACCGGCAAACCAGGCTTTTCCCCACTCCGTCTCGGCACTGTTACGGCGGGCGATCGCCGTCTCCTCCGTCGTATACAACGCCGGGTGGACAACACGCCGGCGCCGCTTGAGCAGGTCATCCTTGCGTCGAACCATTTGCCGGCGGAACTCCACTTCCTCAGGTGAGGTGCGCTCTCGTGATTGCCAGGGCATGAAGCCTTCGCCGTGTGTCACCCGCTCAACG
>Ga0172368_10001657_pt1 | contig 29942 bp, 27 predicted proteins | sample Lak11m_FD_114540 | JGI IMG/M metagenome (GOLD analysis project Ga0172368, IMG submission 114540) | Freshwater microbial communities from Kabuno Bay, South-Kivu, Congo - kab_022012_11m | ecosystem: Environmental > Aquatic > Freshwater > Lake | place: Democratic Republic of the Congo: South-Kivu...
AGGCAAGCTAAATGTTCGATAGCAATCGAACAAGCTTAAGAAATAAAAAAATGAGGACATCTAGATTTTAAAATTACAAACTAAAGTCCGGCCATATGGCCGGATTAACTTAGTATATAAGAAATATTTAATACCCACTTGCGCTTGACTTTTTCTCGTTTACAATATATCTTACTTGGTTCTCCAAATACCTAATCAAGGGTTGTGGCGGAGGACGTGGAGGTCGGAGTGAAAAAGTTGGAGAGAAATTGTCAGAGAGTCGTTTTCGTCGCCGTACGTATCGGAAAACTGTGGCAACAAGTCCACACAAGCCTTTTCCGGCAACGACTCGTCTTCAGCGCGGTTCGCGTCGGTGGCCAATGGCGATGCGAATTTTCGCCCAACACAAGAATCAAGAAGCGACGCTACGTGTCGCCCAATGGAAACGTGTTGGTGGCTACCAACCGGAGGGTGAGAACCCTCCACTAGAATCCGTCTCCCCGAGGAGACGCGAACAGGCCCGCCGCATTGCAACCGCGGCGGGCCTCAAAATTTTTAAACTCCGAATATTCTCGCCAGCAATCCTATTCCGTATCCGGCGCCAAGCGCGATACTTCCTAAAAGAAGCATATAAAAACCAGATTTTAATAAATTTTGTTTTGTATATTTACTCGTAGCCGAACCAAGAATGAATAATCCAATTAAAGTTATAAAAATTGATAGATAAACGGCCGGATATATTGGAAAAAAGAAATAAGCCGCTAAGGGAATAAATCCGCCGATCACATACGAAATGAACATAAATAATCCATCGCGCATAGAACTACCGTCTTCTTTGGGGATAACCCCTAATTCTCGATAAGCCATCTCGTTTAACATTAACTTATTATTTGCTGAAGCCGCATCAACCATCAGTCGAGCTGTTTCTGCTGGCCAACCTTCTTTAGTATAAATTTCATAAAGTTCAACCGATTCTTCTTTTGGAAAATTTTTAATTTCTGCGGTTTCTTCAAAAAGTTTTCTTTCTATTATTTGCCTTTCGGAACGGCTCGATAAAAATGAACCAATACCCATAGAAATAGATTCAACGGAAATAATAACAAAACCCGACAACATAACAGTAAAATAGTCCTGACTGCCAACCGCAATACCGGTAACCGCTCCCAGAGTCGAAACCATACCGTCTTCTACGCCAAAAACTATTTCTCTTATAGAAGAAATAAACTTGCTCGCTCGGTGATGAATATAATTTGGATTAAAGGGAACTTCTGATGACATTATTTATACAAACTTAATTAACAACAAATTCTATACTTATTTAAACATCCTAACACCCTAAATACTATTCGTAAATAAACTATTCCGCTCTTAACGCTTCCGATGGATCCATTCGCGCCGCTCGTCTGGCCGGATACGCTCCAAAAACAACGCCAAAAAATAAAGAAAAAAAGAATGCTGTCAAAAAAGCTTTTAACGGAACACCAAATTTCCAGTCAAGACCCGATGATTGCGCGCCAATTGAAATAAGATAAGAAACAAACACGCCAAAAATAACACCCACTAAACCGCCCATTGTAGTAATCAACACCGATTCGATAAGAAATTGAGAAATAATATCAAAATATGTAGCGCCTAGAGCTTTCCTAAGCCCTATTTCGGAGGTTCTTTCATTAATAATGACGTACATTACATTCATTATACCCACCCCGCCCACAATAACTGATACGGCAACAATTGCCAAAAGAAGAGCCGTTAAAGCTTTAGTCATACTTCCCCAAACTTCCATTATTTCTGTCATTGGCATTACCCGAAAATCGTCTTTCCCCGTATCGCTCCAGTCTTCCTGTTTTTCCGTTGGCGGAGGAATATCATGATTTTCTCTTAAAATAAACCTCATATCCTCGGCAGTTTGTTCGATGATCGAAATATCTCTTATTTTAAACAAACTAGATTGAATATAGTCGGTACCCATTATTATTTTTTGCATTGTTCTAACTGGCACATAAGCAAAGTCGTCAAAATCAACAGACATAACCGCTCCCCGTTCTTTCATAACGCCAATAACTCTAAATCTTGTTTGTCTTATTTTTATCGACTTACCTATGGGGTCATTATCTCCAAATAATTTTTCTTTAACTTTTGATCCTAACACAACCACCCTTGATAACGACCGATCTTCTGCATCGGTAAAAAAACGTCCTTCGCCAATTTCAGCCGTATCAATATCAATATAACTAGCGCTTGTTGCCAAGACCACAAAACGACGCATTTCTTCTGTATAAACAAATGGTTCTTGACTCATAATTGCCCCATAACCGTTCCGCACATTGGTTAACTTGGATAATTCATCAATGTCATCCAAAGTTAAAGTAGTTATTTGTACACCTTGGGCTAAATTTGCCGCACTTTGCTGTTCGCTGGCGTAACCTTTTTTTGTTGAAGGAACTTTAATCTCCACCTGTATGGTATCAGCTCCAAAAGATTCAACTTGTCCCAAAATCAAACTATCAATTCCATTACCCGCCGAAAAAACAATAATCACACTAGCCATTCCAATGGTAACCCCCAAAATAGCCAAACCGGTTCTAGTTTTATTAGAAGTTAAAGATTTTAAAGCAATTTTAAAGGTGGAAAATATACGCATACTATTCGTATCTCAATGCTTCAATAGGATTTAATAAGCTTGCTTTTCTGGCCGGATATAAACCAAAGATTAAACCTACAATTACAGACACCCCAACCGCTAAAATAATCGACAAAGGTGAGATTTCAAAAACCCAGTCATAGTTCATATATTTCATCCCGAATGCAATTAAAAAAGATATTAAGGCGCCGAAAAATATTCCCACTACTCCGCCAATAACTGTAATAAAAGTTGCTTCCGCCAAAAATTGAGTCATAATATGAAAATTGTCCGCACCTATTGCTTTTCTTAAACCTATTTCACGCGTACGTTCGGTTACCGCTATCAACATAATATTCATAATACCTATGCCCCCGACAATTAAAGATAAAGCCGCCATAGCCGCCAAAAAATATTTCAAAGCATTTGTTATGCTTGTTATCATATCTAACGCCTGAACAGCGCTTCGAACCGTAAAGTCGTCGTTACGCCCGCTCGGATCTGAAATGTTATGCCTTTCTCTTAAAGTAACCATAATGTCGTTCATGGTTTCGTCTGTATTTTCTTCCGAATCAACTTTAGCCCTAATTAAACCAATATTGTTGACACCCGTTAATTTCTGCATCGTACTTATTGGTAAAAAAATCTGATCATCATAATCTTGCATAGCAACAAGTCCCCTTTCTTTCATTACGCCAATCACTTGAAAGGTTTGCTTTCGAATTTTTATCTTCTGTCCAACCGCATCGGAATTGCCAAAAAGTTCATTTTTTACAGTGCTTCCTAAAACAACTATCCGCGATAAATTTCTTTCCTCTTCTTCGGTAAAAAATCTGCCTTGCTCAACTTCACCGCCTTCAACAACTAAATATCCAACCGTAGTTCCGCTCAAATTAGTATCGTAAGAATTTGATCGCCAAATAGCCGTACCAACTCCTTTGCTGTAGCCAACAACATCAACTAGGTGAGGAACATTTCTTTTTTCTCTTAACGCCATGGCGTCGTTGTACGTTAATGTTGTTACAGAAAAACCCATCATAGCCGAAAAAGGACTATCTTCTTCGGAGTGTCCGGGTATTACACCAACCAAATTTGTACCCAAACTTTTAATCTGAGACAAAATCATATTTTGCGCGCCGGCACCCACCGCCATAATAATAATAACAGATGCGACGCCAATAATAATACCGAGCATAGTTAAAAAACTCCTTACCTTATTGGAAAGGAGGGCAGTAAACGAAGACTTTACTGACTGTATTATGGTTTTAAACACATTTTTAGTTAGACTTCTCGACTGGCGATTCGTCTATTTACCACTTTTTCATCACTAACAATTTTACCATCTTTAATCCGAATAACCCTCTGAGCATGTTCAGCAATATCTTCTTCGTGAGTCACCACAATTATGGTTGCTCCGGTTTCGTTGAGCTTTTGTAAAATTGCCATTATTTGTACGCCTGATTTAGAATCAAGATTGCCGGTTGGTTCGTCGGCAAAAATTACCGACGGATTGTTTATTAAAGCTCTGGCAATAGCCACGCGCTGTCTTTCGCCACCAGAAATTTTATTTGTATAATAATTTAACCGATGCGATAAACCAACGCTAGCTAAAACTTCTTTCGCTTTGGTATCTTGGTCGTATTTTTTACGAGCATAAGTTAAGGGTAATTTAACATTATCTATAACCGTTGTTCGCGCTAGCAAATTAAACGTTTGAAAAACAAAACCGATTTTTTCGTTCCTTAATAGAGCCAAATGTTTATCCGATAATATACTCACGTCTTCGCCATCAAATAAATATTGACCACTTGTTGCTCTATCAAGTAATCCCAAAATATGCATTAAAGTGGACTTTCCCGAACCTGATGGCCCCATAATAGCCACAAATTCACCCGTTTCAATGTTAAAACTAGCTTCTTCTAAACCAATTGTTTCTACGTCATCAAGACGATAAATCTTGGTGATTTTTTTTACTTCAATAAGCGACATTTTATTTAATTGAAGTAATTACTTTTTGTCCTTCAGATAACCCTTCTATTATTTCAATATTACCAAACGAATCTCTAACGCCTGTTTTTACAACCACCTCTTTAGCGATTTCTCCTTCAAGTATACTAACTATTTTATCGTTATCCCTTACGGTTATGGCTCTTTGTGGAATAGCAATAACACTATCTTTTTCTTCTGTTCTCATAGTGACATTAGCCGTCATGCCTGATTTTATTCTGGCGTCCTGTTCATTAAACTGAAGCGTAACTTGATAGTTGGGTACGCCTTCAATTATTGTTTCGGCGGGATCAATAGAAACAACAGACGCATTAAAATAAGTATCCTCCCCATAGGCATCTAAGGTAACACTGGCGACATCCCCCACGGAAACTTTGGCAATGTCAGCCTCCGGAACATCAGCCTTAATTTCAAACTCCGATTCTGAAATTAGCGATACTGCTTTTGTGTTCATACCGACAATTTCACCTCGTTTAATATTAACTTCAGTAATAACACCAGAAATAGGCGCACGCAAAACCATATTACTCAATTGCGCCAAAATACCGGCCACACCGGCTTCGGCTTGTTTAATTTTTGTCTGCTGAGAAGCAATTTCATCGCTGGTTGAACCGGCCTTTAATAAGGCTAATTGATTCTCGGCAATTGTTAATGCTTGCTTGGCGTCATTAACACTCGTTTCGGCCGAAGACAAGCTTGTTGTATTGGACTGTTTTTGCGTTAATATTGCTTGCTCTTGCGTGTTAATATTGGTTAGAGCGGTGTTAATGTTTGTTCTCGCCGTATTAAGACTTGTACGATATGTTGATAGAGCAGAAGCGCTGAGACTGTTAGAAACATTTAGGGTGTCGCCAATTCGATTCAAAAAATCTCGTATCAAAATTAATTTAGTTTTTGTTTCGGATAACGCTTTATCGTACTCAAATCCTTCGTTCAAATTTCGGCTAAGAATATTCGTTAAATCAACAAGCGCATTTTGTGAATTTACCATACCTGTTTCGCTGTCATATTCAGCTTGAGAATTTGATGTTATGTAACTTAATTGAGGTGAAACGGTTAATGTGCCGGTAAAAACGCCTTCAATTTGCTTATTAACTGCATCATCTGATTTACTATAGGCGTCATTTATAACATCTACCGTATCGGCATAAACATTAGTAAGACTTGTCTCGGATGAAGACTTAACATTTTTAAGATTTGTTTCGGCATCAATAACCGTTTGCTTGGCTTGGCTAACTTTATTTTCCGAAATACTAATTTCTTCAGCTCTCGGCCCTTTTTGCAGTTCCGAAAGTCGTACTTTTTCCATATCTAAAGCGGCCGATGCTTTAGCCAAAGAAGCGCTCAACTCTGCGCTATCTAATCGCGCAAGGTCTGAATTTTTCTCAACCTTATCCCCGACTTTGATATTTAAAAAAGAAATGCGACCGCCTTGCTCAAACGCTAGGTCGACTGACTCCGCAGCACTAACGCGACCGGTAACATCAACTTCTTGAACAAGCTTGTCTTTCTTGACGGTAACAAATTCATATTGAACTGGTTGTGAACGTTGTGAATACGCATACCACCCAACTCCGCCAAGCGCCAGAACAATAACAATAATTACAATTGGTTTTTTAAAAAATTTTTTCATATTCTTTAGATAGTTAATACTTAAAATAAAAAATAACAGTTCGTCTACCACCGCTAGTATCCAAAAATTAATCCATTTTTTGGATTTTTCTTAATTTACACTTTAGCACAAATTTACCAATTATACAAACAAAATCTGCATTTATTACGCCTTAAAATGATTCCGATCTAGGCATATAAACTTTTGCCAAAATCTTCATAAAAAACCACGACATAACACCCGCCAATAAACTAAATAGAACTTCAATTAATTGAAGCGACATAAAGCCAAATGTTGTTTGCAAAATAGGAACATATACTACAGACAAAAGAGAAATAGCAATACCGGCTATCAACCACAATAATGTTTTATTGTTTGATAAATAATTTCGGACATCTATATTTTTTTGTCTACGAGTGGCGATAATAATTGATATGTTTGAAACTATTAACGTTACAAATGTTGCTGTTCGGGCGTACTCCACGCCTCGGCCGAACCAAGCAAACAATAAATAAACAAAGACACAAATAGCTAATATAACTACACCCTGTAAAATACTCATAGTTACGACACGACGACTAAATAACTTTTCTTTTAACTTACGAGGCTGACGCAACATAATGTTTGGCGCCGAAGATTCGGCTTCAAAAACAATTGAACAAGTAGGATCAATAACGAGCTCAATAAAAACAATTAATACCGGCGTTAATATAAGCGGAAAACCCGTTAGTACCGGCAGAAGCGCGAGTCCGGCAATTGGTATATGCATAGCGATAACATACGACATCGCCCTCAAGAGGTTATCAAAAATTGTTCGTCCTTGTTTTATAGCATTAACGATTGAGGTAAAATTGTCGTCTAAAAGAACTATCGCCGCCGCTTCACGCGCCACGTCCGTACCGCGCTCACCCATAGCCACACCAACGTGGGCGGCCTTAAGCGACGGAGCATCATTAACTCCGTCACCCGTCATAACAACAATTTCGTCGTTGGCCTTAAGCGCTTGCACGATTCGCAGTTTTTGTTCCGGAACTACTCGAGCAAAAATTGATACTTCTTTAATTTTTTTTGTTAATTCTTCGTCGGTCATAATGTCTAATTCTTCGCCAGTTATAATTCCGTTAAATGATTTTAAACCGATATCGCTGGCAATAACTTTAGCCGTACTTGGATAATCGCCGGTGATCATAATTGTGCGTATACCGGCACCGTAACATTCTTGTAAGGCCGAACGTACTTCAAGGCGTATTGGATCTTTGAAAGCCAGCAAGCCAAGAAATTCAAAATCTAAATCATGTTGGCTTTCAACTATTTGGTCGGGCAATACTTTAGTACGAGCCACCGCCAAAACTCTCATCCCTTGTTTGGCTAATTCTTCAACTTCGTTAAGAATTTTGGTAGACCGTTCTGACGAGAGATGGCAAAGATCAATTACGGCTTCGGTCGCTCCTTTGCAGGCAACGGCAAAATAATCTGTTGATGTTTTGGACCACACCATAGACATAGCCATAAGTTTTGAAGATAAAGGATACTGCTTTTTAAGCTCCCAATTAGCATGCCAATGTTCTGTTTGAGCCAAAGTGTTAAATCCAAATTCGCGAATCGCCTGTTCCATTGGATCAAAGGGATCGCGATGGCTAGCAAGCACCGCGTATTCAACTAAATTATGATACTTCTCATCTAGACCTTCTAGTTTATTATTTTCTATATTTAATATTGAACCATCTACCGCCAGAGCGGATATTGTCATTCGATTTTGTGTCAGGGTTCCCGTTTTGTCTACGCACAGCACAGTTACTGATCCCAAGGTTTCAATAACCGGCATTTGACGAGTTAAAACATTACGATGAGACAAACGCCAAGCGCCAATGGCCATAAAAACGGTAAGCACAACCGGAAATTCTTCGGGCAAAAGAGAAATAGCCAAAGCGAGACCAGACAAAAGACCGTCTAGCCAACCACGCGACGACAACCCATAAGACAAAACTACAACCGCACATATTATTCCACTCCAAGTTGCGAATCTTTTTACCACAAGGCTAACTTCTTTTTGAAGTAAAGTTTGTTCCGGCTGAAGACTGACTAACGACTTACCAATACGACCGACTTCTGTTTTTGAACCAATAGACAAAACTTCAGCCACGGCCCGACCCGAAGTTACAAGGGTGCTTGAATAAATAAACGACGAGCTTTGTTGTCCGGGCCGTTCAATTTTTTGTTCACCGTCCCAAACAATTTTTTCAACCGGCACCGACTCTCCTGTTAACAACGACTCGTCCACCCCCAAATGGTCGGTATTAATTATCGCCGAATCTGCCGGTACGCGATCCCCTTCCGAAATAATAATAATGTCTCCGCGCACAACATCACGGCCGGCGATTCTTTTTGTTTGTCCGTCTCTAACTACTAACGCCCTCGGACTCGACAAATCGCGTAAAGCTTCCAACGCTTTTTCGGTTCGACGTTCTTGAAAAAATGTAATTAAAAAAATTACTCCAATTGAAGCCATTAACAGTACGGCTTCACTAGTATCTCCTAAAAACAAATAAACGACACCACACGCGATCAGTAAAAAAATCATTGGCTCTTTGGCGATGTCAAAAATCAGTTTTAAAATATGACGCTTTTTAGAAACCGTTAATTCGTTATAACCTTCAAGCTTTAGCCGATTCTCAGCTTCTTTGCTCGAAAGGCCAGTCTGATTAAAATGGTTACCAACACCAACAAGTTCTAAAGACATATCTTATTTTATATATACAATTAAGATAGTTTACCGTGAATTTATGCTTCAGACAATGAGTTTGCGCTAATTTATGATTAAGCTATTAGTATTGCCAAATGAACAAATGCACTATATTATTGCAGTAAATTCAATATGGGGGCGTGGTGAAGTGGTATCATGCGGGTCTCCAAAACCTAAGTCGTAGGTTCGATTCCTACCGCCCCTGCCAGAAAAATCCGTCACCGATTGGTGTACGGATTTTTCTGATATAGAGAGGCGGAATCGAACCTGGGAAAAGGTCGGTCCCGACGTTACATCGGGGCTACCATAGATTAAAACCGAGGGGTTTGAAGGAGCAAAGCGACGGGTTGATATTTCTACCGCCCCTGTCACGTCGCTCGCGAGCGACGTGTCTTGCCGTCGAACTTTAAATAACTAAATTTAACGCCAGTTTTGCGCAAGCTCCATCTTCATTTTAACAATGGTGCCTAAAGTTATTAGGAAAAATCCAAATACTACAAACCAACCAATAAATGGGATCATCCCTAACAAGTAGTTTATTACTACTCCCAATAAAATAGTTTTCCACGACACCTCATACGTATCTGACTTAGTTGTTAATTTGTATGCCAGACAACCGATTAAAATCGGCGCAATTAAGCAACTAAAAATTAACAACCCCGCATAACCAATAACTCCGAGAATTCCCAATGGAGCTCCTATAACTGTAACCATTAGCAATATTGAAACAATGGGTAGAATAATCAACGCAATAAATCCCCTACCCAATTCCATTAGTGGTTGACTGTACGCCTTGGATACTAAATTCGTCATATACTTTCTAAAAAATAACCCGAACAACATTGCGCCCAATAGAATCATCAAAAATTTTGCCATTACTGCGGCAGCAAAAAATTTAAGCGTTTGTTTTTTGAATTCCTTTTTTACTAAAGGTTGATAGTTTGTTTGTCCGGAAATTTTCGCCCCTGACTCTATGGTCGCTTCTCTGGCAGACTTATAGGAAAAATTACCGGCAATAGCCGCACTGCTACCTAAGGTAACTTTTTCTGCCTCCACTTCGACATTGCCGGCTACTGGTGCATTTATATAAACTTCGCCACCAATAAACCGAACATTACCTTGAACAGGAGAATCAATTCGAACTGAACCTCCTGCCCCCATAACATCACGTCCAATTTTACCTCCAGTAATCTGAATCTGTCCGCCAGCTACCATAACATCGCCACCAACCACGCTTTGAATTAAAATATTACCTCCGACCGCACGAACACTGCCACCGATATTGCTCTGCACAATTACTGTTCCACCGGCCGCGTTTACATATTGGCTAACTGGTCCAACAATAAGTACGTTACCTCCCGCGGCAACCAAATCACCCTGTACGGTTGCAAGATTGTTTACACCACCTCCTGCCAAATATAAATCATTAGTTATGGTTTCGTTATTTCCAACTGTCGTTTGCTGGCCCCCACGAATATCTGCCGCCAAACTTACCGAAGGAACAACTATGACCGCCACAGCCACAACAGAAACAACTGTGGTCGTCAACGATTTGATGATTTTCATAAAAATTTTTCCTATAAAATAAGCTAAATTATGTTTTAATTATACCACAAATTCTAATCCGGAAAAACAACTCAAAAAAATAAATTAAGATGGGGGACCACAAGAAGTGCCCCATCACCCGACTTACTGGTCGGGTCCGGTTTACGTATTATCCTCCGATTCGGTCGTCACCGATGTTCAGCAATCACTCGACACCACTTCCCCTTTGGTGCGTCGGCGGGGGTTATGTGATACCCCAGCATGCGCGCGAGATCCTGAGCTTCCTTATCCGACAAGCAGTCGGCGAGCGCCTCGAAGAGGTCGCTATCTGCGCAGGCGCAGATAGCTTGAGCTCGTTTCATGTTGCTCCAACGAAAAACTGGGGCCGTTGGAAGCACGATCTCGAGCCACTTTTCGATCTCTGTCAGCCTTTCGTCCGACAAGCTCGCAATTGCGACCACTCGCCCAGCACCGTTGACAGGAACGTAGGCATGTAGCTCGCGTAGAGCGTAGGCGCCGTCGCGAACCTGACCGTTGGCTTTCACCATCTTACCGATTCGTTCTTCCGTCACACGGCTCAACAGTCTCGCACGAGCGATCTTCAAAGCCAGTTCACGCATCTGGCTCTCCATAGCGGAAAGGTTTTCTCGGACTCTGTTGCCTTTGTTTAAAAGCCTACTGAAATCCGGCTCGATCACCGCCGGAACTGCCAGCGTGAAGCTGATGGCAGGTATCACTACCTCTTCAGTTTTCTCCGAAAACGCCCAGTCCGGTGCGTTTATGTTCCACCGTGCATCAGGATCGCGTTCGATTTTGAGCGCCGCATAGGCCACACGAACCGTTTGCGATGCGGCGTACTTCTCCACCAACGCCTCGACAGCCAGTGGCTGACCCGTGACAGGCGCCCACGGCTTCTTGAGACCGCCGAGAGCGCGCTTTGCTTCCTTTTTGCGCTCTTCGATCCATTCAATTCGGACATACCGGTAGTCGTTTCCAAACGTCCCTACCAGCACTCGTCCGCGACTGGTCACCAACACCAAGGTGGCCAAAACATCGCCTCCGACTATCGGGAACCTTTCGCCCATCGAGGTGTCGATCTCCGGCTTCTGTTCCTGCTTCTGCATGGGGTTTCCTCCCTCATTGTTCGTAGCCATAATAATTCTGTCCTCCGTCCCTTCGTCACTATCTCTATTCGAGACGGACGCCCAAAGTGCCGATTAAATCGGCCATTTAAGCATCCGTCTGAATTTATTATTAAAGAATGACGGGACTATCTTGCCTCAATAGACCCAAAAAGGCAATAGTTCGTCAGCAAAAATCCTCGAATATGCTAAAATATTCTTATGATTGATTCCAGTATTGTCTATCGGGATTTCAAAGGTAAATACGAATACCTTCCTTTGGCGCGAGCCGAAGGTTCTTTAATATGGGATCAAAAAGGCAAACAGTATATCGATTTTACTTCAGCATGGAACGTTACGAACCTTGGTTGGAATCACCTCGAAGTTAATGAGGCAATAGTTGAGCAGACAAAAAAGAATGTGCAATGTATTTATATAAAATTTTATAACCTAACTGTTAACTTCCCTATCACAATATTTAAAATAATAGCTACAAATAAAAAATCTTCTTAAATAATTTTCCAGTTGTGCTATTATTACTGCATTAATTAACACTAAGTTCATCTCTATGGCCAAAGGCAACAACGCCCAACAGAGAAATAAAAAGAAACCAAAAAAAGAAAAGAAGGCTAAATAATTTTTTTAACCTTATCAATAACTTTATCCCCTAATTCGGGGGAAAAATAGTCCAAACTCCTAAGGGTATGGCAAAGATGCAACGAGGAGATATATTAGTTTCTCAGGCCACAAGCCCAGATTTACTTTCGGCGATAAAAAAGCAGGAGCAATAGTAACAAACACTGGTGGTCTAATTTGTCATGTGGCTATTGTGGCGCGAGAACTTAAAATTCCATGCGTTGTTGGTACTGCCAAAGCAACGCTTATATTTAAAGACGGCGATTTAGTGGAAATTAATGCCACAAAAGGAATAGTTAAAAAATATTTCATATGAAAAAACTAATACTGATACGATACGGTGAATGGCACGATCAACACCTTAGTGAAGAAGATAAAAGGTCGATGCTATCAACCGCAGAACGACTGAAATATTACCTTCAAAAACAAACTTTTTGTGTAGTTTCAGCTAATGTACCGCGCGCCACAGAAAGTGCGGAAGTTATCGCTAAGTTTCTCAATGCGCCCTCTGTAAAAAATTTCACTGAGCTTTACGTGGCAGAAGAAAACAACCAACTCCCCGATCCGACTATGGCTATGAAAATTCTTAATACTGTCGGCGAATCTTATGATACTGTTATTGCTGTTATTTCAAGAGAATACACCGAAACATTGCCGGAATATATATCTGTTAATATTTTTAATTTTTTGAATATTCCAAAGATTAAACTAAAGCGTGGTGAAGCACTTATTGTAGATTTCGAAACAAAAAGCATTAGTTGCTTAAACTAAATAAACCTAACTAGTACTGCTTGTTTTTCTTTGTAGGATAGCTCAATATTGATATAAAGAGTTAAGAGTCATACCTAAATTTACTCCATATTTTAAAACTTTGAACATAATAGATACTTATGAATGCCGCGCAATTATTAGTTAAATGCTTGGAGGTTGAAAGAATAAAATATATTTTTGGTCTACCAGGCGAAGAAAATCTCGCCTTTCTTGAGGCGTTACGATCTTCGTCCATCACGTTTATTGTAACTAGACACGAGCAAGCGGCCGTTTTTATGGCCGCGACTGTTGGCAGGCTTACCGGTAAAGTTGGCGTGGCTTTAACAACGCTCGGCCCCGGCGCCACCAATACCGTTACTGGAGTAGCTCACGCGCAGTTGGGTGGTATGCCTTTACTTATAATTACCGGACAAAAACCTGTTCGAACCAGCAAACAAGGCGCGTTCCAATTAATTGACATCGTGCAATTAATGAAACCAATAACCAAGATGAGCGCGACTATTACCAGCGCGGCGCGTGTTCCGGCAATAATACACGAAGCTATTAAATTAGCTGAATCGGAACGACCAGGTGCGGTGCATCTTGAGCTACCGGAAGATATTGCCGATGAAGAAACCGAGGCCAAACCATTTTTACCAATTAAGGTGCGCCGTCCTTCGCCGGATATTAAAGCTGTGTCCGAAGCAGTATCCGCCATTGAAAAAGCCAAGCACCCTCTAATTTTATTAGCGGCTGGGGCAAATCGTAAACTTGTTCGCGATTCTCTCAGAGCTTTTATAGAAAAAACTGGCATACCTTTTGTTACAACACAAATGGGTAAAGGCGTTGAAGATGAAGGTAGCGACAAATATCTTGGCACCGCGGCTCTTTCCGACAACGATTACGTACACTGTGCTTTACACTATGCCGATCTAATTTTGGTTGTTGGACACGATATATCAGAAAAACCGCCGGTAATTTTGACAACGCAAACGCATACCGTTATTCATGTTAACTTTTTTGAAGCCACTACCGACGACGTCTATGTTCCAACCCTAGAAATCATTGGCGACATCGCTGCTTCTGTTAAAGCGATTACCAAAGATATTAAACCACAAACAAGTTGGGATTTAGACTACTTTGAACGTCTCCGAAATTTTCTCCAAGAACATATCAAAATCAAAACAACCGACGCGGAGTTTCCCCCTAAACCTCAAAGAATAGTGGCTGACCTCCGTGCTGTAATGCCACGTGACGGCATACTATCTTTAGACAACGGTATGTTCAAAATCTGGATAGCCCGAAATTACCCCGCCTTCGAACAAAACACGGTCTTACTCGATAATGCGCTAGCGACAATGGGCGCAGGTCTGTCGGCCGGAATAGCCGCTAAACTTTTAAATCCTTCTCGCAAAGTTGTGGTAGTGGCCGGTGACGGTGGATTTATGATGAGCGTTGGCGAACTCGAAACTGCTAAACGGCTAGGGCTTGATCTTGTTGTTTTACTTTTGCGCGACGATAGTTTTGGTATGATACGATGGAAACAAGAAGAGCTAGGCTTGCCAAATTTTGGCCTAAACTTTACTAACCCTGATTTTATAAAACTGGCCGAAAGTTTTGGCGCCAAAGGATACCGTATAACAGAAACGGAATCTTTGCGTCCTACTCTTGAAAAGGCTTTTAATGAGTCGGGCATACAGTTTATTGACTGCCCTATTGACTACTCCGAAAATGCAAAAGTTTTTGGTGAAGAATTGCGGGAAAAAACTTGTAACTTATAACAACTATGGCTATACAATCAATTAATCCGGCAACAGAGGAACTTTTACAAAAATTTGAAGAATTAAACAACGACGAAATTGAAATAAAAATAAAGCAGGCTTCGTTGGCGGCAACAACTTGGCGAGAAACAACTTTCGAAAAACGAGCGCAATTAATGCGTGACGTTGCTAAGAATTTACGCGAGCAATCGGCTGATCTTGGCGAATTAATGACCTTAGAAATGGGAAAAACAGTAGGCGCCGGTTTAGCGGAAATTGAAAAATGCGCAATGACGTGCGATTACTATGCCGATAATGCAGAAAAATTTTTAACCGCTGAAACAGTAAAAACTGAAGCTTCTGAGAGTTATGTGCGCTTTGACCCACTTGGTATTATTCTCGCTGTTATGCCGTGGAATTTCCCCTATTGGCAAGTGTTTAGATTTGCCGCTCCAGCTATTATGGCTGGCAATGTAGCTTTATTAAAACATGCTTCAAACGTTCCGCAATGCGCTTTAGCTATTGAAGAAATATTTCATAAATCAGGAGCACCCGAAGGTGTCTTTCAAACACTGCTTATAGGATCTTCGCAAGTGGCGAAAATTATATCAGACCCTCGAATTGTGGCTGTTACCCTAACTGGTAGCGAGCAAGCCGGTAGTCGTGTCGCCTCTGTTGCTGGCGATGCCCTTAAAAAAACGGTTTTAGAGCTTGGCGGAAGCGATCCGTTTATTGTTTTAGCTGATGCTGACGTGGCTCTAAGCGCAAAAATTGGAGTTGAGGCAAGATTACAACGTAATGTTGGCCAAAGTTGTATTTCTGCTAAAAGATTTATTGTTGTTCGTGAAGTAGCTCAAGAATTCACCAGTCATTTTGTTGCTGGTTTTAAAGCTCTTACCGTGGGAGATCCGTCAGACCCAAAAACAATCGTTGGCCCATTAGCAACCGAACAAATGTTATTAACGCTTGAGCGTCAAGTCGCCGATACTGTAGCTAAAGGAGGTAATATCTTAACCGGAGGAAAACGTATTGGAACAAAAGGATATTTTTACGAACCAACTGTCATTGGTAACGTAACTAAAGGTATGCCTGTATACGAAGAGGAAGTTTTTGGGCCGGTGGCGCCAATTATAATAGTTAAAAATGAAGCTGAGGCAATAGCCGTTGCTAACGACAGCCAATATGGTCTTGGCGCATCATTATGGACCCAAGATATCAATAAAGCTAAACAGCTGGCATCAAAAATTGAATGTGGCGCTATTTTTATAAATGGATTTGAGCGATCAGACCCTCGCTTACCTTTTGGCGGAATTAAAAAATCTGGTTACGGACGCGAACTTTCTCATTATGGAATAAAAGAATTTGTAAATATAAAATCAGTGTGGATAGCTTGAGTGTGTCCTAAGGAAAGCTATGAAAACTAACGCCAAGAATAAACACTGGGACGTAGTTGTTATAGGTGGCGGACCGGCGGGAATGATGGCGGCCGGCCGAGCGGCAGAACGCGGACGTAAAGTTTTGTTACTCGAAAAAAATCCAACGCTCGGAAAAAAACTATTAATTACCGGTGGTGGACGTTGCAATATAACAAACAATAAAGAAGTACGCGCCATGCTTGCTAAATATAAAGGAAGTAACAAATTCCTTTTTTCGGCATTTTCACAATTTGGAATTGAAGATACCCTTAATTTTTTTAACTCGCGTGGTATGGCCACCAAAGAAGAAGCTGAAGGTCGAGTTTTTCCAACGTCAAATTCTGCTAAATCAGTATGGGATGTTCTATTACAATACATGAAAAATGGAGGAGTACAAATACAAACAAATGCTAAAATAACCGAACTAAAAACCAAAAATAACAGTATACTAATTCTTTTGAACGACAAAACGGAAATTGAAACGTCGTCGTGCATTGTGGCTACCGGTGGCACCTCCCGACCGGAAACAGGCTCTACGGGTGAGGGTTTTTTGTGGCTCAAAAAACTCGGACACACAATTATTAAAAATGATTTTTCACTGGTGCCTATCGCCCTTAAAGATTCGTGGGTAAAAAAATTAGCCGGTGTAACCTTGAAAGATATTAAACTCACCACCTTTCAAAATGAACAAAAACAAGAAGTTCATAAAGGTAAAATTCTGTTTACGCACGTCGGTATTAGTGGCCCCACAGTATTAAATATGAGTAAAGAAGTTGGAGAACTTCTAAAATATGGTGAAGTTACTATTATGCTTGATCTGTTTCCAAAAACTGATCTGGGAGTACTTAAACAACAACTCCAAGCATTACTAATATCCGAGAGTAATAAAAAGATAAAAAATGTCCTCGGAAAAATAATTCCTACCTCTCTCGTGCCGGCGATACTATCTATGGCTAAAATCGATAGTGAAACACCAAACCATAGTGTCCGTACCGAATCACGCAAAGCGCTAGTCGCTATCATTAAAGCGATACCCTTGCACGTCTCCCACCTTCTCGGCGCAGATAAAGCCATAGTTTCATCTGGCGGAGTAACGCCCAAAGAAGTAAATTTTAAAACTATGGAATCTCGATTAGTCCCTCATCTTTATTTGGTTGGCGATGTTCTTGATATCGATCGCCCGTCCGGTGGCTATAGTTTACAACTTTGTTGGACCACAGGATTTGTAGCTGGAAGTAATAGTTAAGGATGTAAATATAATCGTGATAAATAAACTATGACTAAATATATTCTAGTGGGTGGTTATATTCGTAAAGCGACAGATGGCGGAAAAGTTTTTTGTGAAGAACTTGTTCGTGATTACGAAGAACCAATTAAACTATTAGACTGTCTTTTTGCTCGTCCTAAAGAAAATTGGGAGAAGCTACATATTGAAGATAAAAATTTTTTCCAAAACCATTTACCAAATAAAAAAATAGAGATTGTTTTAGCTAATCCTGATAAATTTTTAGAGCAAATAGAATTGGCAAATGCCATATACTTACGCGGTGGAGTTGTTAAAAACTTACTGGATCTATTACCGCAAAATACTGATTGGCAAAAAGTTTTTGATAAAAAAACCGTTGCTGGTGCTTCAGCTGGCGCGATGGTGCTTTCAAAATATTATTATGGAGCAGATGACCTAAAACTAGGCCAAGGATTAGGCCTTGTGCCCGTTAAAGTTCTTGTTCATTATATGTCCAATTACAACGCGCCCAATATTGACTGGGATAAAGCATACACGGAATTAAAATCTTACAAAGAAGACCTACCGCTTTTGGCATTAAAAGAAGGTGAATTCAAAATAATAAATATATAAATAACTGACTGGGCTAAAGTGAAAAGTGTATAAAATCAAAAACCCCTCCGCTTTAAGCGGAGGGGTTTTAATAATCAAATTTATTTGGTTTCCTTATGGGCTGTATGTTTGCCGCACCACGCACAATGCTTTTTAAGCTCAAGACGAGCCTTAAGCTTTTTCTTATTCTTAAAAGTATGATAGTTAGCACGTTTGCAACTGGTGCATTCCATTTTTATAAGATTATCTTGGGACATGTGTGAAAAAGTTAAAATTCAAAAAGCAAAAATCAAAACTAATAATTTAATTCAAGGTTAAAATAGTATACTAAAAATTGATTTTACTGTCAATCCCGCTTACTCGTTTTCTATATCATCTACTTCCTGCTGTGTTGCCAATCTTAACTCTCCTACCGGAACTAGGCCGTGACCTGAAACTCTAATTAATGGCCCATCGGCCGATGGTACAACTTCTTTAACAACACTTATAGCATTTCGAGCGCGAGCGTCGGTTAAAACCACCCACGTTTCAAGCGGATATTCTATTACAGCTTTACGATAAGCATCGTTCTTAAATGTTTCTGGATTGGCTAAATAAGGAAATTCGTCTTCGCTCATAAATTTACATTAATGCCTAAGGTGGGTTCATCCACCGGAAGTCGATCCGTCTCTGGCGGAAACCCGCGACCTACCCGCTCCGCAAGCTAAGCGAGTCGAGCGGTTTATCCCGATGATGATTATTTTTGCCTGGAGCCGAAGGTGGGATTTGAACCCACGACCTACGGTTTACAAAACCGTTGCTCTACCACTGAGCTACTTCGGCAAAAATTTGAACTATCGGGACTCCGATTCATTGATATTTGTAATAGCGTCGGAGCAAAACCGTTGCTCCCCGCCCGACAGAACGATACAGTCGTTCGGGCTGGTACCACTGAGCTAAGGCGGCAAATTTAACTAAACATATTGTCCGTGACACTATGGTGGGTGGTGTAGGATTTGCACCTACGAAGGCACGAGGCCACCTGATTTACAGTCAGGCCCGTTTGTCTACTTCGGTAACCACCCCTATTGATGGGACTCACGTCGCCCCCTCTACCGGCAAAGCCGGATAGAGCCTCCCCTTCTCGCTCGTTTCACTCGCTAAAAAAACTAAAACTAAAACCCAAAAAAGAAGAAGAATTTTATTTTACATTAGATATAGCTAATAACAAAGAACACCATACTGGAAACAACAGGGCGGGACTACGACTTCCTAACCATTTTGACTAGATCAAAATGATAGCTACTGGAGCCCCTCGAGTCGGGACAATTACTTTATACTCCTTCCAATAAATCGGAAGGAACATTACTGGAGTGTCTTTATGACTCTGCTCGAACTTATTTTATCAAAAATTCTTGAGTTTGGGAAGATACAAAACGCCCCGCGCACCTGCCAGCTCCAAACTACAAAATCCGCTCCACGAACGCCTCCGTGTTCCGCCGTAGGCGGAGCTACGCCTCGAGCAAAATTTTCTTTACATTTTTTATTTTTTTTGCGCGCGCCATTTTTTTAAATTCTTTTAAGGAAAAGAAAATTTTGCTTTCGGCGTCCTGCTCTTTGAAAAAGAGCAGGCGGTGGGCTTCTGGAGTTTATCTCGCACCGAGCTTCGCTCTGGTGCGGGACTTCGGTCGCGGCGGAATTTTTACCCCGTTGCAAGCTTCGCTTGCTTCGGGGCCTCCCCCCAACCCCCTCCTTCCGCCGCGCCCTTCGCGGAAACGGAGACGGGCGGCGGGGGACAAAAATCACAAAATCAAAACGTAAGGATAACAAAAATCCGCGAAGGCGGATTTTTGATGGAAAATTAGCTTTTCCAATCTTTGATAATCAAATGTCTGCCTTCCATTTCCACTTTCAGCTTTTGTCTTTCTTTCCATTTCAGTTTTCTAACATACTCAATCGGCAAAGTTATGGAAAAGCTGTTGCCGTTGGCAACTTTGGATAATTTTCTAATGTTATGATTTTGTGATTTTTGAGTTGGCATAGTTGTTCATGAATATTCTCATGAGTTATTTATTACCAAATATTTCCTGTAGTTTTGCTCTCGTCTTTGGTCCGACATAACCAAAACCCGAATCTGATTTTGAAGTTACCACGCCATAATGAAGTTGAAAATTTTGCACAGCTTTTTTTGTTAGCAATCCAAAATATCCGGTAATCTTGCCTTCGGGATAAATTTCGGGTTTTGTTGCCAGTAAAGTTTGCAAACGACGAACATCACTTGACGTCATTCCAAACGAGAGGGGTTTTACGAAAATTGCAAATGTTGTAATTACCGGCTTCGTTGCTAAATTGATTTTCGTCGACACCACGTTGGAAGCTACGCCGTAAGCTGTGTAAAATTTTACAAAAACCGTATATTGTCCATCGGGACAGGTTGGATTTTTAATCAACCCGCCTAATTTTGAGCAGAGATCAATTTGTTTTGTTGGCGAATAATTCTCTTGGCTTGCATCAGAAAAATCTCCGGTCAAAGAAATTGCCATCTTTTTAACGTCTGAACCAGCGTTGAAGTTTAAAGTCACTAATCTGTTTGTTGTCGTGCTAACTCCTTGATTGGTAATTATTTTGAAGCCACTTGTCGGAGCTACTGGCACATTACTCCAGCCGGCTGGCATTCCGCCACCGCCTCCACCGCTTGAAGTTGCGGCAAATGTTGCTGAAATTGTGTGGTCGGCAGTTACGTTGTTGAATGCGTACGAAGAAACTGCACCAACAGATGAACCGTCAACTACAACATCGGAAATGTGGTAACCAGAATTTGCGGTTATAGTAGATGTTTGGCTGGCACCGCTGTTTACAGTTGTCGCTCCGCTTGGCGAAATTGATCCGTTAGAACCAGCAGAAGAAGTAATTGTGTAGGTCGTAATGGCAAAATTTGCCGTTACAGAAATATTATCGGTTATATTTGTATCTGTTCGCGGATTTGCGGTTGAGCTATCAGACCAATTTACAAAATGATAACCTGAATCGGCAACAGCTGTTACTGCCGAGCCATCGGCGCCGTAATTAACCGTCTGAGGACTTGTTCCGGTAAGAGAACCATGTGTGCCAGCGGTGTAGGTTAAAGTTTTTGTGTCTATCGCAAATGTGGCAGAGATTGTGTGATCTGTCGTCACATTTGTGAAATTATAACTGGTTACTGCGCCAACAGACACGCTATCAACCAAAACATCTGAAACATGATAATGCGCAGATGGCGTTATTGTAAAACTCTGACTCGAGCCATCATTTACAGTTGTCGCTCCGCTTGGCGAAATAGAACCATTTGCTCCGACGAAAGATGTTATTGTATGCGTAAGTAAAGTTGTTGCTTGATCAACAAAAATTTCTGCCGGCAAATTATATGTACTGCTGTCTGTCGGAAGCGTAGCACCAATACCTGTTCTGCCAGCTCCGAGCGACACCGTGATTGCTCCGGCGGCTGCAGAAGCAAGATCAATTCGGAGCTGATTTGTTGCTGTTTTTGTAATACTAGAAATTGTTGCCGCTACACCGCCATCTTTTGCGGCAAAACCACTGTAGCCACTCGCCGGAAGCAACGGAAGGTCATTACTCGTAAATGTTAAATATATGCTCGTTTTGTCAGCGTTGTATTGGGCGGAACTTAAACGAGGTCCTCTGCCACTTGTACCGCTATAAAAATCTTGTTTTAGTGCTGCCCACCATCTATTGGCAGCTGTTTGTATATCTGCGTCTGATCTAAAATGCAAACCATCTCCCGATTCATCAGACAAGTTAATATTATACAATTCTGGTCCAATAAGCACATTCGCACCATCATTCCACGCTTGTTGTTCTGCAAGTCTTATATTGTCCAAATAAGTTCCAGTTAATGAAGAAAAATCACCAATAACTGCGGTACTAACCTTAATTCCAAAATCAGAATAAACAGCATTAGCAAAAGCTTCTAACTGTGTTTTATATGAAGACTGACTAACACCAGCAAGAGCATCGCTTTCGCCCTGCCAAAACAAAACTGCTTTTGCTCCACCCGCCGCATTTATTCTGCGATACATGGAGCCATAAAGTGTAGTTGTGTCTCCATGATTTGAAGCATTTGGTTGCCATGCACTTATTGCAGTTGCACTAAGCGAAGTCGGAATAAACGCCACTGGGACATTTTGATCCGCCATAAAAAGAGTTGCTATACCAGGCCAAATACTGCCTCTTGGATAAACGCCAGGTATAGTTGGGTCATCACTCACAGCATCAACTTGATTCGTATCAATATCTACCGGATCGGCAAGCTCTTTCCAGTTATCATCATTACCAAACATTCCTGCTTTTAAAGTAGCGTGCGAATATGTTTGGTTGTTAAATCCTTTTCCCGAAGCGTTGCTTTGTCCTGCAATTACAAAAACATCTCCAATTCCAATATATGATTTTGCAACGGAGACACTATTGTCGTTCGTGTATCTTACCGTTAGAGTTCCTTGCCCTGCTGGTTGATTAGATAGTGTTCCAGAAAATGTTCCTCCATTTGGACTGGCAACAATTGTGGTATATGTTCCACCGTTCCATGATGCTTCAATGCTTGTCGGTGTTCCGCTGTAAGTTCCTGTAATTGCGATATTTGCCTGATTGCTACCATTTCTCTGAAACACTTGGTAGGCAACTGGTGTAGTTATGGATATTGTGCCAGGAGATACTGTTACCGTAATTTTATAATAAAGTTTAGTTGTTGTGTCTTCTGCCGTCACTAATAACCAGATTATGTCATTGTTAGCTACCGTGATTTGTGTACTACCGGATGAATAAGTGTTTGTATAAGCGGTATCATCTGCTGGTTGTGAACCTTTAACATACTTAACTATAGAATTAGCATTGCCTTTTGTTAATGCTAAAGCGGCGTTTGTTTTATTGGCATCTGGAACTGTTACGGTAAGTGCCGAGCTGGCTCCAATAGTGGCTCCGCCCGTAAATGTTCCTGCGAGTGCTTGCGATGCCAAAGTTCCTGCTGAAATTGTGGCATCTGTGCTTATACTTGAGAACGGATATTCTATTCCGCTAGTAGAATTATAAAGCTCTGTTACTTCTGAAGAAGTTAGAGCTTTTCTCCAAAATCCCGCAGCGTCAATTCTGCCACCAAAAGGAAACCCGCCACCGAAAGCCCCTATCTGAAATGAAGCTGCTGTCTCTGCATGTTCTACGGAGACGATACTTGCTGGAGTTCCAGCGTTGACATAGAGGTAGTTTGTATTTGTTGCATAGTTATGAACACCCACAAGATGATACCAAGTATTGATAGACGGTGACCCAGTACTAGCAGCATATCCAGCGGCAGGAGCCCCACTACCATATGTGGCAAAAGTAAAAGTATTATTAAAATAATAAAGTGCATACTCGGATAAGCTAGAATCACTACCAGGTGCTCCTGATTTAGCTATGATACTTTGAACACCAGCAAGACTACTCAGATAAACCCACGCAGATACCGAAAAATCAGTATTGCCAGTTTTTAAGCTCGCGTTGTCGTTAATCGTTAAATAATTTGGCGAGCTGAAACTTGCGGCATTGCCAATTTTCCCTGTTGCAGAGCCGACCGAACCACTAACGCCAAGATTATTCGCGCCCAAATCGTCAACTCTTGTTCCACTAGATTCTTCTAACTTCCAAAAAGATGTTATGCCCGTTGTTAATGTTGATGTAGCTAAAACACGAGAGGGAAATTGGGAAAACAGGAACGTTAAAAACAAAAGCAGCGCAAGGATATATTTTAAATTATTTGGAAAATTTTTCATCATAACTTTACTGCTTCAACATTTCCGAAGTCGCCTCATACAAAGACGGCTTCTTCAAAACAATTTTGTAAATATTTTCCAGCAAATCTCCGCCTGCATAACCAACAATGAAAGCAATAGCCGGAGAAAATTCTTTGAGTCCGTCAAAATTTATTCCAGCTTCTTTAATAACAATCGCAGTCAACAAACCAACAATGCCAGACAAAAACATCATTAACAAAAAATACAATATTTCAAATTTTGGTTTTTTGAATGTAAATTGTTTTATGAACCCGACCAAACCTCTAATTACTCCACCGCCGAATCCGGCGATTATTATTGAAATGTATAATTGTTCCCACATAGTTTTTAAAAATTAGTTAATAATAAATACAAAAAGACACCGAAAAATCGGTGTCATGTTTTAAGTTGAAAAATTAAAAACGCTAAGACCTGGCGAGTCTCGTTTACTCTCTCTCTCTCTCTCTCTCTCTCGATTTTGCCCTTCAAAATTTCCATAATTTTATTTCCTTAGATTGCCTTAATCTTGTTTTCATTATAGCACAATTTTAAAGGCAAGGGCAAAATCGGCAAGGTGAATTATTAACTGTCATGAATGCTTTCATGATGTCCCCCGCCGCCCGTCTCCGTTTCCGCGAAGGGCGCGGCGGAAGGAGGGGGTTGGGGGGAGGCCCCGAAGCAAGCGAAGCTTGCGACGGGGTAAAAATTCCGCAGCGCCCGAAGCGGAAAAGCCTACGCCTGCTCTTTTTCAAAGAGCAGGACGCCGAAAGCAAAATTTTCTTTTCCTTGAAGGAATTTAAAAAACGGCGCGCGCAAAAAACAAAAAATGTAAAGAAAATTTTGCTTGAGGCGTAGCTCCGCCTTTGGCGGAGCGCGGAGGCGTTCGTGGAGCGTAAGGTAAAGTTTGGAATTAGCAGGCGCGCGGGGCGTGCGCTATTCCCAAACTCAAGAATTTTTGATAAAGTAAGTTCGAGCAGAGTCATAAAGACACTCCAAAATTAGACTTTTCGGTCTAAAACCGAAAAGTCTAATTTTGGAGCCGTTGTCCGGGATTGAACCGGAGACCTCGTTCTTACCAAGAACGTGCTCTACCAACTGAGCTACAACGGCTTACTGACGTAACGACCTACCAAAACAGCTACGACAGCTTATTCTTACAAAATTATCTTAATTTATTTTTCGTAATTTTGCAAAAATATAAAAAATTACATACTTTTTTGTTTAAAACACTTATTCCAAAAGTAAGCCATAAACCAACCCAAAAAATAACCAATAATAAAAGTAAAAACAACAAGCCCTAATGCTTTCATTAAATTAAAAGGCATTATAACTATCGGCATACTTATCATATGTAAATTAAAAATAAAATTAATAAACATTTGTGCTACTCCTAAAAAAACCAAAATACTCCATACTAAATGTATAAAAGCAAAAAGAAAACCAAACGTTAACGCTGTCTTACTTTTACTAATACTCATATCCATAAAAATTTTAAAATTAAACTCTAATAATAGAACTTTTATATTATAAAACGTTTTTTATTTTTATCCTATTTTAAATCTTTCTTACACTAGTTCCACTAGGAAAGTCATAGTGGTTAAAAAATTCCTATTCTACAATAACAGTGCCTTTCATTGTTTTGTGAACATTGCAATGATAAGTGAAAGAACCACTTTTATTGAAAGTAAAACTAAAAGTTTCACCCAAATCAAGAACTCGTGAATTTAACAAATCACCTGAATCTGAAGTAATTGTATGCACAACAGAATCATTATTTGTCCAAGTAACTTTCGTCCCTGCTTTTATTGTTAAAATTTGAGAATTGAAAGAAAAATTATTAATATCTACAGAAACCTCTGAAGCATTTTTCGCATTAAAACTCGTTGGAGTAGAAATGGGAACATTTTGTTTTTTTCCAGAAACAACAAAATAAATACCCAAACCAACTGCAAGCAAAACAACAATTAAAATTATTTTTTTCATAAAAAAAATTAATTAACTTTTAATAAACCCAAAACACGAGCTGTGAAATATCCTCCGATAAAAGCAAAAGTATGAACCGTCCCGAAAGCAAGACCGGTACCCAAAATCCCCATACCAAGAAAAGACAAACCATTCAAAGAAATTCCAGTTGGATAATAATCAATAAACAAAGGGAAAACATTATAATACATCCCCCACAAGGAAGCCACGATAATTCCACCGGCTAATACCTTCCAAAATTCTCTTTTCTCCAAATGTATAACATAAAGAAAGATAAAAGAAAAAACAAAATAAACTGAAGCCTTACCCCAAAAATATCCAGTGGTTTCCATTGGGCTTGAAAACAACAAATGTGAAAAATAATCAATCACAAACACACCCACAAGTGCAATTAATAATGAGCTTACAAAAACTCTAAAAAATTTCTTCATAATAAATATTATACCAGTTCATAAGCTCATTAGACTAGCGAAAAATCAACCTAATAACTAGGGACAAAACCTTTGCGCGACCGACCGGACTTGAACCGGCAACCTCTCGCGTGACAGGCGAGTGCTCTAACCAGTTGAGCTACGATCGCAAATATTAATAAAACAATAAAAACATATTTATGCTATCAGATAACACTAAACTAACATAAAACAGAAAAAATATCTATTTTATTGTGTCGGTGGCAGGACTTGCACCTGCGACCTTGGCTTTATGAGTGCCATGCTCTAACTACCTGAGCTACGCCGACATATTTTTATAAAATACTCGACAATTAGACATTGTGGCATGTCACTTGCCGAATTGTTGCGGGGCCACGAATCGAACGTGGGTCTTAAGGTTATGAGCCTTACGAGATACCTCTTCTCTACCCCGCTATAAATAACAAAAAATAAATAAATCCTCCAACAGGGCTTAAAGTTATCTGTGCTGTCTCCTTTTGAGGATACTTATTATATACCCCACTATTAATAATATATTTATAAGATTTTTATATTTTACACCAAAATACCTAAAAAGCAAACTAAATATATCCAAATTCACGAAAAACTTGCTCATATAAAGAAATAACTCTTTTTGCTTCTCTTTGTGTAAGTTCAAATTGTGAACCTTCATGAGCTATTCTATTTCTAATAATATGACCTTCCCAAGCATCATCAATACTACGAAATCTTTCTCGATCAACTGCTTTTAATTTCTCTCCTAGATTCTCACCTTTATATCCCATTTGATCCATTAATACTTCAAGCATAGAATCAGCTTCTATTATCGCTAGTTTCCAATCACTAGAATTTTCTGAAAAAAGATGATTTAATAACTCTTCCCATCTTTCATTTTTTTTTCCACCGCTATTATTCATTAAATTTTTTTCTTTTTCAACTTGTTTATGAGCATATTCAACAATTTCATGATTTAAATATTCATGTTCTTTTTTTCTTATTTCAAAAATACGAATAATACAATAAATAATTATAATAATAAAAATTAAAGCAAGAAAAAAAAGAAAGAATTTAAAAATCCCCCAAAAATCAATCCCTATATTTACACCAATACCTTCCCCAAAAAGATTCTTAAAAAAATTTAAAATTTGATTAAAAATATATTCTAAATTTAGAAAAGTTGGATCAAAAAGAGTTTTTTGAGAAGTAGTATTTAAATTTAATGATTGAGTTAAATCCATCCCGTTAGAAATAGGAAATCTTTAGATTTCCGTCAGTTAATTTATTTATAATAATTTCTTTATACTTCATAATTTATTTATCCCGCAAAATATAACTTAACTATTTAATTTCTAACAGGATCCATATTTTAATTATATCATGTAAACTTATTTTATTTCTTCAAATTTTTTCCCTATTTCAAAGAGTGCTTCCTCATTAAAATGTGAAGCCATGAATTGTATCGAAAATGGTAAACCATCTTTTGTCTTTCCTGATGGAAGAGCAATAGAAGGAACTCCAGCTAAATTTGCTGGTGCAGAAAAAAGATCACAAAGATACATAGCAACTGGATCATCCATCTTCTCGCCTAATTTAAAGGGTAACACTGGCACAGTTGGAGTAATAATAAGATCAACATTCTTAAAAGCTTCTAAAATTTCTCCTTTTATTTTTTCTCGAACTTTTATCGCTTTATTATAATAAGCATCATAATATCCATGAGACAAAACATATGTGCCAAGCAAAATACGTCTACGTGCTTCTTTCCCAAAACCTTTTCCACGACTTTTTTTATAAACATCTAAAAGATTATCCCCTTGTGAACTAAAACCATAACGAATACCGTCAAAACGAGAAAGATTTGTGGAAACTTCTGCTGGCATAATAATATAATAAACAGCAAGAGAATATTTTGAATAAGGAAGCTTAATGTCAACAATCTCATAACCAGCATTTTTAAATTTCTCCATTGATTGTTTAAAATTTTCCATAATTAAGGGATCAACTCCTTCTTCAAACAAATGCCAAGGTATACCTATTTTTTTTGAATTATTTGATATTATTTTTTTAATACGCAAATTATCAGGAACAGAAGTGCTATCATCTTTATCGTATTTTGATAAAGCATTAAAAATAATTTCTGTATCACGAACATTTTTACCAAATGGAGAAACCTGATCAAGAGAGTTCCCCATAGCAATAATTCCTTCTCTTGAAACTGCCCCATAAGTAGGTTTAAGCCCCACTAACCCACAAAAAGCTGAAGGTTCTCGGACAGATCCACAAGTCTCTGTCCCTAAAGAAACAAGAGCCATATCAGCCGCTACTGCAGCTGCTGAACCACCAGAAGAGCCCCCTGGCACACGAGATGGATCTATTGAATTACGCGTCACACCATAAGCACTAGTCTGAGTAGAAGATCCCATAGCAAATTCATCCATATTTGTTCTTCCTAAAAACACAGCTCCTTCTTTTTTTAATTCCTTAATAACAGTAGAATCATAAGTAGCTTTATAATTTTCTAAAATTTTTGAACCAGCAGACGAAATCTGCCCTTCTATTAAAATATTATCTTTAATAGCAAATGGAATACCAGTCAACATTGTCGCTGTTTTATTTTTAAATTTATCTTGTGCAATATCTGCCTGAGACAAAACATCATTATAAATTTCCAAATAAGCATTCAAATTAGAATTTTTTTCTTTTATAACCTTCAAATATTCTTCTGCAAGTTCTCTACAAGAAAATTCTTCTTTCAGCAAACTTTCATGCGCTTTTTCAATTGTAAGATTTTTTAAATCAATCATATTACATTATTTTTTTTACTTTAACAAAACCATCTTTGGAATCTGGGAATTGTTCAACAATTTTTTCATGAGAAAATTGTTGAAATTCTATTTTATCTTCACGCCAAACATTATATAAATCATATTGAATTTTAGTATCTTCAACTTCAACTCTTTCAATCTGTTTTACATACTCTAAAATACCTTCCATATCTGAAAGTAATTCTTTCTTTTCAACATTTGAAAGCTCTATTCTAGCAAGCTCCGCAAGCTTTTCTACATCTTTAATTTCCATATAAAAGAGTATAACAAAATATTAAATTTTTATAAAGAATGAAAACCCCTAGTTAAAACTAGGGGTTTCTTTCTTGCGACATTCTGTCGCTACTACTTTTTGAACCAGTTGAATTTTTGTTGTACTAATTCAATTTGGTGATGAGATTGATTCATAATGTAGTTTTTTGTCTGGTGTTCATTAAGCCCGACAGTGGTTACATAATATCCTCTAGCCCATAGAGATCCTTGTGGAAATTTCTTGGTTTTCTTTTTGATCCACATTGATGTTTTACCTTTTAATACTTGAGCTATGTAAGCTACTGAATATTTTGGTGGTATAGATATATAGAGATGAATACGTTCTTCCCCAATATGCCAAGCATGTATTTGTAACTTCTTCCACTTTGCTATATACTTGAACATTTTCATTAATTCGAGTTTAATATATTTGTCACCTAATATCTTTCCTCGATATTTGGGACACCAGACAATATGGTAATCACATACCCACGTATTGTGGGATTGCTGATACAATCGTCTGTTCATACGTAAAATCACCTTAAGTTGTTAATTCGACCTAAGGTGATTTTAGCAAGAGCTTCGCTTTTAAACGCACACCCCAGCTAAAGCTGGGGGTTTATGACTGTGAATAAAAAAAGCC
>Ga0172368_10001658_pt1 | contig 29938 bp, 34 predicted proteins | sample Lak11m_FD_114540 | JGI IMG/M metagenome (GOLD analysis project Ga0172368, IMG submission 114540) | Freshwater microbial communities from Kabuno Bay, South-Kivu, Congo - kab_022012_11m | ecosystem: Environmental > Aquatic > Freshwater > Lake | place: Democratic Republic of the Congo: South-Kivu...
TTCATTAAAGAGATAACTTTCTGATCAAATTAAAATTATTTTTGAAATTTTACGACTTTTGCCGACGGTGCTTTTTGTAACTTTTTCTCGACTTCGGAAGAAATATTTTTTATTTCCTGTTTTGTGAATTCAACAATTCCCGAAAATTTTTCCCCGGCAAAGCATACTTCTACTTTTGCTTTTTCGGGCTCGAATAAATCTTCCCGTATTGTGATTTCTTTAATTTCTCCAATACCAGAAATTCTTTTCAATTCACCGTTTTCTAATTTTTTCGTTTTGACTTGCATTTTAATATTTTATATCTTTAGCATCGTCTATTCTAACTTTTCCGCCATCACTGATAGGAATTTCTACATAATCTGGATGTACCAATCCCCGCAATTGTTCGCCATCATACATTACAGCTTTGCCATTTGTTTCTACATTAAAATGAACATAAGGTGAATCACGATTAAACACAAATTCATACATCTTTGAACCTTTCTCTCTAAATATTGATAGTGGGCCGCTGTAGCTTAGAGTAGTATTATCTTTAAATTCTGTCCTAACTCTCGCATCCATTTGAATTTCACCATCAAAATCATTAATAATTTTTGCTAATTCTTCTAAGTGAACATGTCTCATGTTTTTCTGATAGAATATTCATTTATAAAAATTTGTGGAATAAAGAATATACATCACAGCTTAAACCCAAATTCCCGATTGTATATCAAAATGGTCATTTCTAAATTGTCTAGTGCTTCCCATGTCGGGGAATTATGGTAATATCTTTCTAAAATTTTATATACCCCGGGCGTATTTCTGAGATTAACTGCCAAACGAAAAAGTCCTTCAGCATATCTTACTCCTTTTTCAGGTTCAAAATCTTGGTAATTTGTGAAAATTTTAATTTCGCCTGTTTCTCCGTCGTAGAAAAAATTTGCACCGACACAAGAGTAAATTCTACCATTCATCTTAAAATACCCGGCATTTCCACCCATACTCTCTTCTAATAATAAATCCAGCATTCCATCATATTCGGGGGTGGTCATTTTATCTAAATTTTTTTTAACAGTGTCTTCATTCATGACGGAAGTTGAAAGAAGTAGTATATAAATTTAATCAATAAGAGAGATTTCACTTTGTTGCCTGAGATCCTCAAATTGTTGAATTTCTAATAATCGTTGATAAGTTTCGTATGATCCCTGAATAAGAGTTTGCATTTCATTAAAGTAACCTTCACCAATTTCTTTTTTCGCAGAAACAATCATTTCGTTAAATTGTCTTTCTAAATCAGATTCTTTTTTCATTTTTTCGGTGCTTCAATCTTTTTCTGTCCGCCCATGTATGGCTGAAGTGCTTTTGGAATATTTATGCTTCCGTCGGCGTTTTGGTTATTTTCGATAACAGCAATCATTAATCTTGGTAGAGCTAATCCCGAACCATTCAAAGTATGAACAAATTTCAAACCTTCTTTTCCTTGATATCTCATATTCATTCTTCTTGCCTGGAAATCAGTGCAGTTTGAACATGAAGAACATTCTAAATATCTTTTCATAAATGGACTCCAAACTTCGAGGTCATAAGTTTTTGCCGACGAGAAACCGGCATCTTGGGTTGAAAGCAAAATTCTTCTGTAAGGTAAATTTAATAGGTCGAGAATTTTTTCCGCGTTCTTTGTCATTTCCTCGAGCATTTCGTATGACTCGTCGGCTTTAGATAAATAAACCATTTCAACTTTTTCAAATTGATGTAATCTGAACAAACCTTCTTCTCCAGCTCTTCTTCCTGCTTCGGTTCGATAACATTCAGTAAACGCACAGAATTTTTTTGGCAAATCTTTTTCGTTTAAGATTTCATCAGAATAAATATTTGTTACCGGAACTTCTGCCGTTGGGACTAAAACTAAATCGTCGTTGGTTTTGTATAATTGGTCGTCGAACTTTGGAAGATTTCCTGTCCCGAAAGCACTTTTTCTGTTTACTAATTGAGGGGGATTTATTTCCGTGAATCCGTTTTTTACATGCAAATCAATCATAAATTGAACTAATGCTCTTTGCAATTTTGCGCCCGCTCCTTTTAGAATGTAAAATCCCGCGCCGGAAATTTTTGTTGCGCGTTTAATGTCGATAATATCCAATGCTTCGCCTAATTCAAGATGACCTTTCGGATTTTTTATTGCTGGAATTTTTCCGACCTTTCTAATTTCCTCATTTTTGGATTCGTCACCGACGGGATTGTCTTCATGCTGTATATTTGGTAATCTCGAAACGAAATCATCTAATTTTGTTTTAAGTTGATTTTCTTTTTCTTCATTCTTATTAAGTTTTTCCGGAATCTCTTTCGCTTCGGCAAGTTCTTTTTTAGCATCTTTGCCTGCTTTTTTTAACTCACTTATTTTCTGAGAAATTTTATTTCTTTGTCCTCTTAAATTATCATCTTCTTTTTTTAATTCTCTCCATTCCCGGTCTATCTTCAAAATCTCATCAACCAATTCTTTATCATAACCCCGGTTCACACAATTTTTTTTCACAACTTCCGGGCTTTCACGAACTAATTTTATATCAATCATGTTAGTTTTAGAAAAAAGGATTATTTAAATTTATTTGGACTGAATTGCTTTTTCATAAGTTCGAGTAGTGCCTTCTATTTCGTCTTGTGGGATTTTGTACTCTATCGCGGAGGACATATAAAGACGATAAGCTTCTTCTAAATCTGATTTTAACATTTGATTATCTTCTTTAGAGAAAAGAGGATTTAAGATTGTCCCCGATATTTTTGTTACAAGATCTTCAAGCTTCTGAACTATCCTTCCTGCTTCGAATGAATTTTTATCTATTTTCATTTCTTTTTGATAGTTTATAATTATTTAAATTTAATTATGTTTGAATGGATTCTAATTTCATTTTTGCGAGAATATAAAATCTGACAATCTTTTCGGTTTTCTCGATGGGAATGTCATAAACTACGACGGCTTTTTCGTATAAATCATATGCGCGTTTCAGATATGGTTCTAATTTTTTTAATCTGTCTTTTGAACTGGTATTCATGACTTGATGCGCAAATCCGTATAAAATTGTCTCTATCTTTCCGAATATTTTTCCAGAATTGAAAATTCTATCCTTTTCTTCATTTCTTTCTTCGATCATTCACCCAGCGACGTTTTGGAATATTTAAACTTAATGTTTCACAAATTGTTTACCACCAAATTTAAAAAAGTATTTTCCGTAGATATTTTATGGGTGACGTAGCAAATTCTTTTGGGCTAGCATTTAATTCTTTGATAAATTCGTTTCCATATCCTCTTAATGGTCTTTTTCGCCTTTTAATCCTCGTTTTAGTTATTTTTTTGTATTGTTTTATTATTTGGGAAGTTTACCGTTTTATATCAAAAAAGAATATTTTGAATTTTAATTTAGATAAATACACTCTCTCTGGTTCGTCCTTTTTTGCAAAAGTTTCTGGGGCATTTTTCTATTTTATTGAGTTTTTATTTTTGTTACCCATGATAATTTTAGTTAGTTTTGCTTTTTTTTCATTTTTAATCATTGGTTTAACAGAATCTTCTATTCCGGTAGGTCACATCTTGCTTATTTCAGCGACGATAATTTCCATTATTCGTTTATCTGCTTATTATAATGAGGGATTTTCTCAGGAAATTGCAAAACTTTTACCCCTAACTTTACTTGCCGTTTCTATCACACGTACTGACTTTTTTAATCTCACGAGATTGTTTTCTGGATTTTCTCAGATTTCCTCATTAATTGGAGAAATATCGATTTATTTCTTATTTATTTTCTTACTTGAATTTTTGTTAAGGCTTTCTGAGTTATTTTTTTTCTGGATTGGAATAAAAGAGAAAGACGGGGAAGATTAATTTCGTAGTGGTTTTCTAAAAAGTTTTAAACTTAAGGAAGGGGCTTTTTTTCCCTCAATGTTTAGTCTATCCTGACCACCATAGTTTTCTAATCTACAGGTGTACTTTCCGGGGTCAAGATTTTCAATTTTTGAATAGGTTATTTCTCTTTCAACAGGTAAAAGAGTCAGACTGGTACCTACTTTGTGAATTAAATTTAAAGTTGTTTCAGACGGCGGAACGTTATCCTCAACTTTGATTGGTAACTCGTCTATAAATTTCTTAACTTCCGAAGCTAACTCATGGGGAATATTAATGTATTTTATTTTTATTTTGTCTGAAAGTTCCATAGGTTTAATTGCCCCTTTTAGTTTTTAAGGATTGTTGTATTCATTAGTCTTTTTCAACCATTGAAATTTAGGGAATTGTAGTATATTGTTGTTTTGTTGTCATTTATTAGTAATATTTATAAATCCTTTTTAATGAAATCTTTTATGCTATCATTAATACAAAAACTTTTTGGGAAAGAAGAAAGAGAAAAAAGAAAAATTACAAGTCAGAAAGAAAAAGAAAAAAAGGAATTAGCTGAGTCTAAGTCAAAAAATCCTTTTCTTGCTAAAATTAGCTGTGCTCTTGAAGAATTGGGGGTTTCGGATTTGGAAAAAAAGGTTTTTAATGAATTAGATTCTTGTCCGTGGGATTTGCATGTTGAACTGAGAAATCGGGGAGTTTATTTCGCTTATCCTGTTGGGGAAGACAATCGAATTGTTCTGGGCAAAATAAAAACAAATGAGCTTAGGCAAAAAAGTAGTGATGTCGGAACATATTCTTCACAATTTATTGTCTTTGAACCAATTTCTTCATTTAATTATTCTAACCCAAAGTTAAGTTGGGAAAGAGAAGTGGCTTATAATCTGATTGAGTTCAGAAAATTAGCAGAACAAGCATGGGGAGAAAAACAATCCGGAACTATCAAAAATCCTTTACTTGAGAAATTTATAAAAAAAAGAAAAAACATAAAAAAAGAAAAGTTTATCGAGGACTTTTCATTATATCTAATGAATGATAATTTTAAAAAATTAATGAATGAAAAATTGGACTTAAATAAAAAAATTGTTGAAAAATTAAAAGAAAGAATTTATTTTTATTATCAATTCGTGAGAACGGGAAACCGGCTTGGGGGTTACACTGAATCATAATTGCCTCAGAGAACAGAAGAAATTTTAAAATTAGCTAAGGAGACTGAAGATCAAGATTTGGTTAAAGGACTTGGGGGATTTTTTTCTGATCCTGATGATAAATTTAGAAGTGTAAACTTAATGAACTGCTATTTCAATAAATTTGATCAGTTTTTTCGTTCTGCTATCTCTTATCCCGGTGAATGTAGATTTAAAAAAATTGGGGGTTCTTTTTATTCAGATAACATGAGAAAAGTAATCAGTTGCTCAAAAGAAAAATTCTTATCAAATAACTCTCGCGAATATGTAAAAGTTGTTTTAGGAGATGAAATTATCAGGGATTTTTCTTCATTTTTTTCAAAAGGAAAATGGTCTTCCGCTTCGGCATATGCCTGGTATTCTCATAATTTTGAATGGATTGTTTATAATCATGGTTCTAAAAGGGAAGATCAGGCACTGAAAATGACTAAATTTATTTTATCCATGCATAACAAAGATTTTGATTTATTGTCTCTTGGAAATAAATTGCTTTATCTTGCATTCGAAAATTCTGGATTTTCTTCGAGTAAATTAAAAAAATCTTTTCTTGAAATAGACATGCATGACGTTCGAGTTCATGAAGAAGCACATATTTTAAGAAAACAATTTCGGGGTTCTGATTCAGAAAACGAAAGAAATTCTTTTCTTCATCAACTCTGTTTTTCAAATCCAAGATTGGCTTTACGACAGTGTTTATTTTCTACATTTGGCAGAAAAGTCCCAGATGAAAAAGATATATACTATCTTGCAGGAAAAAATATTCTTCAATCTTACGTGAGTATAATTAATGATGAACAAAAAAAAGGAAATTTTGCTGAGATTGATATTTCGGGGGATCTTAAACACTCAGTTCAGGATTTTTACAAACTGTCTCCAGAAGACATAAGAAATATTGCAAAGAGAATCTTGTATTAGCAAGGCATTAATCTTTTTCAATCATTGGGTGATCGTGTCCTTTTGATGCGAAATCTTTAAGCATTTTGATGTGCTTTTCTCTTTCGGGTTTGTATGCTTGTTTGTCTGTTTTCTCTTCGGCAATTAAATTAGAAACATATTCTCCGCCGAGGAAGTGCGGGGTTAAAACATAGTCTGCTCCTTTTTTGTAAAGTTCGAGTGCCTCTTCGATTTGGTGCGCTCTTGAAATTATTATTGCTTCCGAATTTGCTTTTCTTATTTCTTCAATTAATAAACAATTTGTTTCAAAGTCAGGAATTGTTGAGACAGATAGTTTTATTTTTTCTAACGGAAGTTCTTCTAACAAATCCGGATCGTAAACATCTCCGTAAAGTGCAGGAATATTTAATTTTTTCAAAGTGTTTATTGCGTCGGGGTCGAAGTCTACAACTAAATATTTCTGGTGTATTTTTTGTAGAGAAGTTAATATTCTGAATCCGATTCGGTTGTAACCAAAGAGTATTGCGTCGTATTTTTTCTGAATGTTTTTTCTTTCATGTTTTATGTTTTTCTTTTCAAATATATTTAATCCTTTTTTTATTTTAGAATAAATCCAGTCCGAGTAAGTAATTCCGTAAGCCGACGAGGCAATGGTTATTATTGCTGTCAGAATTATTGCGCTTTGAATTTCCTGATTTATGTGTCCGAGTGAAAGTCCCATTGCAGCGATAATAAGTGAGAATTCTGAAATTTGTCCGAGTGAATTTCCAATCAAAAAATTTGTTCGTTTTGTATAACCAAAGGTCGCCATTAAAATCATTAAAATAATTGGTTTGACGAAAACAGCGATAGCTGAAAAAATTAAAACGTATAATATCACTGAATTAAAATTAGTAATTTTTATTGAAAGTCCGAGGATAATAAAAAATATTACTAAGAAGAAATCTCTTAATGGTCTTATCTTTGAGCTTATTTCGAGGCTGTATTGCGACGTGGAAAGAATTATTCCGGCAATCAATGCCCCCATTTCGATTGAAAATCCAAAATAATTGAATGCTCCGATTATAACAAAACACCAGGCAATTGAAAATAAAAATAAAATTTCCGTTGATTTTGCAAAGTTTTTTGTGACTGCCGGGATTACCAAAAATCCGACGGCAGAAACTAATACAATTATAATTAATCCTAGACCGATATTAGTTATACCCGTTCCGTCATTTCCAATTCCGGTAGAGATTATAGTCAAAACAACTAACGCAGCGATGTCCTGAACAAGCAAAATTCCTGCCGAAATTTTTCCATAAAGAGAATCTAATTGTTTTTTGTCCGAAAGGAGTTTCATTACGATGATTGTTGAACTGAAAGAAAGAACAATTCCAACATATGCTGAAGGAATAAGTCCGAGACCGAGTAATAAACTTATCAAAAATCCGACCATGAAAGTTAGAATCATTTGTGCCATACCGACGAAAAATGCACAGACTCCAACCCCTTTTATCATTTTTGGATTAAGGTGAAGTCCGACGATAAAAAGGAGAAATGCGACGCCGAATTTTGAAAAAGTAGTTATTAAACTGCTTGAGGCACCAAATTTTATTATGAACGGACTTAGCACAATTCCGGCAAAGATGTATCCTATAATGATTGGCTGTTTTAGAATTTTTGAAATGTACGAAAACACAAATGCAACGACGAGAATTATTGCCAGCTGAATAAAAATTGTTTCCATCTTTTTATAATAAGTATACAAACTTTTTTATATCTTTCTTTTTTTATTCCCGAGTGAAGGAAAACGGATTATCTTCAAAAGAGGCAGAAGAAAAACTTAGAACATTTGGATTTAATGAAATTAGGGACATAAATAAAAAATCAATTTTTTCTATTTTTTTAGATCAAATAAAAAATAATTTTATAATTTATCTTTTGTTAATAGCAATGATACTTTCTTTTGTTTTTGAAGAATCCATAACGGGTTATGTTGTTTTTGTGGTTATTCTTGTGGTTATTCTCACGGGTTTTTTTCAAGAATATAAGGCGGAGAAGGCGATAGAGTCTTTGAAAAATATGCTTATGCCTATTTCAATTGTAATTCGCGACGGAGAACAAAAAGAGATTTTGTCGAAAGAAATTGTTCCGGGGGATGTTCTGATTTTGCGAAATGGAGAAAAAATTCCAGCAGATTGCGTTGTCTTAAACCAAAATGAGGTTCTCGTCGACGAGTCTGTTCTTACCGGTGAATCAATGGAAGTCAAAAAGAAAGTTTTGTACGATTCAAAAAATATTCTTGATGAAAATATGCTTTTTACAGGTTCTTTTTTAATATCGGGGAAATGTATTGCAAGAGTTGTCTGTACAGGAATGGAAACTAGATTCGGAAAAATTGCCGGGATGATTTCCGTAGCTGAAAAAGAACTTCCTCTCAGGAAAAAAATAAATTCTATTGCAAAATATATTGCGATTTTTGCGATTTTATCGTCTATTTTTACTGGAATTTTTATTTTTGCAATGTCGGGGAAATATGAAATGAATTTTTTTACAGATACAATTATAATTGTAATCGCTCTTTGTGTTTCTGCTTTTCCTGAAGGATTCCCTCTTGTTCTGACTTCTTCCCTCTCTGTTGGAATGCATAGAATGGCTAAACAAAATGTAATTGTTAATCGTATGTCTGTTATTGAAACACTTGGTGAGACAACAGTTATTTGTTCTGACAAAACCGGAACAATCACTAGGGGAGAAATGACTGTAAAAAAAATTTATTCTGACGGAAAAGTTTTTGATATTACCGGAGAAGGGTATGAAGGCAATGGATTTTTTTATTTAAATGAGGAAAAAATAAATCCTCTTCAAAATATTAATTTATCTCTTTTGATAAAATCATCTGTTTTGTGTAATGATTCTCGGATTGAAAGAACGGGCGATGATATGATTTTTAAAATTTATGGAAATCCAACAGAAGCTGCTCTTTTAGTTATGTCGTCGAAGGCGAGAGTTTTTAAAGAGGATTTCAAGAATATTGAAACACAGAAAGAATTCTTGTTCAGTTCTGAAAGAAAAATGATGTCTGTTGTGATGAACGAAAAAAATAAATCATTAATATATTCAAAGGGAGCACTTAGCATTCTTCTTAAAAAATGTTCTTATATAAAAAAGGAAGAAAGAATAATTAAGCTTACTGAAATGGAAAAAGAAAAAATTTTATCTAAAAATGATGAATTTACCCTGGGCGGTTTTAGAACACTTGGAATTGCATACAAGCAAGTTAAAAATCAAAAAAATTTTTCCGAGGATGAATTGGTTTTTTTGGGGATTATTGCAATGGAAGATCCTCCGAGGGCGGAAGTGAAAGAAGCTTTGATTATTTGTATGCAGGCAGGAATTGATGTCAAGATGATAACTGGTGACGACAAAAAGACAGCGATTTCTGTTGCGAATCAGATTGGACTTAATTCTTCAAATGTTCTTGAGGGAGATGAAATAGAAAAACTTTCTGACGAGAAATTGGTTAAAATAGTAAAAAATATTTCCATTTTTGCAAGAGTTAAACCTGAACATAAACTTCGTATTGTTCGCGCACTTAAGGAAAACGGAGAAATTGTTACAATGACTGGTGATGGAGTTAATGATGCTCCTGCTTTGAAAGAGGCACATATTGGAGTTGCAATGGGAAAAAACGGAACAGATGTTTCGCGTAGCGTTGCCGATTTAACTTTGAAAGATGACAACTTTGTAACTATTGTTTCTGCAATAAAAGAAGGAAGAACGATTTTTAAGAATATACAAAAATTTCTTTCTTATCAGTTGTCTTGTAATTATTCTGAATTTTTTGTTTTGTTTATCGGTGTTTTGCTCTCGCCAATTCTCGGCTGGCCGATTCCAATTCTTCTTGCTCTTCAAATTCTTTTTATGAATTTAGTTACTGATGATTTTCCAGCAGTTACTCTCGGGCTTAATCCTTATTCAAAGGATGTGATGAGTGAGCGTCCACGAAAGAAGAAAAGTCTTCTAAATAAAGATCACTGGTTGTTGCTTGTTCTTTCTGGAACTTTGATGGCGATAGTTACACTCGGAACTTTTTATTTTACCTATAATGTTCTTGGACAATCCGAATCTGGTGCGAGAACAACGACTTTGCTTACTTTGATTTTTGTTGAAATTATGGGGGCATTTAATTTTAGAAGTTTTAGAAAAGGAGTTTTTAATCGTTCTCTTTTAGTTAATCCTTATCTTATGTTTGCGTCGCTGATATCTTTAGCATTTACTATTCTTATAATTTATTCTCCGTTGAATTCTGTTTTTGGAACAATTCCGGTACCGATTATTGACTGGCTTGTTGTCTTCGGATTTTCGTTGATATTTGTCGCTATTTTTGATTTGTTTAAATTTATTAATAACAAGAAAATGTTTTTTAATTTTGAGTGATTTTTGTCACGTCTTTATTAAGTAGTTACAAAACGAAAGTATTATATACTCCTTCTGCATATAGCTTATATGATAAATAAAAAAGAAATTTCTGTTGGAAGAGCTTATGGATTTTTTTATTGTAATGCTTCAAAATTAGAAATTGAAACAACCTTGCCGAGGATTCGCGAACTTGTTGAAACGCCGTCGCAGTTGGAACTTTCTTTAATTGAAGGTATGGATAATTTGCAAGGCGACGAGGGATTAATTGCTCTTGCTCAAGAAGCTAAAGAAGGGGGGATAAATTATGTTTTGCAAGCAATGTATCCCGGAGGAACTAATCGAAGCACTGCAGACGAATTGTCGTCGATACTTAATCAAGCATATCAATCGCCACTCTATCAAACAGGAGAATCTTTTTTTGGAGAAATTGCTTATGGAGAAGATGGTGAATATATTTTTAAAGAGTGAACGAAATTTTTCGTAAAGTTATTAAATATCATCAGTATCAATTGATTATAAAAGATGGAAATTAGAAAAGCTACAAAAAAAGATTTGAAAGAGGTTGCGAAAATATTTTGGATAGAATCTTCAAAACCACCAATAGATGTTTTTAGAGAAAAAATAAATTTTAATATTGGGTCTTTGAATTCTCTTGGAGAGATGGACGTTAATCTTATCAAAATGAAGAGCAAAGGCAACAATATGAATGGATATGCAGAGGTTTCAATTGGAGTAAATCCATTAAAACCAAGTAAGGAATTTTTATTTTCAATAATTAAAAGAGATATAGACCTTGAAGCTACTTTTCTTTTTCACACTTTAATAAAAGAGTCTTTAGAATCTTTTATAAATAAATAAACATGGAGAAAGATAATTTAATTACAGGGTCGTCGGATTATGCTTACTCATTAGACTCTTCTTCATCAACTACTTCTTCAGAGGCTACATACTATTCAGTGTATAAAAATTTTAAGCTTTTTTCTGAGATAAATTCTTATTCAAATTTCAAAGGAGACAATAAAGTTGTTATTGACAAGAAAATCTTCGAGAATCATCGAGAGCAAACAATTGGTAAAATAATTTTGATGATTATAGAAAAAGTTTATGAAACTATTAAATCAAATAAAATACTAGGAATTATTTTTTCGAAGGAACAAACGAATGATAAGATAAGAATCAGTGTGAATATTTCAAAAATGACTAATGGGGGTATGATTGATTTAAGTAATAATCTAAATGAGATTTTGTTTAATGAGACCGATAAAATAAATGACTCTAGTAAAAGGTTAGATATACTGAACCTTTTCCAAATTCAAGTTACTGATGTAGAAAATGGGATCGAACTTTAATGTCCTTGATTTTGAGAAAGTTGCCCATTTTTTAATGAAGGATAAGTCAAGTGAGGAAGAGGCATTTATAAGAACGGCTGTTGGAAGAATTTATTACTCAGTATATTTAGTAATCAGAGCAAAAGCAAAAACAAAAAATTTTCGTGAGATGAAGAACTCTCGTTTAGGGGGGATTCACGAGCAATTGATTGAGTACCTAAAAAATATAAGTGGAGATGAAAACTGTGCCAGAAAAATCTCTAAAAATCTTTCTTCATTAAAAAAACTACGAACAGACTCTGATTATGAATCTTCTAAAGTCGAGAAAAAACATTTTGACTTGGCCATTGATTTGTTTAAAGATATAAAATTAACTGCTGAAAATTCTGATTGGAAATTTTAGTTTACCTTAGTTTTTTAAGGGACAAACTTAAAATAAATTTCTTATCTTTTCTAATCTTAATCAACTTTCTACTTCTTAAGACGAGGAATTTTTTCAAACGATTATACAAATGAAAATAATAAAAAAATTTCCCCCCCTTACTCTTGTACCATTACCCTATAAAGATTTAATTTGAATAACTTTTTCTCCCATGAAGTTACAATAAATGTTTAAATACTTACATCTTTAATAGAATATCCGAGCATACATGAAGTTGTATTTCGTTTAAGTTTAGATACAACCGGTTGTATACTTAAGAGGAGATGATGATTTGCCCTTTTTGTTCCAACCCAGCTTCAAAAGTTACTGATAAGAGGAGTTCACAGGATGGAACGAGAAGAAGAAGAGAGTGTTTGAAGTGTAAAAAGAGATTCACAACGCATGAAAAAATCGTGAAGGGAGATTTTTTTGTGATTAAAAAATCGGGTGCAAGAGAAAGATTCATTCGGGAAAAACTTGAGAAAGGAATTGAAAGAGCTTTCGAAAAACGTCCGGTTCCGAAAGAAAAAATTGACAATATGATAAACGAGATTGAGGATTATTTGAGAAAACTCGGACAACGTGAAATAAAAAGCACGTCCATCGGAGAAATTATAATGAAAAAAATAAAAAAATTAGATCAGGTTGCTTACGTTCGATTCGCGAGCGTATATAGAAACTTCCAGGACATTTCGGATTTTAAACGTGAAATAAAAGACTTGAAAAAATAAAATGAAAAAAGAAGAAAAAACTTTATTGGAAATCGAAAGAACCAATTTCTCACAAGAAGTTGATAAATTTGACTTTGGTAATAATATTGCAATTTATGTGGGGGGGTTTTCAGTAATATTTATTTTACTTAATGTCCTTGTTGAACTTTATTCTCCAAATAATAATTTTAAGGTTATCATTTATCTACTATTTTTCTTTTTATGGAGTGCTTACTTTTATTTTAGAAATAGAAAAATAAAATTTGAATTCAATCAAAAACTTTTAATGAAAGATCGTAGATACGAAGAATTGGGTGTTGATATTAAAGAATTGAATAAGGAACGTAAAAAAATAACTAAATGTGATTTTGAGATTTTTTATAGAAGATGAAATATACAAAATTTCCCCTCGATGATTTTATTCCAGATAGGCATTTGGAACTTTCAAAATCTTATGATTTAGTCGGATCTCAGAATCTTGATGCTGGAAGATTAAATTCTGCAGTTGTCGATGGAGAAATTAAAATTTACGAGCACAAAGGAAAAAAATATCTTGATCGTTTTGATATCGGCAGAGTTTATCAAAATAATGTCCCAAACAAAAAAGGACTTACTATTGATAGATATTTTACTGACGGAGTGAAGGACATAAAAGATTCCGTCGGTCCGTGGGCTCCAAGAGTTGTTGAAATTAAAAGGAAAACAGATAATGGAGAAATAGAAACTGTTTTCAAAATGGATGATGCTAATTTTCCTGTTTCGTGGGATAATAACGATGCGAGTATTGTTGCTAGCAAATATTTCTTTAAACCTAAAAAAGCAGATTGGCAAAAAAAGATCGCTGACAAAATTGGTGTTGATCATGAAAATTCTTTTTATCATTTGGTGACGAGAGTTTCAACTTTCTTTGCTGAAGAAGGAGATAAACTTGGTTATTTCGCGACGGAGAAGGACAAGAATAATTTTAGAGAAGAAATTTTATGGTTACAACTAAATCGAAAATTTGCATTTAATTCTCCGGTTCAATTTAATGCCGGAATTTTTCATGAATATGGAATTGAAGGAAACAAGAGCGGAAACTTTTTCAAAAATCCTGAAACCGGAGAAATTGAGAGCACCTCTTTTGGGGAATATGTTCATCCACAATGTCACGCATGTTTCATCGCTGGGCCACAAGATGATCTTGAAAAGATTGCAAGTCACTTTGGTGATGAGACAAGAGTTTTTTCTGCAGGCTCGGGAATTGGTCAGAATATTGGGGTTTTAAGAGGAAAAGGTGAATCTCTTTCGGGTGGGGGGAAATCTTCGGGTTCAATGAGTTTCTTAAGATTATATGATAAGAATGCTGGATCAATAAAATCCGGTGGAAAAAGTAGAAGAGCAGCGAGAATGTCTCAAATGAGATATAATCATCCGGATATTCTTGAATTTGTCGAAGCTAAAATCGAAGAAGATCATAAATCACTTATTTTGATGAAGAAAGGATATAGCCAGGGAATGGATGGTGAAGCTTATACTACCGTGGATCTTCAAAATACAAACCTTTCTGTAAGGCTTGACGACTGCTTTTTTGAACAACTTCAACGCGGTAGAGAAATTGAATTGTATAATGTTGTCGACGGAAGTATTGCCGGAAAAATTTCGGCGGAATTTTTAATGAAAAAAATTGCTTTTGGTAGTCATAGAATAGGCGATCCAGGAGTAGTATACGAATCGAAGGTTAATCAAATGCACACATGCTCAAACTCTGGAAGACAAAATGCATCAAATCCTTGTTCGGAATATATGTTTCTCGACGATACTTCGTGTAATCTTGCTTCTATTAATATACTGAACTTTTCAGATAATTCCGGAAAATTAAGTATTGAAGATTATTCTCGTGCGGCAAGATTAATTGAAATTGCCTTAGACATTGCTAACAATGCAGCGTCGTATCCGATAAAGAGAATCGCAGAAATAAGTCCGGAGTATAGAACAACAGGTTTGGGTTATGGAAATCTTGGGGCTTATTTTATGAGAAAAGGAATTGCTTATGATTCTGAAGAAGGTCGTGCTTTGGCCGGTGCGATAACTGCTTTGACGACGGGAGTGGCCTATGAAACTTCCGCTGAACTTTCTGAACATCTTGGTTCGTTTGTTCATTTTGAATTTAATAAAAAACCTATGCTTGAAGTTATGAAAACACATAAAGCTAGCTTGGAAAATATTTTGTGGGAACATGTTCCTGGAGATTTGAAAAAATCGGTGACTGATTCTTGGAACAATGTACTTACGCGAGGAGAAATTGTTGGGTTCAGAAATGCTCAGACAACTGCTCTTGCTCCGACGGGAACTATCTCCTACTTAATGGGTTTTGACACAACAGGAATTGAACCTTCAATTTCTTTAGTAATTGAAAAAAATCTTGCTGGTGGAGGAAAATTAATCTTAACAAATCGAGAAGTTGAAAATGCTTTAATAAACTTGGGCTATAATGAGCGCCAAATTAACGACGTGAAAAAATTTATTGAAAAAAGAAAAACTCTTTTTGGTGCACCACATGTGAATCCTGATCATTATCCTGTTTTTGATACGGCTTTTGGTGATGCCGAGGGTCATGGAAGTATTAGTATTGACGGACATATTAAAATGATGGCGGCAGCACAACCTTTTATCTCTGGCGGAATTTCGAAGACTATCAACATGCCAAATTCAGCGACGGTGAAAGACATTTATGACGGATTTATTATGGGTTATGAACTTGGACTGAAAGGCTTAACTCCTTTTAGAAATGGGAGCAAACCATCTAGTGCTTTAGGTTTTGGAGACAAAAGTTTTATAGAATTGAAAAGGGGAGAGAAAGAAGAATTACCTTCACTTGCACCGTCCTTCCGTCATGAATTTAAAATTTCCGGAGTTCCTTTTTTGTTAAGTATCGGAGAGTATCCTGATGGTCGTCCTGGTGAAATTGTAATGAATTGTTATTCTGATTCTATGCTCGGAAATCTTTTGAAAGGTACAGGCATAGATGCTTCTACTGCATTAAAAGATGGAGTAAAACTTGAACGCCTTGTTTCAAAATGGATTGGTAGCAATTTTGAACCGAATGGATTTATAACAATTGATAACCCTCGCGGAGCTCATCCTCAAATTAAATCTTGTCTTTCAGTTAAGGATTTTTTGGGAAAATTTTTGCTTTTACATTATCTTGGAAGAACTGAGTTTGCGACGGAGCCAGATAAAGTAGATATACGAAGTCTTCGGGGTTTTAATAACGGTGCTTTCATAACTTATCGACGAATGCAAATTGACGACTGGGATTTTAAACAAGTTATCAATGATCCTTTGCTCGGGGGATTTGTGACTGATAACTCTTTAGTTTTAGCAACTAACGGAAAAAATGAGAACAACTCTAACAGAAAAATTTCAAATACCCGGGGAATTGCTTGTAGGGGTTGCGGAAATTTAATGATTCAAACAGGACCAAACTGTTTTTCATGTAGTAATTGTGGAGATAAAGTTGGGGGTTGTGGATTATGAGCAAAGAAGATCAAAGAATAATTGCTGTCGAAAGAAAAATTTTATTTGCTGACGGAGAATTTCAGGGTTTTGTTCGGCATTCAGTTTTTGATTATGAAAAAGTTATCTTGAATAATATGCAAAATGTCCGGAGAGGAAGTGTATCAGAAGATCCGAATCATCCTTTAGGAAATGCTGAAAAAAATTATTTGTTAAAACAGCCGATAGGTTATACTCTTATTGTTAATCCTTTTGAGCAAAAAACTTTTGCTTACAAAAGAGCGACTAAAGACAAAAATTACGATGAGGACAGGTTAAAAGGGAATTGGTCTTGGGGTGTTGGGGGTCACGTTGAACCCCTTGATTCTTCCGATGAAAAAAATTCATTAAGAGAAAGTCGTTTGAGAGAAGTTGGTGAAGAAATTTTTATCGACGGAAAAATTATTGGTACGAATGTTTTGGGATATATTAACGATGACTCGAACGATGTGAGCAAAGTTCATTTTGGAATTTTGTATCTTGTCGAAATTGATGGTGCTGCTCGAAAGAGAGATGATGAAATGGAAATTGGTGAGATGATGAGTTTGACCGAATTGGAAAGTTTATTGAAAAATGAAAAGGTGATTGTAGAAAACTGGTCGAAAATTGCATTGGGGCCGTTGAAAGAATATTTTCCAAAAAGATTGCTAGAGAGATAATTAATTTTGAAACTTTTAATCTTAATAAATTTTATAAACATCTTTTTTCTAGTTTGGGAATGAGTTCAGTTCAAGAATTAACAAGTCATGAGTTTCCTAAATTTGTAGAGAAAGGGTTAGTGTTAATTGATTTTTTTGCAGAGTGGTGTATGCCTTGTATTATGATGGGACCAATTCTCGACGATGTGAGTCAGAAATTCAATGGAAAGATTAAATTTGGAAAAGTTAATGTGGATGACAGCAACGAGCTTGCAGGAAAATTTAATGTTAGTTCTATTCCGTGTTTTGTTCTTTTAAAGGACGGAAAGTTGTTGGATAAATTTGTCGGCGGAATGCCGGAAGAAGATTTTGAAGAAAAGTTAAAAAAATTCTTGAAATAATTGACAACATAAATTCTTTTAAATTAGAACACTTTACTTCTTTGATGCCGGAATTAAAAGGTCAGGCTTATATTGATTCTTTGAGTTATACTGACAAGGAAAGGGACAAAATATTTTCTCTTACAAATTTTTTGGATAGTTTTCTTCCGAGGGGATTCGAATGGGGAAATCCTCCGATTAAATGGATATGAGAAAACAGCGACTGGAAGCTATGGCAAACAAATCTGCGTCGATAAGAAAAATAAGAGAAGAAAGAAAAAGAGTTTACGTTGCTCTGTTTAAAAAAATGTTTGTAAAAACAAAATTAATTCTTTAGAAGATATTCGACTAACTTATTTACTTGTAAGCAATGATATACGATCGTGGAAGAAAAGACATTCTCTATAATTTAGATCTCGCACCAATTGTTAGAAGAATCGGTTATTCAATTTAAATTTGATAATCAAACATTTTTTAAACCATTTATTTTTAGTTTAATTAAGGCCCCGTAGCTCACAGGTTTCTTTTTTAGAAAAAAAGAAACTATGCTGGTAGAAAAAACTATAAGTGTAGAAAAAAATGTTTCGCTACGAGGCAAAACAAAACGGCCCCGTAGCTCAGCCTGGTAGAGCACTAGACTTTTAATCTAGTCGTCGCGAGTTCAAATCTCGTCGGGGTCATTGGTGAAGATTGAACAAAGTGAAATCTTCTGAAGGGAGTTGGTCATACGAGTTTTGAAGGAGCAGAGTTCAAATCTCGTCGGGGTCATTTATTCTAGACGAGTTTGATACAATTCCGTGTAAAGAGAGAAAGTGTGTGAGAGAAAACCGTAGGTTGTCTTCATTCAAATCTCGAGAATTTTCACGAGAAATAATCCCGAAGGTAAAAATAAAAATCCGAGCGAATGTTCGAGCAGTCGGGTCATTGGTGAAGATTGAACAAAGTGAAATCTTAAATTTTCAAAGAATATTTAAACCACTTCTTCTTTAGTAAATTATGTCTGAAAAAGAGAAGGTGTATGGTAGTAAAATTAAACACGGCGGAGTTTTCAAATTTACTGACGCATATGAATATGCTTACTTGTGGTTGATTGAAGAAGATTTCGACGTCGTTGAAGATCAATACACTGAGAAAATTACCGGGCCGGAAACAAGAAATCTGACGATAAAATGGACTGCGAAAAAAAGTTTTTCGGATTATTTTCAATTTGAACTGAATATAGAATTTAAATTGGTCGCGATGTCGAAGACGGAAATTACCGACCCGACCGGAAAAAAGGTTTCAGCAAATAAAGGAACTTTTGAAGTAATCGTGAAAGGTAATTTGATTAAAGATAAAAAAAGTAGATTTGATCCTGATTCGGGATGGGACAGATGGATGCAAAAGATTTATGAAAAATGGATTTTGCCGGATAGAATTGAATATTTACAGGAAGAAACTATGAAACTTTGTGATGATTTTCTCGCGGCTATGAGGTCGCATTTTGAGATGTGGGCTAGAAGATAATTTAATAATTCTCATTTATTTTTAGATAAAAAACTCTTTGAATTTTAAGCTTTAAATTGTTGTAAATCCCATCAAAAACAAAACATTTAAAAACCAGTTTTTGATATCTTTTATTATCCGCAAGTTGCTAATACTCTTAGATATAATTTGCAGATGTTTAAAAATCTCCCGTCGGTGAAAAATGCATAACCTCCAACCCAAACACATCAAGATAAACGAAAAAGATGCTGATGAGATTCTTAAATCACTGAATATTTCTAAACCTCAACTTCCAAAAATTTTACTTAATGATTCTGCTTTACCCGAAGGGTGTGCATTGGGAGATGTTATCAAGGTTGAGAGAAAAGAAGAAAATAAAATAAATGTGTTTTATCGGGTTGTTGTATAATGGTAAAAAATGCTCATCTTGTTGTAAAGAAATATCTTCAGGGTCACTCACTTGTAGAATCAAATATTATTTCTTTCAATGATTTTATTGAGCACAAAATGCAAGAGATTGTCGACGAGGTTTCGGCAAGTATCGAAAATGATGAATTTGAAATTGTTCTTGGAAAAGTTTCTGTAGGAAGACCACAAGTTGTTGAATCAGATGGAAGTGTTTCAAAGGTGTTGCCTTATGAAGCAAGACTTAGAAATTTAACTTATTCAGCGATGGTGACTTTAGAAATCACTGTTAAGAAAGATGGGCAGGTTGATTCTGAAACTGTTGAAATCGGAAGAATTCCTATCATGGTAAAAAGCAAAGCCTGTAATACTTGGGGAATGAACAAAGAACAACTCATGCAGAATTACAGCGATCCGTTGGATTATGGCGGTTATTTTATTGTTAATGGTAATGAAAGAGTTATGGTTATGGCCGAAGATCTTGCGGAAAATCAATCATTTATTGAAAAAGATTCCCGGGGAAATTTAATCTTAAGAGTATTTTCTTTGAGAGGAACTTACAGAATACCGACGGTGATTTCTGAAAATAAAGAAGGTCTTTTTGAATTGTCTTTTAGCAGATTTAGAAATCTTCCGGCGATAGTTATTTTGAAGGCTTTGGGTTTGACAAAAGAAGCAGACATTGCGAGATACATCGGAAAGGAAACTGACAGTGTTATTGTTAATCTTTATGAATTTGTAAACCTTGCAACTCCCGAGGATGCCATGCTTCACATCGCTGAACAGACAAATCTTCAGGGAACAAAAAAAGAAATTCTCGACAGAGTTAAGCAAAGAGTTGATTCATATTTATTTCCACATATTGGTTTGAAAAAAGAAGACCGAATGAAAAAAGCAGTTACTTTGTGTAAACTGATAAAACAATTTTTGGTTGCAAAAGAAAATCCGGAGAATATGATTACAGACAAGGATCATTATGCAAATAAAAGAGTTAGACTTTCAGGGGATCTTCTTTCAAGTTTGTTCAGAGTTAATCTTGGAATTTTAATCAGAGATATTCAGTATTCTTTGCAAAAATCGGAAAAAAGAAAAAAGTTTTTTTCGATAAAAACTATCGCTAAATCGACGCTGTTTTCTCACAGAGTTGAAAGCGCAATTGCGACCGGTTCGTGGACTGGAATGAGATCTGGAATTACTCAGAACATGGATAAAACAAATTATTTAGCGACGATTTCTCAGTTGCAGAGAGTTTCAAGTATGCTTAAATCTGATCAGGAAAATTTCAGAGCAAGAACTCTTCATCCGACGCATTACGGAAGATTCTGTCCGATTGAAACGCCGGAAGGAACTGAAATTGGTCTGAGAAAAAATTTGGCAATATTAAGCCGAGTTTCTACTGAGGTTAAATTTGACCAGGATAAATTTTTGAAAGAGTTGGAGGAATTGGGAATGGACAAAACAGGTTTCGACGGAAAAGAAGTTTTTTTCAACGGAATTTTTATTGGAAACATTAACGAACCTTTAGGTTTTATTTCGTCTTTGAAAGAAAAAAGAAGAGCGCAACAACTTCCGCTTCAGATGAATTTTAGATATGATGATATTTTTGGGATGGTTTTGATAACTACTGAAGTTGGTAGAGCTTTGAGACCTTTGATTATTGTTGAGAATGGAGTTTCAAAACTTAAAGATGAACATTTGATAAAATTACAACAGGATGAAATTTCTTGGAAAGATTTAATTGATGAGAAAATTATTGAATATCTCGACGCTGGTGAAGAAGAAAATGCTTTGGTTGCTCTGTTTAAAGAAGAGATTACTATGAATCACACTCACCTTGAAATTGATTCGATGGATTTATTTGGTGTTGTGACTTCACTGGTTCCTTATGGAAATCATGATCAGTCGTCGAGACTTAATAGGGGAAGTAAGACGCAGAAGCAAGCTCTTGGTTTGTATTCAGCGAATTATCTTTGTCGACTTGATACTGATGTAAGTATTTTGCAATATCCGCAGAAACCAATTGTTAGAAGTTTTGTTTATGACACATTGAATACTTATCCTGCGGGACAGAATCTTGTCGTCGCTATTATGACTTATGAAGGATATAATATGGAAGATGCTTTGATTCTTAACAAAGGAAGTTTGGACAGAGGAATGGGACGAAGTTATTATTTCAGACCTTATTCTGCAGTTGAGATGAATTATGCCGGTGGTTTGAAAGATGAGATTCTTGTTCCGGATAAAGATATGTCTGGTTACAGAACTGAAGCAAGTTATCGTCTTTTGGATGGCGACGGAATTGTTTATCCCGAGGCTGAAGCCGGCGAAGGAGAAGTTTTAATTGGGAAATCTTCACCACCTAAATTCCTTTCAGAAGCAAGAGAAATTTCAGTCAGAACAAAGAAAGAATCTAGTGTTACGATGAGACAGGAGGAGAAAGGTGTTGTTGATTCTGTTTTTATTTCAATGGATAAAGAAGGAAACAAAATTGTTCAGATGAGAACAAGAGATTTAAGAATTCCGGAATTAGGAGATAAGTTTGCTACTGCTCATGGTCAGAAAGGAGTTATTGGTGCAATTGTTCCCGAAGAAGATATTCCTTTCACGTCGAGGGGAATCAGGCCTGATGTTCTTTTCAATCCACATGGTTTGCCCGGACGTATGACTGTTGGTTACTTGCTGGAATTACTTGGAGGAAAAGTCGGATGCTTGAGAGGAGAAAATGTAGACGGAACTTCTTTCTCCGGAGAAAGTAAAAAAGAACTTGAAGATCAGCTTAAACATCTTGGATTCAGATACGACGGAAAAGAAACAATGTATAATGGTGTTACAGGAAAAAGATTCGAGGCAAAAATTTTCGTAGGAAATCTTTATTACCTTAAATTGAAATATATGGTTGGTAACAAACTTCACGGAAGAGCGTCGGGAAAAATTGCTTTATTGACGAGACAACCTGTTGAAGGAAGAGCAAGAGGCGGAGCGTTGAGACTTGGAGAAATGGAACAGCAGGCACTTGTTGCACATGGCGCGTCGCTGTTGTTGAAAGAAAGATATGATTCAGATAAAGTTGTTCTTCACATTTGTTCAAAGTGCGGTTCAATTGCAATCGAAGATAATATTAGAAATAAAATTGTCTGTCCGATTTGTTCGTCGGAAGAAGCTGAACCCGTCGAGATTTCATATGCTTTCAAATTATTGCTTGAAGAGTTACAAGGACTTCACATACATACCAAATTTAAATTGAAGAATAAATACGAATAAAAATAAAATGTTAAATACAACAACAAATATAATGATACAGGGTGCGAGAGGAGATTCGTCGTTGGAAAATAATAAATCCAGCTCTCTTTGTAAGTACATGAGTTCCTGTCAAAGATATGGTTTAGCAAATGAGTGTTTCGAGAACGGAAAAGGCTGTCGGCTTTATGCTGTTGGCGGAACAGCTGAAAAAGTTAGAGCTGTAGCTGAAGTTCCGGAATCAAGGCAATATTTTCTAAATATGAAGTCGCAAGGATTTCCTTGTTGTCCTCAATGTTATGATGGGTGCGCGAAGGCGTTAGAAGTTGGGAGAATTAATAATGTTTGCTCACAAGATTTTAACAATTGTCCACTTTACCGAGATGGTTTGAACAGTGAGGACTTGATTGGAGGAAGAAATTAAAATGAGTAAACCTGTAATAAAAAAAGTTGGAGAAATTCAGTTTGGATTATTCAGTCCAGAACAGATTAAAAAAATAGCTGCTGCGAAAATTGTTACTCCAGAACTTTATGATATTGATGGTTATCCTGTCGACGGTGGTTTGATGGATTTGAGACTTGGGGCAATTGATCCGGGTGTCAGATGTCGTACTTGTGGTGGAAGATTAAAAGAATGTTTAGGTCATCCGGGAAGAATCGATTTGGCGAGAGCAGTAATTCATTTGAAATATATTCCTTTGATTGAACTTGGATTGAGATGTTTCTGTCATAAATGTAAAAGAATTCTTCTTTCTGAAAAAGATTTGGAGAAATTTCCTTCAGCAGTTTTGAGAGCGAAAAAAGCAAAGGATGCTAAGAAATGTCCTTATTGTGGCGAGCTTCATGAAAAAGTTAAATTAGAAAAACCAACTTCTTTTGTTATGGGTAAAAAAAGAATTTTCCCGACGGAGATTAGAGAAATTCTTGTGAATATAAGTGATTCTGATTTGAAAAAACTTGGAGTTAATCCGGTTGCATCGAGACCAGAGTGGGCAGTTCTTACTTCTCTTCTTGTTCCTTCAGTAACGGTGAGACCAAGTATTATTCTTGAAAGCGGAGAAAGAAGTGAAGATGATTTGACGCATAAACTTTCAGATATTATTCGAGCAAACCAAAGACTTTGGGAAAATCTCAACGCTGGTGCGCCAGAAGTTATCATCGAAGATTTGTGGGATTTGCTTCAGTATCATGTTACAACTTTCTTTGATAATACTACTGCAAGAATTCCTCCGGCAAGACACAGAAGCGGACAGCCGTTGAAAACGATTACTGAAAGAATAAAAGGTAAAGAAGGAAGAATAAGAAAAAATCTTGCAGGTAAAAGAGTAAACTATTCTGCGAGAACTGTTATTTCTCCGGATCCGTCGATTGCTATTAATGAAGTCGGAATTCCTTACGAGATTGCACGAATTGTTACCGTTGCTGAAACCGTTACTGATTTGAATATTGGAAAATTGAAAAAGCTTATTGAACGTGGAGAAAATTATCCGGGAGCAAATTATGTCATCAGACCCGACGGAAAAAGAAAGAAAATTTCTGAAGATTTGAAAACGGAAATTATGGCTGAGCTTGCTGTGGGTTACATTGTTGAAAGACATTTGCAAGATGGCGACGTTGTTTTATTTAACAGACATCCGACACTTCACAAGGGTGGTTTGATGGCGCATTTTGTTAAGGTACTCCCAGGAAGAACTTTCAGATTACATCCTGCTGCGAACTTCCCGTACAACGCAGACTTTGATGGTGATGAAATGAACATTCACTCTCCACAAAATGAAGAAGCAAGAGCTGAAGCGAAAATACTTCTCGACGTTAAAAGAAATATTATGTCTCCGAAAAATAATTCTCCGCTTATCGGTTGCTTAGTTGACTCGGTAACAGGGGGATATCTCCTTGGTTTCAAAGAATTTTCTGGAGACTACGCAAATCAACTTTTATTCAGGTCAGGAATTAATCATGAGGTTTCAAAGAAAACTATTTCTGGAAAAGAATTATTTTCTTTACTTCTTCCAAAAATAGATTTTACAAATGATTCAATAAAAATTAAAGAAGGTAAGATTATCGACGGAAAAATTGACAAAACTGCTTTCGCGCAGGAAGATGGAGAAATAATTAAAGAAATTGACAAAGAATTCGGACGGGACGAAACTCTTTTGACAATTCAGAAGGCATTTAACCTTGGTAAAAATTATCTTTCAGATAGAGGAATAAGTATTTCTGTAAATGATTTCGATTTGGATGAATCTGTTTTGAAATCTTCTCAGGAAATTATTGAAAGATCGATTAAGAAATCTGAAGACTTCGTCGAGGAATATAACAAAGGAACTTTGGAAATCATTCCGGGAAAAACTCTTGAAGAATCTAGAGAACTTAAAATGCTTCAGGTTTTGAACGGGGTTAGAACTGAGATTGGACAGACTGTCAGAAAAGAATTCCCGTCGACAAATCCGGTTAGTTATATGATTAAGTCCGGTGGTGGAGGAAATATTCTTAACATTACGCAGATGGCTTGTTGTGTTGGTCAGCAGGCGTTTGAAGGTGGTCGTGTTGATATTGGTTTCAAAGACAGAACTTTATCTTTCTTCAGTCGAGGAGATATTTCTGCGAGGTCACGAGGTTTCATTAATAGTTCATTCATCAGAGGTTTGAGACCGGACGAATTTTTCTTCCAGGCAATTACAGGAAGGGACTCACTGATGGATACAGCTCTGAGAACTCCGAAGTCAGGTTATCTTTACAGAAGATTGGCTAACGCGTTGCAAGATATGAGAGTAGAATACGACGGAACAGTGAGAGATAGCAATAATAATATCATTGAATTCAAATTTGGCGACGACTCTGTTGATGTTTCAACTTTGCACACAGATGAAAAAATTTCTTCAGGAGAAGCAATCGGTTTGGTTACTGCACAATCTTTTGGTGAATCTTCGACGCAGATGGTCCTTAATGTTTTCCATCATGCAGGAGTCGCTGAAATGCAGGTTACAACTGGTTTGCCGAGATTGATTGAAATTTTCGACGCAAGAAAAAATCCTTCTTCACCGAAGATGGAGATTTATTTGAACAAAGAATTTAACAATGAAAAAGACGCAAGAATTTTTGCGGAGAAAATAAAAGAAATTTCTTTGAAAGAAATTGCTTCAGAAATAAATCTTAACTTTAGTGATAAGCATATTGAGATTGTTATTGATAAAAACGCGCTTAGGCAAACTCACGTCGGAATAAAGAAAATTGCAGAAAGATTAAATGATCTTGGATTTAAGGTTAAGGAAAAAGAAGATTCTATTTCGTTGAATGTCGGAGAATTGGGATTCAGAGAAATTTACAAGCTAAAAGAAAAATTGAAGAGAACAGTTGTTTCAGGAATTGCCGGAGTAAAGCAGGTTTTAATTGTTAAGAGAGAAAAAGATTACGTTGTTATTACTCTTGGTTCTAACTTGGTTGAGATGCTTAAATTCAAGGAAGTTGATCCGAACAAACTTCTTTCAAATGATCTTTATGAGTTCTCGGCGGTATTTGGAATCGAGGCTGGAAGACAATTAATTATTGATGAAATTAAAACGGTTTTGAAATCGCAGGGACTTGATATTGATATAAGACATTTGAAACTTGTTGCCGACGCGATGACGAACACCGGATCTATTAAAGGAATAACAAGAATGGGAATCATTGCGCAGAAGTCTTCTATACTCGCTAGAGCTACATTCGAAACGCCAGTGAAACAATTTGTTAACGCATCTATCAAGGGTGGTTCTGACAAATTATCTAGTGTTATCGAAAATATAATTTTGAATCAGCCTGTTCCCGTCGGGACTGGTCTTCCAGGATTGATGGTTAAAGTTATTGGTTCGTTAGTGAAAGAAGAAAAAGAAAAGAAAACAGCGAAAAAAGAAACTGTAGAGAAGACGAATCGATAAGTTTAAAATCTCCCTTTCTAAATTAATTGAATGACAAATAAAGATGAAGTTACGAAGAAGGAAGATAAGACTCCTTATTTTTTTCTTGTAGGAGGTAAATATGCTCTTGGAACTCCGAGAGGAATGGGTTCGTCGGAAAGAACGGTAGATATTCCATTTCATGACCTCGCTAAAAGTTATGATTTACAAACAAAATTAGGATTACTTTCGACATGTTTCATCAAACATCTTGTTCATCCAATATTTGCTCAACCACTTTATGGACAGGAATTAATTGAGGGCGTAGCTTATTTTTTAGCGGCATTTGCAGAAGATCCAGCGGAACAAAAAGAACGAAGTGATTACTTAATTAAAAACGGGCTTGTAAGAATTTTAGCTAACGATGGTTCTATAGAAGAAGTCAGAGAATTAATTAAAGCCGAAAGTAAATAAATTTATTTTTTAGAAATTATCTCTTCGGCAAGGCATCAACAAATTTATAATCCATCAGAACTTTTCCAGTTTGTTCTTTAACGCCGTCTTTATCGAGGTCTTCAAATGTTAACTCATATTCTTCCCGGTAAGAAACATCAGCTGAATCATCTTTGTTGAATCTGCCATAAATTTGTTTGTTATTTAATTCGAAATTTACTTTTCCTTCGAACTTTATTTCATTTCGTTCAGGATGAACAATAGTCATCATTGTAGTAACTTCCCCCACCTGCATAGGCATTAGCTGAATCCAAGAACTGTGGTGTTCCATGCTCATAACTCTCGCGTCTTCGTGAAGCAAGTCAGATAATTCTTTTCTTGTTTCTTTGCATCCAGAAACCAATGATGCAAATAGACCTACGGCTAATATATACGGTGCTATTTTTGTTCTAAGATAATTTAATACTATCATAAAATTATTGGAAATAACTTCTTTATAAATATTCCGAACTCAATTATTTTGGTTGAGCGTCTAAGAAATCATATCCGACCAAGACTCTTTCAGTTAATTCTTTTTTTCCGTCTTTGTTGACATCGTCGTAAGTAGCTCGATAGATTTCATTATAAGTCACGTCGACATTTTCTCCCTCTTTTAATTTGTTATACAAAGTTTTGTGTCTTTCGTCTGAACCTTCACTTGTAAATTCTCCGTGCTGACATCTGAAAACTGCTCCGTATTTTTCCGGAACATCTACTTCACTTATTTGCAATCCGTTTCCTATTCCCATCCCAATATTTCCGCCGTAATCCATGCTTATAGAACCAAATCCTTCGCCGGCCAAGTTCATTGCTTTCATGCCGAGTTCACTTTCATGTCTTGATGGCGTGTAAATTTTTGCGATTACCGTCGCGTCTTCATGAAGAATTGCGGAAGCTTCCAGTTGTACATCTTTGCATCCAACCAGTAAAGCAAACAATCCCGTTGCAACAAAATATTTTTTTGTTTTAAAAGATGGAAATATTGTCATTTTATTTTCTGTGTTAAAGTGTTTATAAATATTTAGATAATTTATTTTTCCGTCGATAAACTTCACAACAAACTTTATAAACTGCGTCTATGTTTAGTTCACTATGGGTGGAACAATTGATATGCAGATGATGAGATATTTGAATCTCTTTAATAAAATTACTGGTGTACTGACGAGATTTTGTTTTAAATATAACGACGGATTAGTTTTTTGCGTGCCAAGAAGAGATCTTCCGAGGGCGTTGGGAAGAGATGTATCTAATGTTAAAAGATTGAGTCAGATGTTGAGAAAAAGAATTAAAATTGTTGTTGCACCGACGGGAATTGAGGACGCACAAAAATTCATCGAGAGTATTGTTAATCCAGTTCAGTTTAAAGAAATGCATGTTACCGACGATGAAATTACTATTAATGCCGGCGGAATGCAGGTTAAGGCCGCACTTCTTGGACGAAACAAAGTTCGATTGGCAGAAATGCAAGAAATCGTCAAAGATTATTTCCAAAGAGAATTTAGAGTTTTGTAATTTTTTCTAGAGAAAATTGTGTGCTTTGGATATTAATTAAAATAATATTCTGAAAGAAATATTGTGATTAAACATAAATTATCTGTTTGTGTTCTTGGAATTTATTTACGAAGAGATTTATTATTAAAAGTAAATTGTTATCGCGAAACCTTTATAAATGATTTTTCTTACTCATATTGATATGGGATTAAAATCAGCAACGAAAAAATTTAAGGACAGAAAGAAGTTTAAGTGGGCAGATAAAACCTACAAAACGAGAGTTCTGGATTTGTACGCGAAGGCAGATCCGTTGGAAGGTGCGTCGCAGGCAAAAGGAATTGTAATTCAAAAAGTTCAGAAAGAAGCAAAACAGCCGAACTCAGCGATGAGAAAATGTTGTAAAGTTCAGTTGACGAAAAACGGAAAATATGTTACTGCTTTTATTCCAGGAAATCTCGCGCAAAAATTTATTGATGAACACGACGAAGTTATAATCGAAAGAATCGGCGGAAAACAGGGACGTTCGAAAGGAGATATTCCTGGTGTAAGATTTCAAGTAATTAAAGTAAATGATCAACCTTTGCATTTGTTGTGGCAGGGGAAAATCGAGAAGGGAAGAAGATAAAATGGTAACTCGCGGTGGTGATTGGAATTGTAGTGAGGAAAGAACAAGAGAACAAATAATTTCTGCAGTTCCAGAGATAACACGCTTAGGAAGATATTCTGGAAAATATATAATTAAGGAAGATTCACATAAATTTGATTTTGATTTAGATGGTTTTCATCATTTTGATAATCTCACTTGTGAAGTAAGTATTAGACTTGCTGATGAAGATTCAGTTATACCTGTTCGTGAGTTCGTTATGGACGAAAAAGAATTTTATGCTTATCAAGTTGGAGATTGTAGTGTTCTTTTAGAAGGGGATTATGTTTCTTCTTACTTGTCTGTTTACAACAAAAATCCAGAAAAAAGACAAGAAACAATTAAACAGTTGGAAAAAATTTTAGCATAAAATGTCCGACGAAATTTCTCTTCCTGTTTTCAAGGCCTTTGATAGATATGATTTAACTGAAGTTGTTGTTTCCGACGAGGGATTGAAAAATGTTATTAATTTGACTCCGAAATTAATTATTCAGAGTCACGGAAGAAATGTTGGAAAGATGGGGCAGGCAAAAGTTAACATAATTGAAAGATTGATGAACAAGATTGCTGTTGCTGGGCATCGAGGAAAAAAACATCGACTTGAGAAAGGTTCTGCGTCGGGAAAATATTCAAAAAATATGGGAATTGTTCTTGAGGCACTTGATATTGTTGAGAAAAAGACGGGGAAAAATCCGGTTCAGATTTTGGTTAAAGCAATTGAATGTGCGGCGCCGATGGACGAAGTTACAGTTATTGAATATGGTGGAACGAGATACCCTCAGGCTGTTGATGTTTCTCCGTTGAGAAGAGTTGGTCTTGCTTTGAAACATATTGCTCATGGCGCGTCGGACAAAGCGTTTGGAAAGAAAAAAACTTTCGCACAGGCCTTGGCTGATGAAATTCTACTTGCTTCAGAAAGTAATGGAGATAGTTTTGCTTACCGAAA